>Ga0208644_1002797_pt1 | contig 13738 bp, 2 predicted proteins | sample VirMetDEL_Nov_18_FD_184517 | JGI IMG/M metagenome (GOLD analysis project Ga0208644, IMG submission 184517) | Aqueous microbial communities from the Delaware River and Bay under freshwater to marine salinity gradient to study organic matter... | ecosystem: Environmental > Aquatic > Marine >... | reverse complement strand
GAAAGAGAACACAGGTTATCTAACCTCTCAACGAGTTCAAGTCTTAGATTTGATGGTCCAAGGTTTCTTAATATGTATTTTCTAAGATCTGGAGACATCAACATACTTTATTAAGCCAATCAAATGCTCCACCTATGGTTGTGGATCCTGTCACTGATTGGGTGGATTCAATATAAACACCTGTTATTGTAACTGATATATTGGTACTTGGTAATGTGGTTGCAGTCACAGTAACCTGCGGCCCATATATGGATTGTAGGAATGATTGGAACAAGGTTATGTTTCCTGGAATAGACACGTTGATGTTTTGTGCTATTGACAGCGTTGGTAAAAAAACAACCGTAGGAATAAAGCCAAGGTTTATATTTGACATAATGAAATCTGGCTTTACAAATTCATGCTCCCAACAGGTTTGTTCACATATAGGAGTTGACCATGTATATGAAACTGGAGTTCCTGTATCTTCAACGACAGGCTCAGGGAAGGTCACCCCAGTTCCCATGTATGTGATTATTCCACCTGCTTCAGCCAAATCTTCACTATATGTTTCACCTCTGCCATTATAAGTATTCATTACAGTTCCAATGTTGGTAATGAAATCCTGACCATCAATCTCCCACCCAGCAAAATTATTATCATCCGTGAATAGTGCATAATAAAAGCACAAGGCTGTTTCACCTGTTGCTGGATTATCATACTCCACATCAGAGGCACAGCATCCACAACCCAATGAAAGCTTCTGGTAAAGGTTGTCGTACTGTTCCTGAGTCAAGCATACATCAGGTGAATAGGATGCCAAGGCATCTATCTGATAAGACAAAAGAGCCGTACCATACAGCTCCTTATCGCTTAGACACCCTCTTCTGGAGTTTGTCAACGCCTTGTAGGCCTTATCAAATCCACAACACCTTATGCTATTTACATTCGCCACAGCCCTTGCAGTTTTGATTGTTACAAATCTTCTGAAGCTCCCTGATTATCTCAGCGGCCTGGTTCCATTGCTCACAAAGCTCAACCTGGGATGAAATGATATCGCCATTGTCGTTAACGGTTGGCTTTAACAAGGATAGCCACATGTTGGCCTTCACTAGGTTCTTGTTCTTCCCATTGCAATCGCATCCGAAAGCATTGAGAGTCAGACTCTTTATGCAGCATCCAACGATGTCACTGAATACGGCGTAACGCTGGTATGTGAACTCAGCAGCGTCAGTTGTTGCAAGTACATCAAACAGGTATACCCCATCAATCAATGCCACATCCGCTGCAAATCCAAGGTCCACATTCGTGATGCTGTATGAAGCACTAGAACTTGATGGGAGGGTAGGATATGCCGATACGGTGATAGGCGTTCCAGATGGAAGCAAGGTCACTGGATCTGGCAGTGTTACAGACACATCGAAAGTCAGGAAGTCCCCAACAGCAGGGTTTGGCGCACCATAACCCCCTGGATTGGTTAGGGCATTGTATACCCCTGTATTGTCTGTTACGATGATGTTGAAATAGTCGTTAGACCTTCCAAATCCGATATTTAGCTCTAGTGCCATAGTCTTACAAAGATAGTTGTGTGCTAAAGGATTATCATAAATATCTCAACTTTTTTAGGTCCTCAACAAGCTTTTCATCTAGGGTGACCTTATTCTTTGGCATCTTTTCCAAAGGTATGAATAGCTCGTTCTCAACCAACCATTTCAATGCCTCAAACTTTTGCTTATAGGAGTAATCGCTTGTCTCTGATTCCCATATGATGAACTTTTCCGCATCTGATGGAGTCAGTATGAACTTTTTCACCCAAGTGTATTTGTTCTCAACCTGTTTGATTTTATTAACCTTTTGAGCATACTTGAAGGCGTTATTAAGGACTCTTTCATAGTCTTCATCAACAGAAAACATTTCCTCTCTATTTATTTTCAAATCCTTAAAATACATCCTAATATCCTCCTTGGAAAGTTTATCACCACCCTGTACAGCCGTCTCAATGGTATGTGCGATTATTCGATAAATAGCATCACGAGTTACTTGCTTAGATTCTAGTTCTTTTTTAGTCCTTGGTTTCAGATCAGAAATCCTAGTGGTGAACCTTTGAGTAAACCCAGAGCCTTCTATAAGCTTATCAATAATATCCTTTTCAGGTTCAGCCGGAACATATTTACCAGCATCACGATAACCAGATAGTCCATTCATCAAAGCACCTAACGCATACAACGGATATGCCGTAACGGGGTTCCTTGAGTAGTCTCCAATCAAAGCCTTTACGGAGGCATCCATTCTCTTCGGTGACAGTGGACCATCAGCAAGATATGGACTCTCAACGCCTATCTGTGACACATACTTGAAGAACTGACCCACTCTGGGATCCTCAAGTCCTTCCCACGGATTCGCAATCGTTTTTTCATCTGGAACAACCTCCTGCATCCTATAAAGGTCCATGTTTCCAAAGCCTATCGCAGCCGCATTAACTGTTGGCATACTGGATATGATACCACCTTTGAATGGCTGTGCCTCATACATATCCCTGCCAAGTGTTGCGGTGTATTGGTCCTGTTTTAATGGATTAGCATTCAGATATTCTTCAGGTTTCTGCGTCTTTCCATTGGTGACATGATACATTGAATACACCTCTACGGTATTTACGATGGGCAACAAGATTGTTGGTTTCTTGAACCTTAATAACCACGTGTCCGGATCATCAGGGTTTCTGAAAGGATTAGGATAATGCCAATAGTTGCTCTTCTCAAACGCACTCAGACGATTATAATATTCCAAGTACTTATCCTTGTCATCATCATCCAACATCTGATAAAGCATGATTCCAACAAGGACACCGTATACAGCCAATTCAGAAACCTTCAATGTGAATAGATATGGACTCTTCTTGGCATATTGATACTGACTGTATGGAACCTGGAACCCTACATTCAAGTAGGCCATGACCCTGTTCAAAGGTTTGATGACAGAACCACCCCTGTTGTAGTTGAGCATATTCATAGAGGTGGCAGCCGCCTTGGTCAGTATGTCATCATATGCCTGGCCTGTTGGTTTCTGACCATTGTTGTTCTTCTTGTATTCATTTATGAGATCCTTTTTCATCTTACCGAATATGGCCAACCTGGTCACATATTCCATAGAGGTATTCAGTTTCTCTATTTTCTCCTTAACCTTTGAAAAAGCATTTCCTACATTTGATAATCTTGTTTTCGCCTTGGATGCTTTCTCAAGAGCCGACTCAAATGTCTCAGCCTGGGTGAATGAAATCAACGCACCATACTCCCTGGCTTCGGTGAACAACTCGTTCCATTCCTTGTCAAGGTTGAAGTTCAATCCCATCATCTTGGATGCTTTTCCTAGGTACAATCCTCCAAGGAGCTTTATATCCTTTAACAACAATGGCAATGCCCCCGTGGTGATGCTCATATAAGCATCGTTGGTCAAAAGGGCCTGGTTCAAGTCGATTACAATCTGTGCAAGTCCGAAACCGGGGTTCAGATTGGTTGTAACCATTCGGAACGGTGTGGACATGAAGATATATCCAAGACCTTCCGGCATTTGGAATCTATCACTTTCCTGTCTGCCATTGAACGCATCGGCAACCGCCTGTTCCGTCGCTATGGCCTCAATCTTACCATCCACATAATATTTGATAAGACCAAAATTCTTCTTGTCATAAACCCATTCAACAGCATCACCGAACATATCCCTCTTGCTGACTTCTGGCTTGAAGAATGTGACTTGATTCGGGTTGGCATCAATGGCTCTTGATAGTGCTACAACGGCCTTGTTCTTCTGTATTGACCTGGTCACGGATAGTGATGCGAACCTCAAGGATTCATCGTATGCCATCACCAATTGTTCCTCGCTTCCACCCTTTAAACTTTCTATTTGGTCCGAGGTAGCCTCAGGCAACTTGGCATCCGTTTCATCCGATACCTCCATCAGTAGGTATCCTATAAACCTTGTTGGAACATATTTGTATTTGGTCATCTCATCGTATGACTCCTGTGACAGCATCCCGGCATCCAATCTCATACCCAATAATGTGTTCCATGCCGCAAAATACGCATCAGCCCTCTTGTAAAGTTTGTCAAAAATATCCGGGTAAGCCAGCGATAATTCAGTCAACTTCCTTTCGGCGGATGCCATATTGAGATTGCTGCGTGTGAACTCCTTCAGTGAGTATGGAATTGTTTTTCCATCGCCTACAAGTACCTTGTTCCGATCAAGATATTTTTTGACATCATCACGCTTGTCTTTCAGTACAGCCTTCTTGTTAGGGTCAGTCTCATTCAGATAAGCAGTTTCAAGTTGAATTAACTCATCAAACTTATCCTCCATCTTCCTGTTTGTCTCCATGTAACCGATTAAGGTCAGCATCTCATCAAACATCCTTCGTTCAGAATACATCTGACCGTAGAAAGGAATGTTCTCTATCTGTGACAACCCGTCATATGTGGTTGACATGAACATATCCGCCTGGTATAATCCCTTCTCAGTCATACCACCGATGGTATCGGTATAGGCTGCTACCAAATCAAATAGGCTGTCCGATTGACGCGCCAACGCATTGAACCATGCCGCACGGGAATCAAAGAACCATTTCTTGGCAACCTCCTTGAATTTCCTGGTGCGTTTCATGGCTATCTCCTTCAGATTGGATGCGTTTGATTTAGCCTTGTTACGCAACATCTTCTCATAATCGGCCTGGCTGTTGATCAATGGCTTCTTGCCCTGCTTGATTCTTATGATATCATCCCAAACGGTTTGTGTGTGATAATTCCTGCTCAACTCATCAGGCCATTGAATATCTGCCGCATACTTCTTGAATGCCTCAATATCCCTGGCACCGTTGTCAAAGGCATCACTCGCCAATTGCATCATGGCTTGATATAACGGATATTGTGTCTGCGCCACGTCAGATGGATTCTTCATAAACACCGTGGATTCCAACATTGAGAACTGTCCCTTGGGAAACGCCCTCTTCGCTTTCTTGGAAACATCCTCCACCTGTGCCGGATCTGCTGTGAGACTGAACTGTGTGACTGCACTATTAAAATTATTTTCTGTTAAAATAAAGTCAATAGTTCCGTCAGCATCTGGTTTTCCTATAAATTCAGCTCCTAAATTTTTCCAGAATTGTGTAGATTCTTTTGTAGCAAGTCCGATAATTGTTTTATTATAAGACTCAGTTAATATTTTTCCTATTATGTTTTTAGCATATCCTTTATTTTTAAACTGAGGTTTTATTTCTATATAGTTTATTTCTGCATTTCCGTCTAATCCAGGGCTATATTCAATACCTCCTACTATTTCCCCATTTACAATTAAACTATTCCCTTGTATTGGAGCTTTTACCTCTTTAAAAGTATATGGTTGTTCATCATTAATTATTACTTCTTCTTTAACCTCCAACGCCTTCGCCATTCCCTCAACAGTATTTGGAGCAGCAAGGCTGAACTGGCTCATTTTGCCGGACTTCAACTTGACCTTGAACTTATCCTCAAACTCTGCCTTGTCCTTGGCATTGGTCAAATCCAATACCCTAGCATCTTTGGCCAACACCACATTTCCAACCTGCAGAATCTCTGATGCACTCATCACTGGCATCCCTGTATTCTTATCATAGAACCAACTATGACGGAATGGATTGGTTCCAATCTGTATGTAATTGGGGTCATTCAAAGCCTCTTTAGCCCTCTTATAAACAGACTCTTCAGATTCGTTGTTCCATGTTCCCATCATGCGGGAGAATGTACCCTTTGAAGCTCCGGTGGCAACATTCAATGCCTGGCTTGGGCTTGTCTTGAAGGTGACATCCGATAACGAAACAGCCCTTCCATAACCAATGGATGTGCCTGAAGCCGTACCATCATGCACACTTACGACATTGATACCATAGTTGTTGAATGATGGGATATCCAACCTTGAACCAACCTTGGTTCCCTTAGGTATGGCCACATTCAATCCAATCACTCCGGTCTTCACCTGATTGTCCGCCAATGCTGACACAACATCTTTTACAGATGGCATCGGCTTCAACGATGTTGTCTTCCTTGTTGGTTGAGCCTTCTTAACGGTCTCAATATGCTCATATATGGTCTTCTTTCCATCCGCTAGATCCTGGGCGGATTGCTGTACCTCGGTCACACGACCTTCACGCTGAGAAACCTTGTTCTGCTTTCTCCAATTAGCCACCTCGGATGCACTTATGTTGGCAGCCTTCAGCGTATCCATACCAGGCTTCTCAACAATCATCTGATTATCAGCAAGACTGAACTGAGGCATTCCTCTCTTAACAGAAGCCTTCACCTCCGGGGTTACCTCAATGGCGGGTTGCTCGACAGAGTTAATCTCAACCATTGAAGGCGATGGCTTGGTTCCAGTCAATTCACCCACCAACGATACGGCCACATTCCCAACGATTCCAGGATTCTTGGTGTCACCGTAGAAGGCTTTCATGCCCTTGCCGCCGACCTTGAGGTCTTGGCCTCTTAACCTTTTATCTGCAAATTCTTTTTGAGGTCCCGTAACATCTTCTCCTAAATTATTCAATATTTTATCCGCAACATCTTTACCCACAAATGATTCAAGTTCGTTCGGCTTTATATTAGGACTATCAGCCAACATATTATAACCATCTTTGTCAGCAGATAAAGTATATGTCCCATTATCATTCTTTTTATATTCAATATAATCCACCTGCTTACTCAAATCATACCTTTTGTTCTGCTGCTCACCTGTGGTCCATGCCAATACATCAGCTTTCTGTCTCACAGCCTCCTTCAAGGCAATCTTCAATCCAAGTTTGGTCCATGCGTTAGTGTCGGTGACGAATGGGGCGGAGGGGATTCCCAATTCTGAACCATTACTGTTATCAAATGAGATAATTTCAAAATGTGGTATTAGGAAATCAGGAAACTCATCAAAATCTACAATTTCTCCATCTTTTTCTATATAAAAATCGCCATACCTATCTTTACTTACTGTATAACCATTTTCTTCAAATATTTTTATTGACTTATTTTTATCACGTGTGGAAATAAACCCTTCCTTCTTACCCTCTTGCCCCCAGTCGCTCTGAATCTCCTCAAGGAACAACACCTTGTTGCCATTGGTATCGGTGCGTGTGTTCATGCGTAGGTGGACGAGGATGTTTGCTTCATCATAATGTCTGCTAAGAAAATCTTTGCTTTTTATTTCTGAAAAATTGTATGATGTTATTGCTTTATATACTACCCATTTTTCGGCATCTTCTATATTAACAAATGTTTTATCTTCCTGTCCAAATTCACTATAAAATATACCCGATTTTGATTTTTTAATCCATAATCCAGATGGATATACTATTAACTCTTCTCCATCTTCTAATTCTTGCCCATAATCTGCTTCTGATTTTTTAGTATCAGTATATATTTCAGGATAACCACCTAATATTTCCCTTGCACTTTTATTTTCTTTTCTCGGTAACACCACCAATATCTCCTTATAATCGGTCTCCTCTCCTGGTAATGTGAGTCTTTGTCTTTCGTTCTCATATCTTGTTCTTGCCATATCACTTGGCTTGACATCCACCTCCCTCACCTCGATTCTGTTCTGCTTCATGAAGTCCATAATGTCCTTCTTGGACACCTGCTCCTGTGGGTTCTTCGACTCAAGCCATCCCAACACACCAGTGTATATCGCCTCGTCCTTCTTGCCCATGAATCCAATCCACTTGTTGGCGGACTGCCTGTCAACTTTTGTCTCCATCAGCCTGTTCTCAATTGGTGAATAGAACCCATTGACCACATCAGCCATCACAGGACGGGTGTCAGCAAGACTGAATTGTAGACTCCGAGGGTTTGGCTTAACACCTAGGCCATCTTTCTTTATATCAAAATTCAATTCGTTATCTGATGTGTTGCCATCAGAAAAATATTCGTTTATGGTATCCCTTAAAGTATTTCTTGACAACTTCAGTAAATCCTTCTCCATTTTATTGGCCTCAAAAGGGGTCTTTTGACTTTCCACATCACTCGCCATAGTGTTCCATTCACTGTTTGGATTTAACTTTTTCAGTATGAAACCAAGTTGTTTTAGTGTGAACCTATCTACATTATTATATAAATCAAGCCATGTTGGGTTAATGAGATCAGGGGTTCCGACAGGATAATTATCCCTGATTGTATTCTTTATTTCATCTATTTTACCAGTTGTAATCAAATACCCGTATTGATCATATAGGTTTACAAACGGACCGTAATTATCCTGTTCGTATTTTGACGGGTTGGGATCTAAATTGATTGTGAAACCATTTGGAATCTCAATATCGGTAAAGAAAAATTGCTCTCTATTGCGGTCATAATAATAACTAACCTCACCCTTCGGAGCCATCAGACTCGGCTGGGTGGGTTGTTCTACTATAATAGCTTTATCACGATACTCTTTGGGTACAAGATATTCCGTAAATCCATCCGGATGTTTCCTTGCAATTTTATTTGCAATATCATTAGGAATATCTAAATAGTAAGAGTTAAAATTTTCGCTTCCCCACCCATAATTTTCTAAACTCTTGGGATCATCTGAAAACAACCTTCCTCTCTCATCAATAAACTTATTATATTGTTCTGTAGTAAGATATTGTTTTAGCCACTCCCCTTTATCCCCTAAATCTTTTGGCTCTACTCTATAAAGACGAGTATATCCCTTTGGTACATCTCCCTCACCCCTCTGCTCCATCAGACTCGGTTGGGTCTTGATTTTTACAGGGAATTTTGAAACACCGGCAATTGGAGGATATAATTTTTTATACTGGTCTTTCTTAATAATCTCATCGGTTTGCGGATCAACAATATTATCCATCCAACTCTTTCTGTCCTGAAGGATATGCAATCTAATCTTTGCCTTGTCATTGACAGGAACAATTGTATTGGGATATGAATCATGTTTATCTGATTCAATCACCTTGACAACAGGTTTTCCTTTCTTATATCCTTCACTTGCATCCACCTCAATGACTGCATATATGGCATTCTCTTTCACCGTACGCAACAAAGGCTCCTGAAGCATATTGGATATGGCCTCAGTAAGATTGGTCTTTGATATATTGAATCTATTCTCAATCTTGCCCTGCTGCTTGTATTCCTCAAATCCCATCTCCTCACTAAGGAATCTGCCAAGAATTTGTTCAGCTTCCTTACCCTTTATCTTGGTTGCAATCTGCTCAAGGAATGTCAATGAGAATAGTTTTCGATCCTTGAATGATGACTTATCAGGTGAAAGTCTCTCCTTTATTTTAGTCACTATTTCATCCAAGTTCTTCAATCCGGTCAGATTTAACCTCAAACCAAATGCATTACCATTTGCATCATATGCCACAGCCTTTGCCGCATTCTTCAAAGCATTAACCACATCCAACTCACGCAGATTCACCTTTTCATCCATAATCTTGGATGTGAATATGTCAATGACTCCATTGGCCATAGTTGTACTTGAGAGCAACTTGTCCTTAGGAGCAGCGGTAAGAGCCAATAGAACACGTCCATTATTGAGCCTTGCGGATTCATTCAACAAATTTGCAAGGGATGCAGCTCCGGACTTTGTTGATGCCCATATATAACCATCCTTGTGGAACTTGATTGGATAATAAATACCTCCACTGCCATCAACTAGAACCTTACCATTCTTTTTTATCTTACCTGAGAACGCGGCATCTGGTGAATGCAATACCACGAAAGCATCCTGGAAATCCTCAAGGTTCAAATTGTTGGTGATGTAACCCTCATCCACCAACATCTGGAACTCTTTTGAGTTCTGTAGATATTCAAATGTGATTCCAGTGGTAAGATTAGTAAAATCACTAACGATTCGATACTGAAGGTCATTGTCTGTCAGTTCAGTTCCACCATTGAACGGACTCTGGTACTTGGTTATGTTCTCTGATCCAACTATCTCAGCAATGCTTCTGCCCTGCTCAAACACATCCTTCAAGGATGCCGCGAAATCACGGAACTTTCCAGCATCGGTAACCGGACCTATTGGGTTCAACTTTAGCAACTTGGCAATCTTGTTGAGCATGTCAATGAATGCCTGTCTCCAACCCACAGGGATATCATTCAATTTTATCTCTCCATTGATAATTCTGCCTATGGCTTCAGTAAGTATCTCATTATCAACCTGCTCTGGTGAATAACCAGCATCAACATATCTCTTACCAAAATTCAACAGATCCTGCCATATTGGTAATCCTTTCTTACCGGAATCCTTCATACCGTTAAGCACCTTGTCGTACAAGGCACGATTGGTATTATATAGGATGTTCAACACGGGATGCGATGACTCATGGAAAAGAACCCTATTGCCTTGGATGGCAAGATTCATCCGCTTGGGATTTATTATGACACGTCCATCTTCGGCATTGAATACACCATTGCTTCTACCTTGTGAATCACCAACAATAGCATCGTATTCGGCTTCATCCTCTATAATGTTAACCGTGATTCCTGACCCCTCAAAAGACTTCACGAGGTTCTGTTTTATCCTATCCAATCTCTCACGAGCCGCTGCTTCACGCAATGTTTGAGCCGATGGACGTGGTTGTCTTTTTTCAAAGGCAGGGGTCTTTAAGTCAGCCTTATGAAGTTCATTCAATTTCGCATTGATGGCGGTGGTACTTCCAGCGAACATTGACTTTTCCCTTTCATTCAGTTCCTGGCTGTTTTTAATCTTGTTGGCAATGGATGCAATCCTAAAGTCAGTTATGTTTCCATTATTCACAAAATCATCATACTCCTGATCTGTTATTTCTTCACTTTCTTGGGCAGGCGTTTGAGGTTCTGCTTGGGGCTTTCCTTCCTCCACTTGTTCGCCAACTGTGGCTTCTGACTGAACAGGTACTTGACCTGCTGTTTCGACTTGAACGGCATCTTGTGGTTGTGTTTGAGTTACACCCTCTTTTGCAGCTTGGGGTTCTGCTGGCATATTTGGATATGTCTTGGTTTCCACCTCGCGGGTCACTTCCTCAAAGGCCTCATCAAAGGCTGTTGGGTCAACTGTACCGACCTCCTTGGCTCTAAGATTGATTGCCAAATCAAGAAGTTCGTTCTGATTGTATCCGTTTGCAATGGATACGGTAACTGTTTTTCTTCCTCGTTCAGAGCCAACACCTTGCATAGAGAAAGTGATGGATGATGGCATACCATTTGATGCCATCTTCATGTCCACAAGTTGTATCGATTTGTTCACCTCTGATGCTGGACCCATCTCAACAGGTGCGCCACTCATAGGTTCAAAGGTTACCACACCTTGGTCGCTTATCCTGATTGTGAATAATCCAGACTCACCGTTTTCAAAGGTTACTTTTGCATTTTTGTTTGGTTTACCTGCTTTTGTGGAGACTCCACTTGCTGATTGGATGACTCCGACTTCTTTTTCAACAGCAGCCCTAGCAGTTTGTATTGCTTTTCTTTCGGTAATGACATCAGTTTTTGTACCTGTTGCAAATTCATAGTTGTTTAGTTTATCTATTTTATCCAATATGGCCTGTGCATACTGCTTGCCGACCGGGTTATCAAAGTAATTGTTCATGATGGACTCCAACTGTGCATACAGTCCATCTATCACAGAATTGATTTCCTCCACTGGGATTTCTTCCGCATTTTTCATCCTCTGCTCCAAGGCATCAGCATTGCGTTGTACCAAGCTGTCACCGAAGATGTCATTCAAAATACCGGCCCTTGTCTGATCCTCTTGTGATACCTCCATCTTCTCTCCACCAAGGTACGAGTAGGCCACACCCAAATCCGGATGTTCTTTCTTCACCTCTTCAGCAACCTGTTTGCCCTGGGCCTCTACATCCGCATTGTAACTCTTAGTGAATTCAGCATCATCCGCAAGCATCACCATAGTGATGTAATCCTTGAGTTTCTTGATGGAGTTCTTGTAAGAATCTCTGATCTCCTCGGTTATGTTGGGGTCTTGAATCTTCTCCTCCAAGGCGGATATCTGTGCGTATAATGAACTTATCACAACCCTCTTGGGTGTGGATATGTCATTTGGCAACTGACCTTGTACGGCGCTTATAATCTTGAGGCTCTTTATGAGTTGTTCAGACTTCTTGTTGTCTATCTTTCCAAGTTTGTTGTATTGCTGAATCATCGGCACACTAGTCTCAAGATCCTGTGCCATCCTGAACATCATCGAATCGTTGAATCTCTTTGAGGTGGTCAATTTCGACTGTACGGCAGCACCCGCTCCCGCTGATGTGAAAACAAAAATGGTGGTCTCAAGAAGTTGAGCCGGGTCAAGTTGATATATATTATTCGTGCTTCCAGGCAAGAAAGTTGTAGATGCGGTTGCAAGAAGCTTACCTAATTCAACGACATACTCCTCACCTATTTCCTTTCCTGTCGTTTCCATAAAACGGGTTACAGCCATCCTACCACCCCCCTTGGAAAAATTTTCAAGGAACATCTTATAAGCCTCTTTCTTGGCGGCACTTGAGAAGAAGTCTATGTCAGGGAATATAAGTTCTGAGAAACCTTCAATCATTGAAAATAGAATACCTGCTGATGTGGCGGAACTTCCCTCATAACCAAGATCCCTGGCAAGTTGCACGTTATTCTCATAGGTGGCCATGAACATAGGTGTTACAATCGCAGCATTACGGCCCATGCCCATACCCATAGATCCGTATGTACCCAAAGCAGCTCCCACAATCTGACCCATCTGCTCAAACGAACCCACCACAATTGATGCAGGCGAGTATACGAGTTCTCCAGTAATGGGGTCAACGAAGTCAGACTTTCTCAAACCTGGAAGAATTTCATCAGTCCAATAACGACCACTTCCGTCAAAACCGTAATTGACCACATCGGATGTGAAGTCAGCGAATGAATAGTAATCATCGGGCTTTAAAGTAATGAACTCACCTGCTTCACCGATAACCTTAATACCACCCGCGATGGCTTGGCTTGTGAACTTGGCTGCTTCAGCCACCATTGGAAACACCGTATAGTCCGCAAACTTATTAGATACTGGACTCTTCAACATCATCTCCCTAATGGTAGGCTCCCGTTCGGCAATCATGCGCTGCTCAAACTGGGTGGCTTCGTTTATCTTTAGGATATCCTCACTGATGGCCTTGATGGTAGGTTCACCTATTTGTGAATACAGTGATGTGTATTCATCATATAATGGACCGGCCTCTCTTACCAACGCATTGTATTTTTCAATCGAGGTCTTATACTGATCAACCTTGGAAATCTGCTGTGGATTGTTGCTTGATACGAATGTGTTGAATTCCTTAACCTTGGTATTCAATTCGGTCTCAAGTCCTATCAGAGCATTTACACGCTCATTATAAAGGTTTATCTTGGATTCATTGGCCTTAACCAATCGTTCATACTCAAGCACCTTTGAATTGTTTGCATTGGCGAGTTCCTCATATTTGGCGAAATCATTCTTGTAGTATTCCACCAATTGATTGTTCCTGATAATCGCCTCTGTATTGCCCTGCTGGACCAATGTTTTCAAGGCATCCAACTGCTTGAAGACAGGCTCCAACTTGGCCCTTATCTCAGTGAACTCAGGTGATTCTTTCATTGATGCCTCAAGTGTTTTCATCTGATTGAACACAGGCTCCATCTCCTGCTTCAATGATTCAAAATCCTTGGAATCATTCTCATATTCGTTCGACAACACCTGGTATTGTGACTTCAACATATCCAACTGACCCTGTTGTTCAGGCGTCAACTTGGGGTTGTCAAAC
>Ga0208644_1002796_pt1 | contig 13748 bp, 13 predicted proteins | sample VirMetDEL_Nov_18_FD_184517 | JGI IMG/M metagenome (GOLD analysis project Ga0208644, IMG submission 184517) | Aqueous microbial communities from the Delaware River and Bay under freshwater to marine salinity gradient to study organic matter... | ecosystem: Environmental > Aquatic > Marine >... | reverse complement strand
AGAATCATACCACAAATCACCATCATTAGGCGACACAGGAGCAGTATCATCAGTAGTAACACTAGACCCGCCACCAGCACCACCAATCTGTTCCCACGTACTTCCAGCACTACGATAAAGAAGATACGGAGCAACACTACCAACACCAAACAATGTACCCGCAGGATGAGCACTATTAGGCATCGTAGGAAGCGTAGTACCAACTTGAATAACCTTAGAATAATCAATAGCGTCAGGAGTACCCGGCTCATGAGTATTAGCATGACTCGTAGGAGTACGCGCATCAGTAAGCCTAGCATCAGAATCCACCACAGCCGTACCAGTAATCTGACTAGGCGCTAACTCTAACTCGTCACTACCACCCGACTCGTGCGACGCAGCATGACTAGTCGGCGTACGAGCATCCGACAAGCGAGCATCCGAATCAACAACAGCAGTACCCGTCACCTGACTAGGAGCAATCTCAATCTCATCCGAACCACCAGACTCGTGACTAGTAGCATGACTTGTAGGAGTACGAGCATCCGTAAGACGCGAATCAGAATCAACAACGGCGGTACCAGTAATCTGCGAAGGAGCCAATTCTAACTCGTCAGACCCGCCAGACTCGTGAGAAACAGCATGAGCAGTAGGAGTCCTCGCATCACTCAAGCGAGAATCACTCGTATACACTAGATCAGCAGTATCACTAATACCATGGACACTCGTAGAAGCACCCTCATGCGTACTAAGATCACTAGCGACAGCAGAAGCAGAACCAGCAGGATCATAATTAGGCGCAAGAGAATCAGCATACGCTTCAGCATTAGCCTCCGCAGTATCAGCCTTATCTTGAGCGCCACTAGTAGTCTCTAATAGACTAGTATCCGCAATACCATGAACACTCGTAGTAGCAGACTCGTGATCCGACAAGTCACTAGCAACACTATCCAACTCGCCTTGAGTGGCAATCTCAAACGCTAGGTCAGCCTCAAGAATCTCACCAGTAAGATCCAACTTAGAATACGCGATAGCCGCGTCAGAAGCAACCTTATCATTCGTAACAGCCCCATCAGCCAACTCGTCAGTACCAATAGCGCCATCCGGCACACTACCCGCAATATAAGCATCAACATAAGCAGTCGTAGCAATATTAGTAGAACCATCAGACTGAGCCTGAGTAACCGCAGTAGAACCATCCTTAAGACTAACAACCGCTAACTTATCCGTCGTAACAGCCTCATCAGCAATATTAATCTCAGTAATAGTCTCTTCATCAATCTTATTACCAGTCACATTACGATTAAGAATCTTAGCCGTAGTAATAGCATCATTCTTAATAATAGGATTCGGATAAGTAGATCCTTCCAGATCACCACCAGCCGCATCACCAACCTGCAACAAACCAGTAGAACTATCAAGATTAATACCAAGAATAGTATAAGTAGCCTCAATACGCTCCGCTAACTCTTGAATACGAGCATACGTATTCTGAACCGAATCCCCCGGAAGAGGATACGGAAAACTATAAACACTAGTATACGCCTTAAGATCAGCCATACGCCTCCTCCTTTCTAAGTAACATTAATACGCCCACCAGCAACAGTCTCACCCGTATTACCAACACCAAGAACCTGACGAACATACGAGTTAACTTCCTTACGAATAATCATCGTAAGCCAAGACTGGAATTCTTGCTTACCACGAGGAGTAGTAAGATCAAAATCCGGCATCTGCTCCATTAGATCCTCCCCTGCCTCATAGGTTTAAACCCAATACTAAAACCTTGCAACTCTACCCTATTAGGCGTAGTCACAACACCATTAAACGGCTTCTTATAATCATTTAACTGGTATAAGCGCAATCCAATACTCGGCTTACGCCAACTAACACGCTTAGAATACCTATTAAAATCAGCCGTAAACAACTCGTCCCAATAAGTCAAACTACTTTCAACATTATTCCAACTAGCCTTATTAGGAGAAACAATCTTAGGAAACTGAATATCCGTAAGATACGTCCAATCATAACCCTTCTCAGTAAATAATTCCCAATAACGATGCTTCTTCTTATTAATATCAACAGAATCATTATCATCATCATCGACAAGATCCATACGAATAGCACCATCATAAAGAAGCATACTAAGCATAATCTTTTGGAACCACTTCCGAAGAATAGGATCACCAACAGTAAAATGCTTTGTCTGCAAATAAAAATCTGGTCCCTTAATAATATCAGAATAAGGAATATTAATCTTCTCTACAAGAAAAACATCCTCACCATTCGTATTTACATCAAACACGGTATGAATATCAATTAAACGCGCTCGTAACTTATCAACACTACTAACACTCTCAACACTATTCACACCAACAATAGTCTTAAGGCCATAAAGAGTCTCAATAGCAGTCACACCACGAAAATCCATATTACTAAGTGTAGTAATAGCGTTTGTTGGCAAGTATACGGCAAACGTAATACTCGTATTCTTACGAAGAGGCCCCCACTTCTGAATATTTGTTGTAGCGCCCCATTGTCCGGTAACATTGCCCGGACTAGGCCCCCAAACAATACTAGTACCAGTACTAGCCGACTCTTCAGGATTATTTAACTTCTTCTGATCCCAAAAAATAGGAGTATTATTCTCCGTAAAGAAATCATCATAATCAAAATCAGGATCAAACTCATCCCACGCACGATCCGCAATACCCTCAGTAGTCTGCCAATCAGCAGCATAAATAGGCTCATAACGAATAGGATCAAACGGAGACTTCCAACTAGTATAATGCATAATAAGATTATTCTTATGAATAAACCCAATTACACGGTCCCGCTCAGGATTAAAAACATCAAGACTATCAGTATAATACAAGCCAAGATTATCACGAGTAAGATTACGAACACTAGCACCATCAAAGAACATAATGCCAGACTTTCCAGCCCAGAATACACCACCACCATATTCTACAATACTAGACGCGCACAAGCATCCCTCAGGGACTAGTTGCTCAACTGAAAAGTTTGTACGATCATTACCACGAAGAATATACGTACGATCCTCAAGAAACACGAGAAGACCCGCACTAGACGAGCCTAAACCACGAAACTTACTTTTACCCGGGAAAATAATACTATCAGCCGCATCACGAGACAAATCAACCGCCTCACGATCATGCCCCGCACTAAACACTACACGATTCGTATTTTCATCATCCTGACCAAAATTACCGTACCATTGATAACCAGCATACACAGTTGTATATAAACCAGCAAAATTCATAATAGTATTATCACTACTACCAACACAATAATCAGTACTACCAGTACTAAGATTAGTAATATCAGTAGAACGCATAATATACTCTTCGCCTTCTAACTTAATACCAGAATCCGACCATAAAACAGCATTATCATTATCAGTAATAGTCTTAACCTTACCAATATAAAAATTATCAGAAGCACGATACAGATTATAATCTTGAATATTAGCGGCTTGCCAATGCCCTTCAGCACTAGTACCAACACCACCACTAACAATATTAGACGAATCCGCATCAGAAACCGTTAATAAACCCCGACCATGCACGTGCGCATATGGCCGAACACTAACAAACTTTAAATTAATATCTGTTTTATCTAACTTAACAAGATCATTATCTATATGAACAGTAACATCACTAGCAGTACCACGATTAAATGTAGTATTAAAAGTAAATGTATTAGGCGCCGTAGTAGGAGGAACAGCAGTAATAGTAGCACTAAGATTATCATAATTAGAATTACTTGCACTTGTTAAAAGAACAACGTCACCAACTTCAAACAAAACACTAGAAGTTAATGTAACAGTAACAATACTAGTACTAGAAGTAGCAGAAGAATTAGTAAAAACAACGCTATGATTATTATTTGTATTAACATCCCACAAGAACGGACGCTTCTCAAGTGTCACGCTCGTAGTAGGCGAATCAACGGCCTTAACAGTACCAAGATAATAATCACTACCACTAACAGTAGCATACACAAACTGGCCCTCACTCACACCACTAACACTATTCGTATCAATAATAGGCGACAAACCCCGATGCTCAGCACTCACACCAGTAACAGCCTCAGTACTAAACGTGCCCGTAATACCACTAAGACTCGTATTATACCCGCCCCTCCAAAAAAATTGGTAATGGGAATTAGCATCAGCCGGATCATCCACAACACTAACCCATAAACCACCACCAAGCGCAGGCTTAGCACTCACAATACTAAGCGGAGTAATATCAAACGGCAACTTTTCATACCCAAGATACTTAAAATTATTATCGAACACGCGCAGAATAGACTCGCGCGAATTTGTATCACGATCATACGAATCAACAAGCATACCAATACGCTCAGCACCAGTAGGATCATACGTAGACAAAACCGAAAGAATACGTTCATCATCCACACCACTAATAGCATAAGAAAACAAACCATCAGTATTCTCAGTACCATTATTATTATACATCTTAAACTTCTCAAACGGACCACGACGACGCATAAGCCCAGCACGATCAAACAACACATCCTGCGACCAACGCACAAACGACTCAGGAATAAGAGTCCCCGGAGCAGCCTGATTCATACCCTCAACAGCACCAACCTGATTAACAAACGTCAAAGCCAAACCGGATCACCCCCTTTAATAATTCCAATCGTACGCATCACTCACAACATGAACACGATCAGTACGATCATACTGTTGAATCCACAAATCATTACGCATCTGCTGATAACGCGCCTCAAACATATTCTGAAACATCGTCGCCTGCGGATCATCATTAACAAGAAACGCCTTAACAAGCGCACCATACAACACAATACTATGATGACGACTAGGAATAAACCACGCACCCGTACCAGTAGCATCCGTAGCACCAACAGGAGTACGAGTATAATACAAACGATACGCCGTAGCCCCACTAACAGCAGGATACACAAACAACTCCTCACCAACAAAATAATAATGCTCAGGATACGAAGTCAAATCATTAACACGATAATTCTTCTCAATAACATCCCCACGCTCAGGCATCATAACAACATCATTCGTCGTATCAATAAAACTAAGAACACTATTCACATTCGTAGGACTATTAGCAAACGCTTGATTAGTAATCTGCGTCGTACCACTAGGAGCAGTAAACGCAACCGTAGACTCAAGAAACGGCCAAGGCTCACGAGTAGCAATATCAAAATACGCCTCATTAAGAAGCGTCAACTTCTGAGCATCCTCAAAATCATCAAACCCATACAAATCCATCTGATCATACAACTCATCAAGCGTCATTACCACTCACCCCCTTAGAAAAACTCTTAATAATAGGCGACTTACCCTCTTGTCGCATCATAAACTCAATAGCCTCAACACTCTCATCACGAGCATCATCCGCCCTATCAGCAAACCCCTTCTTATACTCCTTCTGAGAATCAATAATCTCCCTCCAAATCCGCTCCTTATGCTTAACCAGATGCCCCTCCTGCACCTTAGCAAGCACAAAATTAGGCTCAGGAATACTATCCCCAAACCCCATAAGCGGAAACGGTTCTTGAGGACGAGGCATACGAACAAACACACACCAATCCCCCGTATCCTCATTCCGCGCAAACATCAGCCTCTCATCATAAGCATGAAGTGCGCGATCAACGCGATACGCATCATAATTCATAGTATTAGGCAACCATAAATTCATCAACAATCCCACTTTCGTAAAGCCTTATTAATACGACTATTCGGATCATTAGCCGTCCTAGCACTAGTAAGCCGCTTCTTCATCCCACCCATACGAGCACAAAACGAGCGACGACGAGCAGCAGCCTTAGGCGAATTCCTAGCCTGCTTAGCAGACACCGGAGGCTTAAGCGTACCCTTTTTATACGACCTACGGCCCGCAGCATTCAAACCACCCTCAGGATTCTTACCTTCCTTACGAGTCCAAGCCTCCGACATAACTCACCTACTTTCCTTGCATCTTTTTATACGTAGACTGTGCGATAGCCCAAACCTTACCCTCAGGCCAACTAGGATTATCGCGCTTCAAAGCATTAACAATATCATCCAACTTCTTAGGCATTAGCCCTCCTTATAAATGGAGGGGAGGCCGAAGCCTCCCCTCCACCATTATTAGAAGCCAGCGTCAGCAGCGCCGTCAACAGTAATACCAGTAAGCACAACCTGATTGTTGCGCCGCGTGGCACCGAGGTTCATGTAACGAGTCATGATAGCCTCAAACTTGTCGTAGCCCGTGACCTGACGAAGCGTCTGACCATCAGCATCAAGGAAATGCCAATCCTGATCCGAGAACACCTTCATCGTGGACTCGTCAAGAATGTACATCTTCCCGTACGGAGCATCAATGTCGGCAATAACCGGCATACCATTGTACGAGAGAGTCTTAAAACCAGCCGCGTAATTCAGCGACTCAGGATTAATGTACTGAACCTGATTGTCCAGCAGGTCGTAGAACTCGCGCTGAATACCAAGCGACGTAATGATCGAAGTGGGCATACCACCAGCGATACGAGCAAGGTTCAGCCCCTTCTGGATCTGCTCTAGCGAAAGAGCACCAGACACGGCGACGCGCTGGTTATCCCACCACGTGTTAGCACCGGTCGGAGTAATACCACCCAGAGCAGTAGCCGAATCAGCCACGATGCGCTGAATACCATCAACCTCGTCCGACAGAGCGTGCGTGTTACCCTCAGCAGGAGTCTTAACCGTCACGCCAGCACGAACGATGTAATCGCTCGAAGCCAGAGCAGCAGCAAGAGTCTCACCAAACGTAACAACGCCAGTAGAAATATTGACAGACGAAACTTCAACATTAGTGTACGTAGCAGCACTCGTCGAAGCAGTCACGTCAAAGATATCAACAACCATACCAGCATAAACCTGACCCTTGCGGATCACCTCAACCGGCACCGTCAGCGTCGTCGTAGAACCAGCCGTACCAACAGCGATAGCCGCCGAGCCATCACCATAAATCTGACGAGCAAGATCCTTCTTAAGATCGTTGCGGATACCGTCAAGTTCCGACTTAAGAGCCTGAAGGAACGCGCCAGCCTCATTCTTCGTCTTAGCCATCGACGGGCCAGTGACCTCAACACGACCATACAGGTACTTCAGATCATACACGGCCTTGTCGTAATCCTGCGAGCCAGCCGCCGGCAGAGCCGCAGACTCCGCACGCGCACCAACACCAGACGAACGACCATGATGCAGCGGAACATAAGCCCGCTTACCCACAAGATCCTCCGAACGCGACTCAAGCCGCGACAGAAGCAGAACCTCATTATTCAACTGCTCAGCCACCGGACCAAGGTAATACTCCTTGAGAACGTTGGAGAGCGTAGTAAGATTAGCAGCCATCTGCTAAACACCTCCTATTAGGAAATGTTACGAACAGCCTCCATAGCCGCCTTATGTGCCTCATCAAGCGAACCAAAAGAACGCCCCGGAACACTAGACGGAGCACTAGGAGCAGGAGTAGCACCATGAGGAACAGTCTTAGACTGCAAATACGATCCAAGCATACGCTGCTGAATCTGATGATACGACTGCTGAGCAGCCATAAGATCACCATCATGAGCATACGCAAGCGAATAAATTGCATCCATATCATCATCCGTATAATCCGGATTCGACGTCCTAATAGTATTCTCCATAATCTCCAACTCAGCCATAGACTCTTGCTGAGCCTGCATAGAAAGCATTTCCTCACGAAATGCCCTCATCTCATCTAACTCAGCCGCCAATTGCGGCGGAAGCCCCTCGTAACTATTATTAACATTCTCAGAAGTAAACGTCTCAACCGACTGGCTGGCATCGGGTGTTCCCATAGTCTGCCGAATCTCCTCCGCAACCTGCAACGCAAAGTCCGGATTAGTATTCAACTCCTGTAAGAAGCCGACCGCTTGTAGCGCAATATCCGCATCTACTCCCGCCTCAGAGAACGACTCATACGAACGCCGTAACTCTGCAATTTCCTGAGTCTTACGAGTATAATCAGCCTGCATAGACTTATATACTGCTTGCATATCCTCAGGAAGTACGGACGGATCAAACCCAGTAAAGGATTCAGCATCAGGCTGATTGTCCTCAACAATAGTCTCATCCATCACAACAGACTCAGTTGCCTCATCCGGCAACTCAGCCGACAGCGCCTCAAGAGCGCCATCCATATCAATACCATCACTCATGGTATCCTCCTATAACAAAAACGACTCCGGCTTATTCCGGTTGGTCGCTAATTATTAATCACAACACTCTCAGCCTCAATACTAACAGTCTCCGCAGCACGATCCTCAGCCGCACTAACAAGACTATCAGCAAAACCACTCATCAACTCCTTCATCTCCTCCTTCGTAGGAAGAGTATGAACAGTCTCAGTACGCTTTGTAGCAAGACCCTGAGCAAGCCGAATCTTATCATCCATAATACCCACAACCGTCGCAATAGCCGACAATTGCTTCACCTCAGCATCAGGAATCAACTCCTCCAACTTCTCCATAGCCTGCTTACGCACCTTATTAGCATGATCCACAAACTCGTAAGCATTCTTACGAATCTCAACATCCAAATGCTCAGGCGGACCATCCTTCTCCCATTGCTTAGCCCAATAAGCAACAGTAGCATGTGGAACCCCCGTAATACGACTAGTCTCACGAATCTTCTTATCACAAGCAATCCATTGAACATAAGTCGCAGCACGAGCCTCATCATTCCACTCAGTACGCTCTTGCCTACTCACCACGCACCGCCTTCATAGTAGAAGCATTAGCCAACTTCTGATCAGCAATAGCCTGATTCTCCTGCAACTTCTGCAACAACTCCATCTGATACTGATCCATCGCGCCACCCGCACCCTCAGGCGCATTAGGCTTATCCTTATTATCAATAACCACAGTATCAAGCGGCGGCTCCAACAACTCTTGCGGAGTAACATCCTTAATACCACTATTACCAATAATCTTAGAACCAGTCGTCGGACCAACCGCACCACGCAACTGAAGCGACACACGCGGCGGATCACCCTGCGGAGCATTATCCTGAGCAACAGACATCTGCGTAAACTCATAATGCTTATAAAACTGATCCTTAATCATCTGCGGAAGCGACTCAAACTCGGCACTCTTCATATACTGAGCATGAACCTCCAAATGCACAGCCTTATTCTCAAACGCAAGCGGCTGCAACCCAGCCTCAACACTCTGCTGAAGCATCTGCGGATCAATATCACCACCCTGCATAATACTCATCATAAGCGCCTCATTCGCCTGCTTAGCAGCCTGCTCATTCACAATACCACCATCAAGCAACTTCTCATGCTCCCGCATAGCCTGCTCCTCATCAGCCTCAAACTGCATCTGCAAGCCCTTAAAATCAGCCATATCCATATACTTATACGCCTTCGTAGGCGAAAGAATACCCATCTGCAATAATTGAAGCACACGAGCCTGACGACCCGCACGAGTACGAGGAAGACCAGAACCAGCCTCAACCTTAATCTGAACACCCTTAATAAGATCAGCATCCTCAAACCGCTCAACCTTAGGCTTAGAACCAGAACCAGTAATAATCATCGTACGCGGCTCATTATAATACTGTTGAGCCAACTGAAGCATAAGATTACCCGCACGCTCCAAACTCTTCTCCATAAGCATAATCTGAGGAGCAATACGATCCGTAGCAGCCTCCTGCAACAAATCAATAGCCACACCAGCCTCAACATTCGGCGGCACACTACCCTCAACAATCTCATTCAACGAGAAAATATCCTTCAACCGCGCACCAAGATCCTGCAAATGCTCAAACACATACGGCGGCAACGACGGAATCGGAATCGACTCAGGCACCTTACCAGCAACCGGATTATACTCAAAAATAGCACCCGGCTCATCCGTAATACGCTGACGCAAAGAACCCACCGGAGCCAACATCTGCGGCTTCAACGTAAGATTCTTATACTCAATCATCTGCGACAACGTACGATTCAACTCCTTCTGAAGCGGAATCGCCTGCTCAACAACACTCGTATCCCACAACTGACCCGGAACACGCATACCCGGAAACTTAATCAGCGGCAACTCCTCAAACGGATAAGGCCAAGGAGCATCATAAAGAATAATCGAAGGATCCTTCGTAAACACAACAAAACGCCCATCAGGATACTTATCCCCCGGAAGAAAATACCCATAATACACAACACGAACATTCTCCTGCGTCTTAGACTCCAAACTCCCAAAAGCACCCGGAAGCGTCTCATCAGGATACTTATTAACAGCATTCGGCTTCAAACGAACACCATAACGATCCATAATATCATCACTCGTCATAGGATGCACACAAAACGCATATTTACAATCTTCAAACACCTGAGCAGAATCATCTAACAACACATCAAACGGCGACAACACATCAATCTTAATCTCACCCTGATACACACGCCGCTCAAACTCGGACGAATCAACCCCCGCAGCCTCAAGATTCTTCTCAAAATAATACTTCACCATAGGATCAACAATAGGCTGACCATCAGGACTCATCATAACCTTCATCCCCGGACCAGCCTTATCATCCCACGTAACCTTCCAAAAACCATTACCAGCAATAATACTCCACATCATCGCCTCTTCACGCTTCTCCGTCAAATGAAAAGCATCCCACCAATACTCAAGAAGATTCTCAGCAACCTCAGTAGCCTTCTGAGCCTCATACGACGCCTGACCCGGAGTAGCAAAAAACTGGGGCTTAGACTTCACAAGCCGACTAAGAAGCGACTGCGTATTCGGAGCAATCTGATTCGACACCAGTCTCACACGATAACGAGGCTTATCACCATCATCAGTAGGAAGAGACTCAATACGACGCGACTTACGATTATAAAACACATACTGCTTACCCTTATAAAACGAAAGATTCAACTTCCATTGTCGCTCCATAAGTTCTCGCTGTCGCTGCAACTCATCGACACGCTTAACGAGACTAGCCGCCGAAGCAAAACCAGTAGGAATATCATCCGTATAATTATAACCAGTCTCTTCCAAACTAGCCCCCTTACATTAATTCTAGATCAGCCGGAACCAAACCCGTCTTCTCAAGAAGATCCTTATACTCTTGTGGAGTAACAAGGCCCTGATTCAACGCCCAATCAAGATCCTGCTCATCCTCACTTACCCTTAGATGCCCCAGCGGAACGTCGCTTAGTGGGCTTGCCCCCTCCAGCCTCAACCTCTCCAACCGAAGGCGCTCCTCCTCCAACGCTAACATCCTCTCCGTCCACGTCCTTTGCGTCTCCAGAATCTCGCGCATCACGCTTAACAACATCGTATCCTGCGTCTTCCAAAACCTTAACAAGAGTTTCCTCCTTAACAACCCTAGTCTTACCACGAGACAACCACGGAGAAGAAGAATTCTTAAACCCCGTGTCAAACACTCGCTCACCCGGGAAAACACGCTCCCCAGTAATAGCATCACCCAAACTAGCATTAGTCTCAATCCAAGGCATATTACCACATACTCCCCATAAATTCGTCAACAAAACGGTCTTCCTTCTTCTCAGAAGGACGATCAGCCAAAACCCAATCCGGCAATACACTATCAGGCTTCACAGGATCCTGAATACCATCCAACAAAGCACCAGCAGTACGAAGCGTAATCTCCATACTATCCAAACAGTCATCCTTAGGCGTACGAAGCGAAGAATCATAATCAACCCACTCCTGAATAAAATCAGCATGATCCTTCTTAATCTTCACCTTCCCAATACGAAAAAGAGGCGACATAGCAAGAATACGCTCAAACTTCTTACCCTTAGCAAACAAAGGCACAACTGGCGGCATAGTTTGCAATCTTTCAGTCTGCTGCACTAGTGCCGCCTGATAAGCATTCGACTCAATACCAATAATCTCGGGCTTATACTTGATATAATACTCCTCAATTTTGAGGAGTTGTTCTGCAAAGGGGATTCGCGCCGCGTACTGCTCTAGTAGAAACACTTCGTTAGAGTCTGATACCCCAATAATGGTGATTACGAACCTGTCCGCGTTGGCGGATAGGCTGATCGCCGGGTCAACTCCCATATATTTACGCAGTTTTAGCGGTTTTCCTTCCTCATCTAGCAGATCATCGGGAGAATAATAGTGCAGCCAGTCTCCGGCTAGGTCTTTGCCCGCCATACTGTCAAAACTCGCCATATACTCTTGTGCGAAAAGCAGCGGATGATACCTAGACTGCACATATTCCCATTCTTCTCGTCTAAAATACGGATTATCAATGCTACGATACTCTACGCGACTATTATTATCGTCTTTACGAGCATCATCACTAAAAAACTCTTCATAAAACCAGTTTTTCTGGTTAGGGGTGGTCGTTGTGATGAGTAAGCCTTGCTTATCTGACAAGGATGGGCGGATTACGCCCCAAGACTCATCATTTTTGATGAAAGCAGCCTCGTCCATCCAAAGAATATCCAAGCCAGCACCACGAAGGGACTGTGGATCCTCGGCGGATTTGAACTCTACGAGGCTTCCATTCTCAAATTCAAAGCGAAGACCACCCTTATTCTCCTTAACTTCCTTGCCAATCGTTAGGCCAGCCTTAATACATACGTCTCTGAATGTCAAGTATGATGGTCGGCCTACCTTATACGATGCGGAGAGCGCCCAAACCCATAAAGGAGCCTCACTCTTACGATTATGAGCATCCAAATGAAACTGTTCGGGATGCAAACAATAGAATAATACTTCCCAAGCAGCGGATAGTGTTTTACCACCGCGACGACCAGCGACAAGATGCCGAAAACGAGTAAGATTCTTATCCTTCTTATCCGTATGGAACAGGGTTTGATAATAATGAGGCGCATACCCCTTAGATAAGAACCAACCCATCTTTCCCGGAAACGAGAGAATCTGCTCTTCAATCTGCTTAGCAGTCATTTTTGGTTGATTATACGAGTAATTACCCACTATAACTCCTTAATGGGGACGATGATCCCCACATTTAGGACACTTAGAATAATAATGCGGATTATCAAGGTCGCACGAGTGACAATACCAAGGCTCTTTCTTTACGTCTTTGATACGTCGTTTTGGTTGAACATTAGAATTAAACATAATTTACCTTTTAGATTGAATTACGATAACCATAAATACGAACAACCCCGCTAAGATTACCCCCAGCACTATGGTACAATTTTAACCCATCATAAGAGGTCGTATTATTCATAGCCCCGCCAAGATAATTAAAATAACTTTGAGGAGTAACAGGGTTTGGGTGAAAACCAAAAATAGTTGTTCGATAATTAGCATAAGGCTGTAAAATCTCAAATGTAAAAGGCATATTTGGATAATCTGTAGTATGAGCGCCAGAAACAAAAAAGTATGTTTGTGTTCCGCCAGAACCAACGTGACTAGTAATAGCACTACCACTATACGAATTAAGCCCAGCCCAAGTATACACAGAAGTACTAGTATCTACCCCACTAGAACGCATTCGCATATAAATAGAACCATTAGTTGTATTACCCGTAATATTAACTAGCATTTTATAATTATCAAAACTACTAGAAAAAACGTTATTAACATTAACACTACTAACGCTTGAAAAAGGCTGCTCTTTAATAAAAACTAAACCATTAGGTGTATCAGTATCAACAACACTAACCCACGAAGACCCATCACAAATCTTCAACTCATTAGAATCCTTCTGAAACACCATCACACCCTCCAAATCC
>Ga0208644_1002794_pt1 | contig 13749 bp, 14 predicted proteins | sample VirMetDEL_Nov_18_FD_184517 | JGI IMG/M metagenome (GOLD analysis project Ga0208644, IMG submission 184517) | Aqueous microbial communities from the Delaware River and Bay under freshwater to marine salinity gradient to study organic matter... | ecosystem: Environmental > Aquatic > Marine >... | reverse complement strand
AAAGGACTAGATAAAAAACGATTAGAGGATTCTGGTTTTTATGCATATAGAGATGCTATTGAAAGTTTTACAGGCATGGACTATGGAGATTACATTAAAAGCATAACTCCTCCAAGAAATCCATACCAAATAGCTACAGACAATTTGCCTAAAACCGATGACGGTCTTCAAGAAGAAGAAATGTTAATGAATTATTATAAGAATACTGCTCGTGGTCAAAAAGAAATGTCAAACTTCTACGCTGCAAATCCTGAGTTCTTTACACCAACGGGTGAAAGAGTATTCCCGGAAGGTCCTCTAGGAGACATGCAAAGAGCCGCACAAGAATATCGTCAGTCAGGCGGTAAGCGTGGACTATCACCAATTCAGATAGTAAATCAAATGGCTAAAGATGAAAAATTAGTAGATGCTATGACAGACCATCCTGAAGCTTTTAAAGAAGCTATTGCAGTGGGTAGTCAATCTGTAACAGAAGAAGATATAGCAGAGCTACAAGCTGCTACAGAAGAAAACCCACAGGCATAAAGTATTCTAAACTGTCTACCAATGAAGGTATTACAGTTAGACAACGTGAACTAACGACACGATATTCGTTAGATTAACTGGCTTACCCACCCCCCTCAACCGGCTACGGTGGCCCCATAAGGAGTAAGAAAATGGCAGAACCTGCTATTATGGCTGAAGAAATGCAGTCACCTAAAAAAGTTGCGTTTGCAAATCGTAAATATAATAACGAAGAAAAACGCAAAATGGAAGAAGAAGAACTAGAGCAACTACTTAAAGAGCAGCGTGGCGAAACGGAAGAAACAGCTACAGACACAAAAGAAGTTGCGGAAGAAGCACAAGAAGCTGAACCCACTAGCGCAGAAGAAAAAACATTTAAAAAGCGTTATGGTGACTTGCGAAGACACACACAAGAAAAAGAAAAAGAGTTTCAGTCTGAAATAAACGAGCTTAAAAAACAGCTAGACAGTGCCACACGTAAAGAGATAAAACTTCCTACCTCTGAGGAAGACTTAGAAAAGTGGAGTGCAGAGTATCCAGATGTAGCAGCAATCGTTGAGACTATTGCCATTAAAAAAGCTAAAGAGCAATCAGAAGCTTTAGAGGGCAGAATAAAAGCAGTAGACGAAATGCAGTACAATGCACAAAAAGAAAAAGCGGAAGCAGAGCTTATGAGATTACACCCGGACTTTGGGGAAATTCGTGACAGTGATGACTTCCACACTTGGGCAGAAGAACAACCACAATGGGTTCAGAACGCCTTATATGAAAATGATAATGATGCTAGGTCTGCTGCAAGAGCAATAGACTTGTACAAAGCCGATAAAGATATTACAACTAAAAAATCTTCTACTGGCAAAGATGCAGCAAAATCAGTTAACTCTCGTAACAGTCGTAGTAAACCTCAAGATAATGAGTCGTCTACATACTTACGTGAGTCTCAAGTTCACAAGATGTCTCCTCAAGAATATGAGAAGAAGTCTGATGAAATTATAGAAGCTATCCGTAGTGGAAAGTTTATCTATGATATGTCTGGTTCTGCCAGATAAAAAGTGTTGACAAATAGTTATGTGTAAGTATAACTAGAGACACTTAGGTGTACCTGTGTTGCGCAACATGGGTACACTTAGTACCGCAAACAATCTCAGTCTTACGGATTACCTGACAAGCATGGCCCGTTGAATATTTGGTTGGCCGACTAAATACGATACGCACCCATAGTAACTCAGCCTCCCATATAGTCTGGTGAGTTTGCATCTGTTAAATAACCCGTCCAATTCCGGACAAAACTACCAATCTAGGAGAAACTATTATGGCTTTTAATTCAGCCTCTGGTTATAACAATCTTCCTAACGGTAACTTTTCTCCCGTTATTTACAGCAAACAGGTGCAACTTGCTTTCCGCAAGGCCGCTGTTTGTGAAGCAATTACCAACAATGATTACTTTGGTGAAATTGCTGCAATGGGTGATTCCGTTAAGATTATTAAAGAACCGGAAATCACAGTAAAGGCTTATGAGCGTGGTACAACTATCACACCACAAGACCTTGACGATGAAGACTTCAATCTAACTATCGACAAAGCAAACTACTTTGCATTTAAAGTCGATGACATTGAAGAAGCACACAGCCACGTAAACTTCCAATCACTTGCAAGTGACCGTGCTGCGTACCGCCTTGCTGACCAGTTTGACCAAGACGTTCTTGGTTATCTTGCCGGCTTTAAACAATCTGCCCTACATGGTTCTGCAGACACCGTTAACGATGTTGTTAATGGTTCTAAAGCAGTATCAACTGCAGGTTCAGATGAATTACTTGCAAGCATGAAATTGGATGCTAACGACTTCAACAATGGTACTGCAGGACAAGCTATTGCTATCCTTCCACGTACAGGTTCAGGTGCTGCTCCAACTAACGCAGGTGATGCAAACCCACTACAAGTTATTGCTCGTATGGCCCGTAAGCTTGACCAACAAAATGTTGACTCACAAGGCCGTTGGCTTGTTCTTGACCCAGTATTCATCGAAGTATTGAAAGACGAAGACTCTCGTCTATTTAATGCTGACTTCGGTGGTTCAGGTCTAATGAACGGCATTGTTAGCGATAACATTCATGGTTTTACTGTGTACTCATCAAACAATCTACCATCAGTAGGTACTGGTTCTTCTTTCGCAGGAGCAAACAGTGCAGTTAACTATGGTGCTATTGTTGCAGGACACTCTTCTGCTGTTGCAACTGCAGAGCAGATTAATAAAACTGAAACGTACCGTGACCCTGACAGCTTTGCTGACATTGTTCGTGGTATGCATTTGTATGGCCGTAAGATTCTTCGCCCTGAAGGTCTTGTGAATGCCATCTATCACTTAGCATAAGGGGAGTTGAGATATGACTGGATATACAGCCGCTGATAACGTAGCCCGTGGGAATGATGCCCGTGGTCGTAAGCCTTATCTAATTCAAAACACTCTCGACATTGCTGCACAAATCGCAGTTAATGGTGCTGACTATGTAGCCGGTGACACAGAAACAATGCTTAATGTACCAAAAGGTACAGCTATTCTTTCTGCTGGTATTGAAGTTGTTACTTCAGCTACTGGTACTACAGCTACTGTTGACTTAGGTTTCACAGGCGGTGTTGTTGATAAGTACGTTGATGGTCTTGACATTGTTGGTGCATCAGACGGGGACTACGGTTCTACGCCTGCTACCGAAGCTGCTCAAGTTATGGTCACAACTGCTGACGATACTATCGACCTAAAATTCGTCACTGAAGATGCTCTTACTGCAGGTAAACTGCGTGTATGGGCTGTCTGCATGGACGTAAATGACATTGGCGTTATGGATGCTTCTGAAGTAGCCCGTGATGCTCTTGCATAAATAATTGTGTGAGGGGGCGGCTAGGTTTCGCACTGACCGTCCCCCACATTCTTACTTAGAAACAAAGGATATATAAATCATGGCAATCACAACTGCAATGTGCAATAGCTTTAAAACAGAAATATTGGGTGGTATCCATGATTTAGATACTGACTCTATTAAAATAGCTTTAATCAAAGCTTCCCCTACTGGCACATATAATGCTAGTACAACAAATTATTCAGACGTAACAGGCAATAGTGATGAAGCATCCGGCACTAACTACAGTGCAGGCGGACAGGTACTTGACTCTGCTACTATTTCTTTATCTGGTTCTACCGCAATCATAGACTTTGCAGATGAAGTATTTAGTGATGTTACAGTTTCAGCAGACGGATGTATTATTTATAATGCAGGCCAAACAAATAAGGCAATTGCCGTAATAGATTTTGGTGGTACTGTAAGTGCTACTGCAGGTGACTTAACAATTATATTTCCTGCAGCCGATGCTAGTAATGCGGTTATTGGTATAACATAGGACATACATAATGGCTACTGTATCAGCAATCTACGGAACCGCTATATATGGTTCCTCAGAATACGGGGTCGTAAATGTATCTGCTTCTTTATCCGGAGTAACTGCTACAGGTACAATTGGTAGTCTTACTCCTTCAGTAACTGCTTCAGTAAGTATTTCTGGTGTTGCTAGTACTTCTACAGTAAATAGTACTACAGTTAATATTACAAAATTTTTAGGTAGTGTATCTGCTAGTACAACAGTTAACGGCAGTGGCGTATCAGTAAGAAGCATTACTAGAGTTTCTGTATTAGGCGTTAGTGCAACAATAAGAATTGCCCCGGTAGTTGTAGGTGGATTTAACGTTGACCTTACAGAACCGTTAGATAGCGTTCGAGGAACAATTACACTAGGTACGCTACAAATTAATGTTAGTAAAGTACTAACTGGCGTATCCGCAACAAATGCCGTTGGTACAGTAGAGCACAGCAATACTCATGCTCTTACCGGAGTTCAAGGCACATTTACAGTAGGCACTATAACTACTAGGGCAAATACTAGAGTACCAATTGTAGGTGTTGCTACAACAACAGCAGTAAATACTTTAACTGTATCTGGACAAGGTAGTGTAAATATTGCAGGTATAGATGGGACAATATCAATAGGAACAACTACTCAAAGTGCTACTTCTTTTGATTTCCAAGCTCAAGCTAGTGTATATAGTCCTACTAGAACAATTTTAATACCAAGGTCACTTTAATGTCTACTGTAGCTGAACGCACTGTACTAATACCTTTTCAAAACAGAACAATATACATAGAAAGAAAGTCTTCTTCAGAAGAACGTACTGTATATGTATCGGAGTTATACTAATGTCATACCGTTGGCCCATTAAAGATAAAGACGAAACACTAGACTACAGTGTAGATTGGTCTAGGTTTTTAGATACTGCTACTCTTGCTTCTGTTGTATGGTACGTTAAAACAGATAACATTGGTAAAACTGTACTTGCTGCAGGACAAGATTTAACCACTGCTTCTGGCGGTTCAGTTACTGACAGCATACAAAATGTTGCTCAAACGACTACCAGTACAGTAGCTACAATTAACTTAGCAGGCGGAGTTAATAATAGAGAGTATACTTTTACGTGTGCTATGACGGATAGTACAGGCAGTGTTGCAGAAAGAACAATCAAACTTAGAGTAAGAGAGAAGTAATCATATGGCATACAACTTTCTTGGATTAGTAAATGACATCAACAGACGATTGAACGAAGTAGAACTTACCTCTTCTAACTTTGCAGGTGCTACTGGCTTTTACGGTCAAGCAAAAGATGCTGTTACTTCTTCTATTAGATACATAAATCAATCACAGTATGAGTGGCCTTTTAATCACGTAGAACAGGAAGACACACTCTCTATAGGTGTAACCCGGTATCCTTTTCCTGCAGATGCCAAGGTAATAGACTTTGATAGTTTTAGAATTAAGCAAAGCTCTACTTTAGGTAACTCTACGGTTAAGCTTCCAATTATTTCTTATGAAGAATATCTTGACAAGCTTGTTGACCAAGAGTATAATAGCGAAGCTACAACAAGCGGTCAAGGTGTACCACAAAGAGTGAGTCAAGCACCTTCACTAGAATATATAGTAACTCCAGTACCTAACCAAGCATATAGCATAGTGTACGAATATTACCGTATTCCTGTAGATATGGAACAATATAATGATGTTCCACCCATACCGGAAAGATTTAGACATATTATTGTGGATGGTGCTATGCACTACGCCTACTTGTTTAGAGGCAATACACAGGATGCGTTAGTTGCTAAAGAAAAGTTTGAAGATGGCATTAAGAGTATGCGTTCAATGTTAATTAATAGGTATAGTTATTTACGTTCTTACCTTATTCCACAGAATACCGGTGGAGGCAGTAGAAATAACTCAAGGCTTCCTCTATAATGGATAAATGGCAAACCTACCCAGTAGAGTTTCGTGGCGGTTTAATTACTAACTTAAGCCCTTTACAGCAAGGGATAAACGCACCCGGCTCTGCTCGTATTCTTCGTAACTATGAACCATCTATTGAAGGTGGCTATAGACGTATCGAAGGTTATGATAAGTATGACAGTAATATTATTCCACCATACGGTGAGCCTGTTGTACATGGAGCAAGTCAAACTGGCACTACACTTATTCTAGGTGCTATACATACTTCTCCTGCAGCAGGTGATACATTTACCATTGAAGGTGTAGCAGGTACTTACACAATCGCATCAAGCGGTGTAACATTTGATGCTACAAATAACCGGGTTACATTAACACTAACAACTAGCCTTGCTACAAGCCCTGCAAATGCTGCAGTAGTTACATTCACAAGCACTACATCTAACTATCGTGCTATTGGTGTAGCAAGTTGGGAAGGTAAAGTTATTGTTGCTAAAAATGCAGATGTGTTTGAAACAACAGGCAGTGGCTTTACAAAAATAAATACGTATGATTATGGTACTCCTCTTGTAAACGGAGCTAGTCAAACTGGAACAAGTTTAATTGTAGATGGCATTACTGGAATACCTCAAGCAGGGGATGTATTTAAGATTGCCGGAGTAGACTTAGTATATACAGTAGTTACAGATGCTTCTGTGTCTTCTGGTGCAGCAACTTTAAGTATTAATCCTGCGCTTGATAGTAGTCCTGCAGACGATGCAGTAATTACGTTTATTTCTTTAAATAGAGAAAATGCTACTAAAGTAAGATTTACACAATATAATTTTACAGGCACAGATAAAATAGCAATAGTAGATGGCCATAATCCTCCTGCGCTATATGATGACACAGATTTTGTTGCACTAAATAGTGCCCCTTCCGATGTTGTTGGAGCTACTCATGTAGTTAACTTTCAAAATGCTTTGTTCTTTGCCAAAGGAAGTACTCTTTCTTTTACTGCTCCTTATGATGACGATGCCTTTGATGTAGCAGCAGGTGCAGGTTCTATTAATGTTAACGGTGTAATAACAGGACTTACTGTATTTCGTAATCAATTAATTATCTTTACAGAAAGACAGATACACCAACTAGTAGGTAGCAGTATTGCTAACTTTAATTTACAACCTATTACTCGTGATATTGGATGTCTTGAAGGAGATACTATACAAGAAATTGGCGGAGACGTAATGTTTCTTGCTGTAGATGGTTTAAGATTGTTAAGTGCTACAGACCGTATTGGAGACTTTGGACTAGCTGCAGTTTCAAAAGTTATCCAATCTAATATGACAGACTTTATTTCTACAAATACAGATTTTACTAGTTGTGTTATTAGGGAAAAGTCTCAATACAGATTACTTGGGTTTAACAATAATATTACACAGGAAAATGCTCAAGGTATTATTGCTACACAGTTTGCTGAACAAGGTGGTGCTAATACTGGCTTTGCTGAAACACGAGGCATAAGAGCATATGTAGCTGCAAGTAACTATAATGAAGCTACTGAAGTTGTTGTATTTGCAAATGATGATGGCTATCTTTATCAGATGGAATCCGGTAATAGTTTTGATGGCACAAACATTCAAACTACTTTTGCTACACCGCACTTTCCAATGCAGGATGCTAGAGTACGTAAGACATTCTACAAATTATTTCTTTACACGGACCCACAAGGAAGTGTAAATTTTGATGTAAGTTTAAAATTAGACTTTGATACGCAAGGAACTATTCAGCCTACTCCAATTACATTTACAAACACTGGAGGTACTTCCGGTTTTTACGGAGAAGTAGTATATGGAGAAGCTGTGTACGGAGCAAAGCTATTAAAATTATTTGAGTCTCAAATTATAGGTTCTGGCTTTGCAGTTTCTTTTCAATTTGAATCCGATGGAACAGACCCCCCATACTCATTAGATGCACTAACAACTGAGTATGCAACACACGATAGAAGGTAAATAAAATGGGTACAGGTTACACACGTAATGATACTAGTAACAATATTGCAGATGGCAATGTTGTCAATGCTTCAGACCTTGATGGCGAATTTGATGCAGTAGAATCTGCGTTTTCCACTTCGGGGCATACCCACGATGGTACGGCAGCAGAAGGTGGCCCGGTTACTGTAGTAGGTCCGGCACAGGATGTTGTTGTTAGTGGTACTAATGTAAATCCTAAAACAACAAATACACTGGATTTAGGTACAGCTTCACTGAAATACAAAGATGCTTACTTACAAGGTAACATAACTGTAGATGGCACAGTAGATGGTCGTGACGTTGCAACAGACGGTGCTAAGTTAGACGGTGTGGAAGCAAGTGCTGATGTTACTGACACAGCTAATGTTACTGCCGCAGGTGCTTTGATGGACAGTGAGGTTACAAACCTTGCACAAGTAAAAGCATTTGATTCTGCTGATTATGCTACAGCAGCACAAGGTACAACAGCAGATGCAGCACTACCAAAATCTGGCGGTACAATGACAGGAACTATTGCTAGTTTTGAATCCACAGGCATTGACGATAACGCCACAAGTACACAGCTTACTATTACTGATACTGAGGCTACGTTTGAGGGTGATGTTACTATTGACGGTGAAACACTGCTAGTCAACTCACCCTCCACAGCGACAGATGTGGCGGCAATACACTTCAATGGGTCTACGACAACGTCTGCTAGATACGCCAATATTTCTAAGATGTATGACTCGCCTTACACCATGAAGATGCAAGCATCTAACAGTGCAGGTGAAGCACCTCTGGAATTATGGGGTTCTTCTGATACGATGTATCTAGGTTTTGAAACTTCAGGCAACGCCACCTTCTCGGGTAATATCGCTGTAGGTGGCACAGTAGATGGTCGTGACGTTGCAACAGACGGCACTAAGTTAGACGGCATTGAGTCTTCCGCAACAGCAGACCAGACTGATGCTGAAATACGAGCCGCTGTTGAAGCTGCTACGGACAGTAATGTTTTTACAGATGCTGACCATACAAAATTAAATGGCATAGAGACGGGTGCAGATGTAACAGATACAACGAATGTTACTGCGGCAGGTGCATTAATGGATAGTGAATTGACAGACCTTGCAGGAGTCAAGGGTGTCACTATATCTACATTGCAAGAAAAACCAAGTGAAGGTGCATTTGCTAATGGTGACAAAACCAAACTAGACGGTATTGAAGCAGGGGCAGATGTTACAGATGCTACAAATGTTGCTTCAGCAGGGGCTGCAATGCTGACAGGTGCGACATTTACAGGTGATATTAATGTAGGGACACTACAAATAACAACTGCGGGCAATATAGCACTAGACGATAATGATGTTATATATTTTGGGACAGGTAATGATGTTGAGTTTTTCACCAACGGCACTCATATGTACACTGACCTTAATGCAGGTATAGGTAATTGGTACATTCGTGACGGCTCAACGACAAGATTTACATTTGACGATGATGGTAGCTTTACTGCAACTGCAAACATCACAGCATACTCAGACCGTAAACTTAAAGACAATCTTGAAGTAATACCAAACGCACTAGGCAAGGTGTCACAATTAACAGGTTATACATATGACCGCATTGACATGGACGGTATCAGACAAAGTGGTCTTATTGCACAAGATGTGCAGGAAGTATTACCAGAAGTAATTGTTAATAATGTTGACCCTGATAGTGGGGAGGAGACACTTTCAGTTGCATACGGCAACATGATTGGTTTGCTTGTTGAGGCAATTAAAGAATTGAAAGTTGAAGTTGAAGAACTAAAAGGTAAGTAGTAATGGTTTTACAAACTAGTGGTGCAATTAGCTTAAATGATATTCAGACAGAGTTTGGCGGTTCTAATCCGATAAACATCAATGAGTATTATCGTGGCGGTGCAAATGTACCAGATACGGCAGCTAACAGTGGCATACCAACGTCAGGCACGATTAGCCTAAATGATTTCTATGGCGGTGATGCTACACTTCCAACACCAACAGGTACGTTCAGTGCAGCTAACTTTACCTCAAAAGTTAATGCTCTTCGTAATGTTAGATACACCAGTAATACCTTAACTTTGACTGTAACTAATGGACCGATAACTGTAACTGTGAGTGGAACAGGTTCACCTTTGATACAGAAAAACAGCACAGGTAGCTATGCTTCATCATTATCATTTAGTAATGGCGATACCATTCGTATGCAAGTAACTGCTTCTTCAGACTTTAATGATTTAACATCAGGTACAGCAAGCATGAATGGTGATTCTGCAACATACAATGTGATAACTGAGTCTGGTGGCGGTAAGAAATGTCTAGCAGTTAATTCACAAGTCATCATCTTAGGTGTTGGTGGTGCTGCTGACCGTGTTGCAACGGTTGCTGATATTTCTGTAAATGATAGGCTTTCAGGTTTGACAGAACCGACAATGCTTGATGAAGACAATCCTAATTGGGCTGATTGGACAATATCTAACTTAGACAATGCTTCAAATACTGCATCAACAGTGGTTCGGGCAACTTCATATGTGGTCGGTGAGTGGATAAGAATTAACGGACAACTTGAGTGTACATCACCACACCCATTCCTTGCTTATAGGGATTCAATATGGCAGTGGATAACAGCAAGTGAACTTGCAGTAGGCGATGAATTGCGTGGTCACGATGGTTCAAATATATCTGTAACAAATGTTGAAGTTATGACAGGCACACTTGATGTAATGAATGTTGGTGTTGAATCTGTAGACACCTATTATGCAGGTATGATTGATGGCGTGTATATTTTAAATCATAACAAGTAAGGGATTTAATGCTTTATTGTGGAGGTGCTCCAAAGTCGGGTACAAATTTGCTTCTTAAAGCACTAAAACTATTTGGCACAGATGAGGTGCGAAAACATCATTATGGTTTTTATAAGCCTTACCCTTATGAGGACAAACCACACCCACAGGTACAGATTATACGCAATCCAAGAAATGTGGTTATTAGTTGGGTGCGTTTTATGAAACTACCTAGAAATGACACTACAATTATTAAAAGTATGGACTTTATGCTTGATTATTTAAATGACCATTTCCCTTGTATAGCCGATGACAGGTGGCATACGGTCCGGTTTGAAGAGTTGCTAAGTGACCCACAAGTTTTACAGGGAATAGGAGATTATCTTGGGTTGAAACTTATAGAAAATCATTTTGAACAACTTTGGGGTGACACTGTTACTTTTACAGGCGACCTAACAAAGTGGGAAGATTGGTGGACAGAAGAAGTGGATAAGGCTTGGATTGACAAGGGTGGAGTTGAACTTGAGCTTAAAATGGGCTACGTTAATACTTAGGATAATATTATGGAAATGGCTGATTTAATTGATGCGTTACTGGCAATTATTGTTACTGTTGGTGGATGGTGGGCATCCAATACTTCTCGTGAACAAAAGAGACTAGAAATACTTCTTAATAAAACAAGAGAAGAGTATGCTACTAAGTATGAACTTAGAGAAGATATGAAACGTGTTATGGATGCGCTTCACCGTGTCGAAGATAAATTAGATAAAGCATTAAGCAGGGACTAAATAAATGGCAGCATTTAAAGCATTTAAGCCAAGTGGCATGGAAAAGATAGCACGGTCTATGGGCTATACAGGTAATATGAATACCTTTGGTGATTACTTAGCACAAGACCCCATGCGACAAAATCAAATGAATGAGTACACTAATCGTGCTATACGTATGGCTCGTGGTGGACTTGCTATGGAAGCCGGTGGTATGGTTGGTCAATTTGGAGATGGCGACTATGGTGGTACAGCAGGAACAGTACAACCATCTGTACAAAGTATGACTCCTGTCCCTCAACCAACAGGCACGGGAACAGGTGGTGGTATTGGTGCTGCGCTAGGTAATTATGGTAGCAATTTAGCAAATGCAGAACCTGCTCCTACAAATGTATCTCGTACATTTACAACTGGTCAAAACCCTGTGCCTATACAAACAATACAACCTTTAGCTGATGGTTCTGTGCCTACAATAGGCGATGTTTCAGCACAGCGTATGCAACAACCGGGACTACCTGTAGGCGGTGTTGCTGTTGCTCAAGGTATTGCACAAACTCCCGGACAAATGGTAGACCCAAATCTAGGTCAAGTACAAGGTTCAGTAGCTGCTCCTATAACAGGTGCTACTACTTCATTCGCACAAGCACCGATAGAAACACAAGCTAATGTAACTCAAGCTGTTACTGCTGCTCCTGCCGTAGATAGTGCTTTAAACGCTGTACAAGCCGCACAGGGAGCCGTTAGCCCTGAAGCTAATGTAATTGCTGCACAGCAAGCTGCCACCTCTGTAGGGGACGTTACAGCAGCACAGGGTAATGCTATCTTAATGGATAACCCTGTACAAAGAGAAATACAAGAGGGTGAACTTATCAGTGGAAGTGCAGATGCACAAAAAGCTGCTCAGTTTACAGAACAGGTACAGGCTGCTCAAGCTACTCCTTCTGATAAAGCTACTATACAAGGTCAGCTAACAGAGTTAATGGGTGATTTTGATGATGGTAAAACTCCTGCATGGGCCGCAGGTGCTATGCGTAAAGCTACACAGGCTATGGCTGCTCGTGGATTAGGTGCATCTAGCTTGGCAGGACAAGCTGTTATTCAGGCAACCATGGAAGCTGCTCTTCCTATTGCACAAGCAGATGCTTCTGTTCAGGCACAATTTGAATCACAAAACTTGTCAAACAGACAGCAACGTGCTATACTAGCTGCACAACAAAGAGCAGAGTTTCTTAACATTGAGTTTACGCAAGACTTCCAAGCAAGAGTACAGAACTCTGCACGTATTGCTGACATAGCAAATACAAACTTTACTGCGGAACAACAAGTAGCTCTTGAGAATAGTCGTGTTGCTAACACTGTTAACTTAAATAACTTATCCAATAGACAAGCGGTAGTTATGGCAGAAGCTGCTGCCTTAGCTCAAATGGATATGGCTAACTTAAGTAATCGTCAGCAAGCTGCAGTAATGAACGCACAGAACTTTATGCAGATGGACATGACTAACTTGTCTAACAGACAGCAGACGGAGACATTTAAAGCACAACAACGTATTCAGTCTTTGTTTACTGACCAAGCTGCAACAAATGCTGCCCGTCAATTCAATGCTTCTTCACAAAATCAAGTTGACCAATTCTTTGCTAACTTAGCTAATAATGTATCACAGTTTAATACAGCACAGGCAAACGGGCAGGCACAGTTTAATGCCGGACAAGCTAACGTAATGGAAAAGTTTAATGCTGAAATAAATAATCAGCGTGACCAATTCAATGCTCAGAACCAAGTGGTTATTGCTCAGAGTAATGCACAGTGGCGTAGACAGTTAGCTACAGCAGATACAGCAGCAATTAATCGTGCTAACGAAGTCAATGCACAGAATGTACTTAATATCTCTACTCAAGCATATGCTAACATGTGGCAGATGTATAGCGATACAATGGAGTGGGCATGGACTTCAGCGGAAAACTCACAAGACCGTGTTAGTGCTATGGCTATTGCAGAAGTAGATGCCGCTATGCGTGAGAGAGTTGCCAGTGAGCAAGCCTCGTCAGCAGCGGGTAGTGCTATTGGTAACTTGATTGGGACACTAGGTTCTGCTTACATAGGTTCAGCAAAATTCGGCAAACCAACAACATAGGAAAGTAAACACACATGTTAGATAAATCAAATCCTGCCGTATCAGCATATCTGCGTATGGACATTGAGAACATGCCCGAAGATAAGCCAGAAGAAAAAAACACAGGCTTACTACGAAAACCTTCCAGTGCTAAGTCTTCTGGTCTAGACTTAAATAATCCTGCTGTGCGTGTTGCAAAACAAATGCAAGTTATTAGAAAATATAGGAATGAAATTAATGGCACTTCTGACT
>Ga0208644_1002792_pt1 | contig 13750 bp, 20 predicted proteins | sample VirMetDEL_Nov_18_FD_184517 | JGI IMG/M metagenome (GOLD analysis project Ga0208644, IMG submission 184517) | Aqueous microbial communities from the Delaware River and Bay under freshwater to marine salinity gradient to study organic matter... | ecosystem: Environmental > Aquatic > Marine >... | reverse complement strand
ATCTTCCGTCTCTCTAGAACGGGATAAGACCGGAACGGCCGAGATCGAGCGAATGCATATTTATTCGGGCGGGGTCGTGTCGGTTGCGCCGCGGTTAGTTACCCCTGCTTGGGGGCGGGATAGTTTCGGGCCTGCTATTGGCCGTTGGGCCGAGTCGAATCTCGGTATGCGTCTCATGCCATGGCAAGAACAGACGTTGCGGTCGGCTTGGGAGTATGAAGTGGCGGCCGACGGGTTCCCGGAGTTATTGCATCGGACCTCAACATGTTCGGTTGCCCGGCAAAACGGGAAAAGCCTATGCGCTCGGGCCGAGATCGGTTGGGCTCTCTTGGAGTGGCCTATCCACCGGGGCGAACCCGTGACCGTGATCTCGACCGCCCATAATCTGAACCTCGCCGAAAGCGTGTTTAAGGACTTGGCGCCCATCTTGGAGGAGAGGTACGGCGCCGAGTCCTATTGGTCGTCGGGCCGCATGTCGATCACGCTCCCGAACGGCTCTAAATGGCTCGTCCAATCACCCCGGCCCGGGTCGTTCCACGGGTACTCCCCGCACCTAGTTTTAGCCGACGAAATATGGGGAATTAAAGAGGAAATAATCATGGACGGCGCCGTCCCGTCTCAACGTGCCCGCCGGTCCCCGTTGCTCCGAATGTATTCCACGGCCGGCACGCTCGACTCAACGTTCTTTATCCGTATCCGCGAACAGGCTTTACGGGCGATCGCCAAGGGGAAACCGTCGGCGGTCGATTACATGGAATGGTCCCCGACCCCCGACGCTAACGTCCATTCGCTCGACACGATCAGACAAGCGAACCCGGCGGTCGGATTTACGATCACCGACGACACCCTCCTAGAGGAGGCTCGCGACCCGGCCGACCGGACCGCATGGCTACGCGGCTCTTTAAACATGTGGGTCGCAACCGCCCACGGTTGGCTAGAACCCGGATTCTGGCCGCGTCAAGAATGGCAAGGCGACACGCCGCCCGCCCCGACCGTGCTCGCCGTCGAGGTGGACGCCGACGGTTCTCTCTACGGCGGGGTATTCGGAACCCAACTCCCCGACGGAACGGTTTACGTGTCGACCGCGTTTATCGCATCGAGCGCCGACCAATGTTGGGAGGAGGTCGCCCGAGTGCTCCCGCCCCGGTGCCAACTGATCTACGGGGCGTCGCTCGGTCTGACCGTCCCGGCGACCTACCGGGGTCGATCGAGGGACGCCGGTTGGGGAGAGGTCGCGAAATACACGGCTCCGGTTCGCTCGATGATTATGGAGGGCCGACTATGGCACGACGGAAACGCGATGCTTTCCGAGCACGTCGGCCGGTCCGTCGCCACCAAGGCTCGGAACGGCGCCCTAACCCTCTCGACCGGGCAGTCCCCCGGGTGCATCATTCTCACCCGGGCGATGGTATGGGCGGCCGCGCATTGTGCCCAAGGAAAACGAACACCGACGGCGGCGATCTACACGCCGCGAAATCGTTAACCGTGTCTCTCTTGCTCTATTCGTAGACGAACGACGTAAACCGTGGGAGACTCCGACCCGTGGGCCTATTCCGTCGTAACGTCACCGCGTCCGTGTCCCCATGCGCGCCCGCGGCCTTGGCGGTCGGCGGTAATGGCTTGGTCTCGGCGAATGTCGGATTCGGTCGAGCCCGAGCCATGGCCCTACCCACGATCAAGCGGGCCCGCGACATTAACGCGTCACTCATCGGGTCGCTCCCCATTCGCAGATTCGGCACCCAATGGAACGGCGAATACCTAGAGGAAATCCCGCTCCCCCCGGAACCGTGGCAGTTCCGACCCGACCCCAAGACGACCCGCGCCCATACTCTTTCTTGGACGTTCGACGATATGCTTTTCTACGGCGTCGCGTATTGGCGGGTTACCCGCCGGTATAAAGAGGATATGCGGCCGGCTGAGTTTGAGTGGATGCCCGCCGAATACGTGTCGCTCGTTTCCCCGCTAATGGACGGAAACGTCCCGATTGGCGGTATCTCGTCGATCTCCTATGCGGGCGTCCCGATCGACCCGGAGGACGTGGTCATTTTCTACAGTCCGACCGACCCGCTATTGGAGGCCGGCGCCCGGGCTATCCGTATCGCCGAAAAACTCGACGCGGCCGCCGAACGGTTCGCGTGCACCGAACTCCCCGCCGGGTATCTCCGAGTCACCGGCGGCGAACCGCCCGACCCCGACTTCTTGCAGGCATTGGGCGAAACATGGTCCGACGCCCGCCGCACAAACACGACCGCCGTATTGTCCGAAAACTTGGAGTACGTGCCGACGAACGTGGACGCGTCGGCGATGCAACTCACCGAGGGCCGTCAACACGCCGCCCTTGATCTTTCCCGCGCCGCGATGGTGCCCGCCTATCTTGTCGGCGCCCCCACGTCGTCCGGGATGACCTATAACAACGCGCAAGACGCCACCCGGTCGGCCGTCCTATTCGGCGCCCTCGGCTTTATTGAGGTCATCGAGCAGACCCTTTCGTCCGACCGAATCACACCCCGCGGGCAGATCATCCGACTTGACCGTTCGGCATGGGTTAATAACCCGCTCGATAACAACACCGAGACGCCCGCCGAAACCCCCACGGGAGCGAACGTATGAAAGTAGAACTAGGAGCCCGGTTCGATTGGTTACAGGCCGCCGAGGGCGACGCACCGACCCGCACGATCTCCGGGCTCGCCGTCCCGTGGGACGTTGTCGGCTACGCGTCCACCGGCCCGGTACGGTTCGAGCGCGGGTCCATCCCAACCGACGGCCCCGCCCCGAAACTGCTCCGAGATCACGACGTGACCCGACCCATCGGCATCGTGTCGGCGATCGAGGACTCCGATAGCGGCCTCTTATTCGACGCCCGCATCTCCGAGGTGCCCGAGGGCGATATCGCGCTCCGATTGGCGCTCGACGGCGTACTCGACGCCGTGTCGGTCGGCGTGGACGTCGAAAAGTTCACCTATGACGGCGACGTATTGGTCGTCAAGGCCGGACGTATGCGCGAACTCTCGCTCTTACCGTTCGGAGCGTTTGAGGAGGCACGGGTCGCCAACGTCGCGGCCTCCGAGGTTGAGGAGGAGCCCGTCGAGGGCGAACCCGACACCGAACCCGAAACCGAAACCGAAACCCCAATTTCCGAGGAGGAAAAAGAAATGCAGGAATCCACCGTGGCCGTCGAGGCCACCATCGCAACGGCTCCCGTGGCCGTGGCCGCTAATCGCAAGATCACCGCGGCCGAATACATCGCGGCGGTCGTCCGTAAGGACATGGCCACCGTTAAGGCCGCGCAGGGCGATTCGGCCGACATTCCCGGACTGCTCCCAATTCCGGTCGCGCAACCGCTCTACGATGGGCTTGCGGCCTACCGTCCGGTCATCACGGCCGTCGGCACCCGCGCCATGCCGGGCGCCGGTAAGCAGTTCATTCGCCCCGTCGTGACCCAACGGCCGACCGTCGCCGTCCACTCGGCCGAGGGCGCCGCGCTCTCGTCGCAGGCCCTCATTGTGGACGACGTCACCCTCACCAAGGCGCTTTATGGAGGATTCATCCGCGAAGCCGAAGAAGCGATTGACTACGCCGACGGCAACATGGTCGCCCTGTACATCGAGCAGTTGGGACGCGCTTACGCTCGCGCCACCGAAGCCGCCGTTTGCGGCGTGTTGGAGGCAGGCGCCACGAACACGACCCCCGTGGGCGATTGGACGAGCGCCCAAGACGTGCTCGGCGCGATCTACACCGGCGCCGGCGACATCCTCACCGCTTCCGGCGTGAACCCGACGCACATTTTCGCGGGCGTGAACAAATATAAGCAGTTGGCCGTCTTGGAGTCGGCGGGCGGCGATTTCTTGTTCCCGTCTCTGAACCCGTCGTCGGCGTTCGGTTCGCTCTCGGCGAACTCCCGCGAGGGTTCCCCGGCCGGCCTGACCCTCGTCGTGTCCAACGCGCTCGACCCCGATACCTTGATCGTCGGCACCGGCGACGGCTTGGAGGTTTTCGAGCAGGTCAAGGGCGCCATTTCCGTCAACCTCCCGGCGACCGCCGAGGTGGAGATCGCGTGGCGCGGCTACATGGTCTCGCACGTCATCGACGCCGACAAGTTCGTCGCCCTCGTCGACGCGCCCTGATCGAGTCGGCAAGGTAAGGGTATGGCGCTCCTAAAGCACGTCACGCACGCCGTCGCGGTAGCGGGCGTCCATACCCTTACCCTCGACGACGTCACCGGGCTAGTCGTCGGCTACGACCTCCGAGTCTCCGGGGTTCTCGCGGCCGGCACCTACAACGGAACCCACGAAATCACGGCAATAGACGTCGACGACCGAGCGGTCTCCTACGTCACCGGGAATCACACGCACGCGGGCGTAGACACGGTCGGGCAGGCCGACGTGCCGGTCACATGGGCCGACACCGACGCCGTGGAACTCTTTATCGGCGTAGCAACCGAAACCGATTGGCTCGACCTATGTACGGTCGCCGCTAACGAATGGTGCTACGACCGACGTAAAGCGGCCTCATACGACGATTACCCGCACGTTTCCCCGTCCCCTAAAGTCACCGAAGCAGTTTGCCTATATGCGGGCGCCCTATACCGGGAACGGCAGTCCGTGGACTCGTTCTCGTCGTTTATGGAAAACCCGATCGCCCCGCCCGTCGGGACGCTCGGCCGCATTAAACAACTACTCGGAATCGAACGGCCGGCGGTCGCATAATGGGCGCGATCGTCGACGCGGGAGACCTCTTGGAAACGGCGCTCGATGACGCCGGGCTAACCGTCGTCCGGAGCCCCGGAGACGTCGACCCGCCGTGTGCCCTCATCGGGCTACCCGATTTCTCGGCTCCGAACCGTAACGCCGTCGACTGCACATTCCCCGTCTACCTCGTCGGCTTACCCCCCAATAACTACACGTCGAACGTCGTACTATTGGACATGGCCGACACCATCGCCGCGCTACCGGGCGTCCTAGTGACCTCCGGAACCCCGGCAACATTCGACATATCCGACCATTCTCTACCCGCCTACAACTTGACCGTACAGGTCACCGTCACAAGATAAGGAAACAACTATGGCCACCGCCATCGCAACCGGAAAAGTCATTACCGTCACCATCGACGGCGACGATTACTCGGAGCAGATCAACTCGGCTACCGTCGTCGCGAACAACAACTCGATTACCGTGCAGACCCTCTCGGGCCCGGCATCTACCCAACTCCCGACCGCGTACGAGTTGCAGATCACGGCCTATCAGGATTGGGGTAAGGTCGGGTCGTTCTCCGAGGCCCTGTGGGCCGCCGCTCTCACCGGGACCGCGATCTCGTTCGTGATGGACGTCGGCACCAAGACCCTCTCGGGCAACCTCATCCCGCAGTTCCCCGACGCAGGCGGCTCGGCCGACGGCGTGTTGGAGTTCTCGATCACCCTCCCCATCGACGGCGTCCCGACCCTCGCCTAATGGGCGAATGGGACGGCGTCCCGGTCTCGATATTCGCTAGCCGACTCGTAAAAGAACTCTCGTTTGAGAACCGCGACGAGGCTAACCGTTTCTCTATCGCGATCGCGAAACCGTTAAAAGCCGAGGCTTTAACGGCGGCCCGTATCGTGCTCGGCGCCGACCTTAAACCGTTTAAAAACAAGGGTTTACGGGCCCGGGTATGGGACGAGATCGAGTTCGGGCCCGACGGCTCTAACCGGTTTATTCTCAACATAAATTTAGTCCCGACCGAGGCGTGGGCCGTCGGCGAATACGGTACGGCCGACCATCTCATCGGGTTACCCCGTAATTATCCGCGGGGCCGAGCGTCGTCCGGGAACCGTAACTCGTTCGGGCAACTCGTCAACACGGCTAAACGGGTGAAACGGCAAGAGACCGCCAAGAAAAAAGAACGACCCGTCTTTCTTAAGGCTCCCGGCTATATGCACCCGGTACGCGGCCCAATCGTGGTCCGGGGCGTCCCCGGTCGAGGTCTCATCCGGTACGCATTTAAGCGGGTTCGGTCCATCCAAGACCGAGTCGTCTACGGCGAATGGGTAAAGTTTGTCGGTAAGGCCGTGGAGAGGGCGCGCTAATGGCATCTAACCCGAACATTAAATTAGGCGTCGATACCGACGAGGCCGTTAAGAACCTCGGGAACCTTGGCGACGCCGCCATAAAAGCCGAGGACGACGTCGAGAAACTCGACGGCTCCGATATCAAACTCGACACGTCGGCCACGACTAAAGCCCTGCAAGAGGTCTCCGACAAACTCGACAAGACGTCAGACTCGGCAAAACGTGCAGGGAAAGACGGGATACCCGTCTCGACTAACGCGTTTAAGGATTTAACCGAGGGCATCGGCGGCCCGGCGTCAGGGGCGATCGGCGGCGCGTTCGCTTTCGGAGAATCCATCGAGGGACTCGGCGATCTCGTCGAGGGATTCGGCGGGCAACTTGGACTATCCGAGGAGCAGATCGGCAAGGTTACCGGGGCGCTCGGAACCGCTCTCGGCGTACTCGGCGCCGTCGGCGTCGGTTTCACCGTCGGAAAAGCCGCCTACGACCTATGGCAGAGCGGCGCCAAGAAAGCGGCCGAGGAGCAAAAGAAATTTAACGACGCGGTCGATGCAGCCGAAAAGTCGTTAAGTGGAGTCGCCGAGGCATTGGCCAAGGGCGATCGAGCCCGAGCATTTCGCGAAATCGTTAAAGACCTAGAACCCGATTTACAAGCCTTAAAGGATTCGGGGTTAGACGCGGCCGACGCAATCCTAGAGATCGCCGGGGCCGGTAAACCGTTCACCGACGCATCAGGGAAACGCCGTAAAGCGATCGAGGACGAGATCGCGGCCCTAGAGGCCGAGCGCGAGCAAATGGATTTAGAAAACATCGGCTCTCTAAATAACCGTATCGAGGCTTTAAAGAACGAACGTAACACGCTCGACAAGGTCACCGAATCCGTCAAGATTCGCACCGAGGGCGTCAAGGGCGCCACCGAAATCGATCGGCTCGCTACCGAGGCTCTCGGCAGATTCGGAGAGGCCACGGCCGACGTCACCGAAGAACTGAAAGAACAAGCCGAGGCCACCTACGACTCGATTGAGGCTACCCGAGAGTTTGAGGGGACTCTAGACGGCGTAGAACAGTCCGTCGCCGACTATCGAGAAACTCTGAAAGACACGCCCGAGGATTTAGAGGCAATCGACGACGCGGCCCGCGAGGCCGCCGACTCGGTCATCCAAATGGCCGAAGATTTCGGCGGCCTAGACGGCGCCGCGCAAGGCACCGAGGATTGGAAGAACCGAACGACGGCCGCTATCGGATTCGTCGCCGGGAGCCTTGCACCCGATGACCCGCTCCGAGCCCGCCTGCAAGCCTACATAGCCGAAATCGAGAAAGTCCCGTCGGTCGTCGACACCCGGTTCACTAACTCGACGACCCCGGTACCGTTCGCACCCGGGCGACCCGCTCCGACCCCGTCGCTCGGCCAACAGGTTTTCGGCGGCAATACCACGGTAAACGTGACCGTAACCTCGGCCGACCCGCAACAAGTCGTAAACGCTATTCGCCGATGGATACGACAGAACGGCGACCCCGGATTCTAATATGGCTACGACCACGTGGGAAATAGTCGACGAAACAAACGGCGACATAACCGACCGGGTGATCTCGGCCCGGTTCACGCTCGGCCGTCAACAATATTACGACTCGTACGACGGCAACTCGATCACGATCGTTGTACGGAACGACGACGGCGCCGTTAATAGTTTCGTCGCCGGCTCGATTCTCCGACTAAAACCCAACTCGTCGCCGAACTATACGACGTTCTATTTAGAGGCAATAACGTTCTATGACGGGCTCGTCGACGGCGAGGCGACCGCGACCCTCATGGGTATCGACATCATGTCTTATGTTGGCCGGCTATGGATGCAATTTTCCGAGGGCGGCGGCGACGGTCTTTCCGTTCTTAACGACGTATTCGATGGATTTTTTGGTGGCGGCGTACCCGGCTACTACCCGCAAACGAACTTTTCGTACGACTTTTTCACGATCACCGGCGTCACGATCGAGTCGATATCGGGCAACGTCTCGACGCTCGGCGACTACGTGCGTAAGGTCATCGCGTGCCAACGGCAACCGTACCTATACCAATGGTTCTCCCCGACCCATAGCCAAAACTTTTTAACCCCGAAAGCGCCGACCGCGTTTAGTTCGTATGGCGGCCCCACGATCACCGACGCCCCCACGACAACTAGCCTCGTATGGGACGAGTGCTCCCGAGCCGGTAACGGCTCCCAAACGTTCGTCACCGGGGCCGTATCGAATCAAGCAGGCACGACCAACTATGCAGGGTTTTACTCGTTTAACGGGCAACTTGGCCGATTTACGATAGACACCCTCGTCGCGTCGGCCACCGACCGGGCGTCCATCCTCAACGCCTACTATCTCGCATGGCGAACCGTAGGACAGACATACGAGGTCGTCATACATGATTTCCCGCAGAATACGACCGCATGGAACGACTTTTTAGAGAACCTCAACTATCTGCCGGTGTGTTTTACTACCCTGCAATACAGAAAAGCCAGTCTAGGTACCGAAAGCGAAACCGTGATGATGGAGGGAGTCGAGGTGGAAATCTTGCCCGGGGTTACCCGATGCACGGTTTACGCGTCGTCAAGCCAATTTCACCCGTTTTTTGTGCTTGATACCGAGATGGGCGTCCTAGATACAAATCGACTTGGATGGTGAACTAATGGCATTTCCAAACTTTACGGCCGGCGACATTCTCAATGCGTCGGACATGAACGCCGTCGGCCTATGGCTTATCAAGACGCAGACTGTCGGCACAGCCGTCGCATCGGTGACCGTCACCGACGCATTCTCAAGCACCTACAACAACTACCGAATTATCTACACAGGTGGTGCCGCTTCGGCCTCGTGTACCCTGTCGCTACAATTTGGAATCGGTGGCACAATGACGACCACCAACTACTATGGAGCGGCGGCCTACGCCAATTTAGGCGCGGCGGCTTGGCAATTGGCAATCAATAATCCGGGCTCACAATGCGACAACGTAGGCAACGGCAACACCACCTCCGCTTACCTAATGACTGACGTTCTCATGCCCAATTTGGCAGAACAAACAAGCATCTTCGGCCCATACGTCCTAAGCGACTTCGGCAGATTCGGTCTACATTCATTCGCGCAATTATCGACAACGCAATTTACGTCGTTTAAGATAACACCCTCGTCAGGCACCCTGACCGGCGGAACCATTCGCGTTTACGGCTACCGCAACTAGGAGCAACAATGACCCCCGAAGAATACAAGACCCTGTATCCCCAAGACTCGGTGTACATCCAAGTCGACGACACCGAACGACTCATGACCGACGACGAATACGAGGCATGGGTCGCCGAGGGTGTCTATAACACGAATCACCCGACGCCATGACTCTCGCAAACCCGCCCAAGGCTCTAATAGCGCTCGTCGCTCTCGTCTGCCTGACCGTCCTACTTGCCGTCGACGCGATCGACAAGGCCACCGGAACCGGCATGATCGGCACCATTCTCGGCTATGCGGTCGGCAACGGAATCGCCGCCCGGCAGAACGTCCCCGTCGAGCCGATCATCGGCAAGAAAAAGAACGAGGGCTAACCGTGGAGGCCACCCGCCACGTCTCATGGCAGACGAACAAAACGACCGCCGGTTACGACGGCCCGTCTCCGAACCTGCAAACCCTAGCGAAGTATTGCGCCGACCGTTGGGGTATGCGGTCGCTCGGCATCTATAACCGGCGTCCCATTCGCGGCGGCCTAAAATGGTCGTCGCACGCGTTCGGCGCCGCTCTCGATCTCGCATGGGATGACCGAGCCCTATTGGACGGCGAAATCCTCCCGTTCCTGATCGGTTACTCGGACGAGTTGGGTATCCAACAGATACACGACTACCCGCGGGTGCGCTATTGGCGGGCCGGCCGAGGATGGGTAAACGCATCCCCCGGACAAGGCGGCCAATGGCTACACATCGAGACGCACCCGGACACATGGGGAAACCCTACGGCGATCGAGGGACGCGTCGGAGAACCCACCGAGGCCACCCCTAACCCCGCCCCCCCGAAATGGCCCGGACGACCCGTAAAACTCGGCTCTAAAGGGATAACCGTTGAGATGGTACAAGGACGCCTCGGGCTCGTCACCGACGGCAAGTTCGGTCCGAGAACAGACGACGCGGTCCGAACGTTCCAACGGTCCCGCGGCCTTGACGCCGACGGCATCGTCGGACCGATCACATGGGCCGCCCTATTCGCATAACGTGACTTTCCGACACGGATTCGGTAAACCGTAGTTACCAAGACGCCCGCAAGGGTCCGACCGTCAAGGAGACATAATGAGACTCACCCGCTATTTTGCCGGTTCCATTGGCTTTTATTTACTACTCGTCGCCGTTTTTGGCTCCGACCCGACCCCCCCGTCACCGACCGTCACGACCACGACCCGCCCCCCGGTTGTGACCGTGGCGCTCGGACCGGTCCAAGAGGCCGACCGGATAGCCGACCTCGTCGCATCCACCACGACGACCACGACCACGGCGGCCCCCATCCCGATCGTCTACCCCGACACCCCATGCCAACAATGGACCGACGAGGCGATCGAGGGCGGGTGGCCCGCCGACCCGGTGCTACTCGACCGGCTACTCCGAGTCGTATGGAAAGAAACCCGGTGTCTCAACATTTCCCCACTAGCGACCGACCCGGAGATCGCCGAACGGTTTAACGGGCACGACCACGGGCTCGTACAAGCAAACGAGATACATACCGAATGGGTCGAATCCATGTTCGGGCTCCCGTTCGACGTTGCTATGGCCGACCCGGTTAACGCGTTTACGTTCGCATGGCATCTTTACTCGGCCCGCGAGGCTAAAGGAAAATGCGGGTGGCAACCGTGGTCGGTCCCGTGCTCGTGACCCCGCCTAATTGGATGACCGAGGCCGCGTGTAGCGGCGCCGACCTAAACCTCTTTTTCCCCGCCCCCGGCGAATCCGCTACCGAGGCTCTCACCTACTGTCGCCGATGCCCGGTCCGTACCGACTGCCTGAACTATGCACTCGATTACGCGCACCGAGACCTCCCCGGCATATGGGGCGGCCTGTCGGAGAATCAGAGAAACAAACTCCGACGTACCCGTTCGCTATAGTCACGGGAAATCCGACAAGAGAGGTTAATCCGACATGACCCATCCATCCCAACGACAAGGCCCGCGGGCCGGTATCTGTTGCGTATGTTGCGCCCCAATCGCGGGCGACGACATATTCCACTATTCGCCGAGTTCATGGTCCCTATGGTGCAAACCGTGCTATAAGGCCGAGCATCTCCCGAACCTCAACCGTGCGAGTCGGGAGGCAGCCGAATGACGTTCGCCGACGGTTACGTCGACGTGCCAACAAGGCTCCGAATGGCGCTCGGCAAATACCCGGACCTCCGAATCCAAGAAACCGCCCGCTCGATCGAGCCCGGGCCCGACGGGTCGCAAGTGCTCGTATGCACGGTCACGGTATGGCGCTCTCCCGATGACCCGCTCCCGTCAATCGCGTCGGCGTCGGAGCCATACCCCGGTAAAACCCCGTTTACCCGAAACTCGGAACTCATGGTCGGGATGACGTCGGCGCTCGGCCGCGCTCTCGGCTACATGGGTTTCGGGATAGATCGCTCGATCGCGTCGTCTAACGAGGTGGAGGCCCGCACCGGCGCCCCAACGTCGGCGCCACGATCGGCCCCGTCGGCGGGAGGATGGAAACCGACCGAGAAACAAGAACGGTTTTTACGGGCGCTCGGCCATGCCGGCCCGATGCCGACGACCCGCGACGATTTCGAGGCCCGCATAGTGGCGCTTCGGGAACGAAACAAACCGGCCGACGCGCAAGACACCCCCGAGGAGCATCCTTTCTAATGCAACTTTTCCCCATGTATGCGATCACCGACGACGACCTTGACGACTGCCGGTCATGGGCTAACTCGGCTCGGCATCTACCCGGCAACACTCGGGAACGGATTAGCGGGCGAATGGGCGAAATCGTGGCCCGCCGAGCATTGGAAGCCCGAGGCGTCGTGATCGAGGACGGCCCCGCCTATGGAAACGATCTCTACGCGGTCACGAGTGCGGGCCGTATTCCGATTGAGGTGAAAACCCGCGACGGCCGGTTTCGGCCGCGCATGGACTACGACGTCTTAGTCCCCGCTAAACGGTTCGCCCGCCAAGGGCGCGAGTCGTCGTTCTTCCTATTCCTATGGGCCTACGAATCGCAAGGGGAAACGTTCGTGTACGTGCTCGGCGCCGAATCATCCGACCGGGTGCGCGAATGGCGCTATTTCGATGCGGGCGACCCGTGGCCGGGCTCCGATCACGTCTCTAAATATCCGGTGTACCGGCAGACCGTCGCGCATCTTATGACGTGCGATGAGGCGGCCGAGGTGCTACGTGCCTAACCCGCTCGCCGTATCCGAGTCGTCTTTTCAATCCCAAGTCATCCACCTAGCGAAACTTTACGGGTGGCGCGTCATGCACGCTCGACCGGCACAAATACGGTCGGGCCGTTGGGTTACCCCGATCACCGGCGACGCCGGTTTCCCCGATCTCGTCCTAGCCCGCCCCTATCCGGGCGACCTCATATTCGCCGAACTGAAACGGCCGGGCGGCCGCATCTCCGACGGCCAACGGGTATGGCTCGACGCACTCGCCCGGGCGGGCGCCGAGGCGTATCTATGGGAACCGAAAGACCTAAAACAGATCACTAACCGACTATCACGAAAGGCCCAACAATGACCCACGATTGGCAACAGCCGCTCCGAAGATTGGAGTACCAATACCAACGCGACGACGGGATTTACTCCCCGTGGCAAATGGTCCTATTCATCCGGCCGCTACATAACGGCTACGAGATTATGGGCATAAACGGGAATGTATGGCGCGATATCGACGTACACATTCGGGAGGCGACCGTATGATTCGCCGGAGCCCGCGACCCGACACCGGGTTCACCATCATGCACAACGAGACCATACGCGACGCTACGTTGTCCTATAAGGCTCGCGGCCTCTTGCTTTACCTGCTTTCCCTACCGGACGATTGGACGGTCTCGTCGGAGCATCTCGCCCGAATGTCGGAGCGCGACGGCCGCGACGCCGTACGAACCGGCCTCGACGAGTTGGAGCGCGCCGGGTATCTCAAGAGGTGGCGCCACCAAGACAAGGCCGGCCGATGGGTTAACGAGTCCGTCGTCTACGACCGACCCTGTGCATAACCCTGTGGATAACCTGTGAAGATATCCCCAAGCCAACGGAACAAACCGACGCCGGAAAACCCGTCGTCTAAAGAAGAACTAACTAAGAAGAACCTACCCCTAATAGTTAGTTCTCTTACTCACGTAGGGAGAACTAATGGCTAAAGCCGCCTACAACTCACGCGCATACCAAGAAGCCCGGCGGCGCCTACTCGCCGACTCCCCGGTCTGCCATTGGTGCCAACGAAACCCGGCGACAACCGCCGACCATCTCATCGAGGTAGATGCCGGTGGCGAGCGAGACTTAGACCAACTCGTCCCGGCATGCAGACCATGCAACTCACGACGAGGAGCCCAATACCGAAACGCAAAGAACGGCTTAGGCAGATACAAGACCCCGAATAGAAATGCACCCGGCCCGAAACCCCGAAAAGCGGTCGCGACCACGAAAAACCCGAAAAACGACGAAAAAAACTCGGAATCGTTCTTGGACCCCGTTTTACAAGAC
>Ga0208644_1002791_pt1 | contig 13750 bp, 2 predicted proteins | sample VirMetDEL_Nov_18_FD_184517 | JGI IMG/M metagenome (GOLD analysis project Ga0208644, IMG submission 184517) | Aqueous microbial communities from the Delaware River and Bay under freshwater to marine salinity gradient to study organic matter... | ecosystem: Environmental > Aquatic > Marine >... | reverse complement strand
TGCCAACCAATAAGTTCCCTGTAGTTGCAGCAACACGCATTGCTTCTTGTGCTGGATCATGGTAGAATACATGGCCACCAACTCCGTAGGACTTATATACTGTTCCACCTTGGTTCTCAATTGTTGTGTACTGACCCGTTGATCCACCACGGTACATTGTGAATACGTTTGATCCAAGAGTACTTGCGTCTTGCCCCAGTTGCAACTTAGAAGATGGTGCTGTTGTTCCTATGCCTACGTTGCCACCGCTAGTGATACGCATTTTTTCACTAAAAGTATTTGATCCTCTAGTGAAGAAAGCCATGTCTGAGTTCTGACTACTTCTATATTGTACACCTATTCCTGCTATTCCTCCTCCAGTATCAGATCTTTTTGAAAACTGAATAGTTGTCCAAGTGTCTGCAGTAGCGTCTACGTTAGATAAGGTTACAGTTGGCTTGTCATACCCACCAAGGTATGTCGTCTCTGATCTACTCTGTTCAAAATGCGCAACAGAGCCAAAGCTTAGAGAACCTGCTGGTGTCGCAACAGTTAATGGAGTATAGCCGTATCTTGACGTAGTACCAATCATAGCACCATAAGTACCTATTCCATTTTGTACATAAAGTGCATTTGATCTCGCACTCCCATTCACATCTAACTTGTATCCTGCGTCTGTGGTGGTGCCGATGAGGACGTTGCCAGTGGAGGCAATTGTTACCCTATCAAGACTATTTGTTCTAAGACGCATATCATCACCGCTTCTAAATATCCTCATTTGGCTATTAACGAGATGCAGCTCATTGTTAGCTGTGATTGTACCTGCTGATATAGCATTAGTAGTCGTATTCCCCGCAGTTGTTACAGCATCAAGGGTTGGTGTTCCAGTCAAATATCCTTGATCTGAGACCCAAGTTTCAGTTGCGATATTCTGCCAAGATGTACCGTTGTATAGGAGGTTTTTGTTATTGGTAGTGTCGTATACTTGAAGACCCGTTGCTGGTGTAGTGATTGCTAATGCTTGTGCATTGGTCATACGTGGTTGTAGGAATCCACGAGTTGTAGTGACCATTTCGACTAATGCAGACGGAGTTACAAAGGCATTTGTAGAATCATTTCTAAACGCTGTTTGACCATTACCTTGTACCCTAAAATTAAATGAACCCAATCTTAATGCAGCTGTTGTTGTTGTATTATTTGCACATACTAATATGCCATCTACTTGTACATCACCTCCAGTATTAGTTCCTAAATTTATTTGTTTAACAGTACCCTGAACTACATTAATTGCATTTGAATTATCTGCATAATTTACACTTAATATTTGTGTAAGACTACCCCCGTATGCACTTTTTATTAAAACTGTATTATTGAAACGACTTGTCCCATTAACATCCAACTTATATCCTGCGTCTGTGGTAGTGTTGATGAGGAGGTTACCACTTCTCTTTAACCTAACTAAAACAGTATTTAATGGATATTCCCAATCAAAATCTCCAACAGTTGGATGTCCAACTACAAACCTCATATTTGCATTGGATCCGTTGTATGGATATATTTTATTGTAAGAAGATGAATCTGCGGAAAGATAGTTGCCATTTCCTATGTTTAGATTGCCATTCATACTGAAACTACCTGTAGTAGTCAGGTTGCCATAAACCTCTAATTTACCATAGTTTCTAGTAGCACTCGTTCCGTTTAAGTTGTAAATATCTAAACCGCCTGTTAAGCTGTCGTAAAACTTAATATATGTGCCATTGAATCCATATATATAACGATTTGCTGAATTATTTAAGTAGATATCACCCTGTACCCTCGCAGTTCCATTAACATCTAATTTATATCCTGCATCTGTGGTGGTGCCGATGAGGAGGTTGCCGCCTGTGTTTATATATGAAGCACCTCCTCCCCAGTTTAAAGAAAACTTTGGAGTATATGAGCTATCTAGAACTGCAAAAGTTGTAGAGAACCCTCGCATATATGAGTTTAATCCAAACTTTATATACCCATTATTGTTAATCTGAATTGCATTGTCAGAGTTATTTGGGTTCAATGTCAACGTAGTCCCAATAGATTTTGTGATGGTTATGCCGTTATTTGACACCGTATTCCCTGCGGTGGTGACTTGGTCGAGGGTGGGGGTTCCAGAAGATGGTGTGTATCCTAAAGCAGTAATTACATCAGATGATGTTAATGTGACTGCTCCTGTACGAGTATTAAAGGAGGTGACTCCGCTGCCACCTAGAGAATCTAAATTACTTACAATCCTGCGGATACGGGCAGCACGATCACGCTGTCCTAAGTTCCGATTCTTCTTGTAATCGGTCTCAGCTAATATGGCCTCCGCTAAGAGGTCCTGCTTTATTTTCTCAATGCTCACGAGGGTATCTTACTTGTAATTAAGATGCCTTCGTCTGTTAGTAACCAATCTGCAATTTCTTGTTCTGAGACCGAACACGTTCCACAATTACGACTGATTCTCTTGGACATAGACATCAGAGTTTTTAATTCGTCAGTTGTGAAACAATCTAATGACTCATATACGAAAAGATGGAAGAGGATTTGTTTTTGAACTTCCGTGTCATAACGACAAGGAATATCATACTTCATAGCGTTTCTACGCTTGGTCTCTAACTCGCAGAAGTATTTTCTGAGACCCAAAAAAGCCTGTGCAACCTTCTCTTCTGTTGTCATATTAGCATCCGCAACCGCAGTTCAGTGTTCCAGTTCCATTACAATCTACAAGCATCTCATTGATGTCTGCCAAGATTTCATTAGCCAATACATAGTCTTCGCACTCAAATGCTTGTACCATGCGATCGTATTCTAATTTTAACTCAGCATACTCTGTCTTAGTCAAATCGCTCAAAGCCAATTTGCCTAATGCACAATTCAAATTGTAAGTACGTAGAGAGTAAGCTGTATACGTATACTCAACACTACTAACTGTATAAGATGCTTCAATTTCGTAAACACCGTCAATTAATGTGATTGGGCCTCCGCTGAAAGCAACGTTTGTCAAATCAGCTGTATAGGGAGAGGTTGTAACAAATGTAGTAGGCAAATCAATGTTTTTTACCGTACCATCCGGTTGTGTTACATTCATTACAATTGTACCTCCACGAGCCGGGTTTGATGTGCCCCAACCGCCAGGATTACTTACGGCATTATAATCGCCAGTAGTATCAGTAACATACATGGCACTCTTAGTATTCTGAATGCCTATTTTAATGCTGAGTGCCATATTACAAATATACTAAATTTATTTCTTTCTTTTTGCAGCTGAAATGGCAATTGCCACGATCTGTTTCTTAGACCGTGGCTTCTTACCGCCTGGCTTAGCATACTGTTTATTTTTTTTGCTAAGCTCAGAGATATTTTTTGAGATATTTTTTCCTAGTGGCATTTTATTGTTGTATTGTTTGTGTTTTCCATTCCTTTTCTACAGGAATGCCGACATCTGTATATTTTGGTTCCCATTTTCCATAGCTGGAAGTTAATGCGGGATCAAAAACATTTGGATTTACTCCGAGGTTAATTAGTTTTTGCAATTCATCTACTTTATCGTTCTGAACCAATACCCCTCGCATCCACAACTCCTTGGCAATTATATTTGCTCTGTCTGCTAAGAATTCTTTTCTATACTGAGCTTCTGCCTCATTCAATGATTTATTTATTGCATTAAATAGAGCGGAGAATTCTTTGATGATATCTTTCTTTTCTTGATCACTAAAGTCTCCTTCTGCATAACTCTTAGCCATATCAATCGCAGACTCCAATTGAGGAATATACTGTTGAATAACGCTGTATCGCATATTTCCGATAATTCTAGCTTCATCACGCAAGATATCGTTGGGCAACGAAATAGGAGCATTTTGCTCTTTGCCAGTCAATTCGTTTTCAGCAGCATCTGTTATAATAAATCGATTAGAAACTTTTCTATTTATAATCTGACCTACTACACTGGGATCTTGTTTAAGTCTGAAATAAACTTCGCCCATAAACGAAAGGCTGCTGACAAAAGTTTGAACCTCAGTAAACTTATCAAGTTCCAAACTCATCTGATTTACCGCAGTTTCATTACCTTTTAAGAAACCAGCCAACAAAGCAGAGTCTTGAACTCCTGTTACAGGATTCAATGGCTCAGTTCTCAAACTCATAAAGTTTACCATACTCTCGTAATATGAAGATCCAGTACCAGGCTCAGAAATAGTCTTGCGTATAGACAAGTCTTCTCCAAACAAACCAATCTTAGACTTATAGAATGGAGAACGTAGAGATCCTGGGAATAGAATACCATTTCTGCTCATTCTTTGCCACGCCAAGTAGAATGATTTGACGTTTGGTGGGAATGACATAATCTCCTTGTCTACGTCTATAAGGTTTCCTGGTTGAATTACTTTTCCTTCTGAGACCGATTCGGGTTTGCCCATAAGAGATGGAGTGAATGAGGCCATAGATGCAGACAGGACTGTTCCAATGATATCATCTATGTCTTTGCCGAAATCTTTAGTACCACTCTTGGTGTCAACTACTTTTAGAATCTCTTCAAGCAAAGAAATAGACGGAGTCATCTTGAACATTGTTCTTACTGAGTTTCCGAAAAGAGTAGATGCGGAATAGTATTTTGTCATATCGTCAAAATTGTCTTGAATGTCATACTTGTTTTTAACATCAAGCAAGTTCTTGACAATTCCAACAGTGTAAGGGAAGTAAGTTCCAAAGTTAATCAACTGCATTGTTTGATCTGTTGGTTTCCAACCTCCTCGCTGAGCAATGAACTTAGTTGCGTTCTCTTCTGTAGGAGCCATACCACTCATCATAAACTCTTTGAAGAAAGTGAGGTTAAACTCTGCATCCATACGACCAGTTTCAGAATTAATTGCGAATTGATCAGGATCGTCTTGTCCCTTTACGGCTCCGCTGATTGCGACAATGTAACCCAATGTATACAACATAGTTACGCTTGCTGTTGCACCAACGGCATCAGTGTACTTTCTGCGAGCTTCATATAGCTCAAGCATATCCTCTTCTACCTTAGTTGCCTTGGTGTAATTACCTGCTCTTTGTGCTCTCTTTTTGTTATATACAATCAAAGAACGAGCGTCTTTCTTACCTTCTTTTACTTCAGCAATTCGTTTTGGGTCAAGTACAATAATAGCTTTGCCCTCAGCAAAATCATCAATGCTTGGCATTTCTATTTGATACTTCTTTCCAATCTCATCGAACTTATTTTTAAGATTGCGTCTTGTAGCAACTATCCACGCACTCAAGCCAATTGGGTTGCCTCTTGTCAACAATAGCCAAGCAATGTTTGAGGGAACTTTTGCAAAAGGAATAATTGATGTCAAAGCAAAGTTCATGAGCTGCAAAGTATGCAATCCGGAATGAGCACCTAATTTTCTAAGAGTCGATGCCTCTTCTTTGCCGTGTTTGTACCGCATTGTTTCAAGGTATCTTTCCTCCATGCCTTTGACTTGGACTCCAAATACTTTTCCTCCTCTACGCAAATTTCTTCTGAATGAACTCAAACCCTTAGTTACAGCGTTATCTGCAAACAACATTGCAATAACAGATTCTTTATCAAAAGGATTATTTGTAAGGGCCCCGGTAGAATACATACTTTGCAGGAATCGAGCCATATTCTTTTCGTCAATAGGACGATTCTGCTGAGCTTTCTGATTCACCAAGCCCAATAGAGTTGGTGGCATCACCGAGTAATTATTATTTTGTTGCAGAGAAACGTAATCAAGCATTGATTGCATTGTAAGCAAGTTCATACCTGCCTTATCAAGACCAAGTGTCATGATACGGCTCATTATCTCTGCTTGTCCCCACCAAGGAGCGTTTACTACTCCTCTAAATACAGCAGCAGCAATAGTGTATTTTCGACCATCGGCCATTTCTAAGCCTTTGCCTGTTTGTACAAGAGGTGTTTCAAAGATCTCTGCTATCTCAACATCGGTAAGATCATCATAATCTTTCCCTTTCATTTTCTGAGCAACCTTATTTAGGTATGCATATGCAATTTGCAAAGAGTTCCATGCATCCTTCATCAAATTGACGTTAGGAGGCATATTGTCAGTAAGAGGAGTAGATGTATTTAATCCTGTAACCAAGGCTCTGCCCATCTCTTTACGAGATTGCTCTTCGGTCATTTTGAACGCATCAATAACTGTACGCCAAGTATCCATAAGTCCTTGTCTGCTTTCGACCGTATAGGGACCCATCTTCTTATTGTTTACTGCAAAATATTTATCTGCCAATTTTGCTGCCAATATTCTTGGAATATTAAAAGTCCGAGTCAAAATCTCTGCTACGCTGACTGCTGATAAAGCTACAGTATTATTGCTAAGCATATTCATTGTAGTGACCTTATTCATTACATCACTCCAATAGCGAATATTCATAGCTGGATTATTAGTGATTCTAGCAAACTCAAAGTCGGCTTCATCCTTACGGATTCTTGCCTCTTCCATCTTCTTAAAGTTTTCATCATGAGGGTCTCTCATGAAGTTTCTAGTTGCCTCCTTCAAATATTCGTCAGCCTCTTTCTTAGCTCTAGCAGTATTCATAATCTCCTGTTTTAACTTAGGAGGAATTACAAATCCAATTCGGTCGGCATGCTTGAAAATTAACTCTTCTGGCTTCTCGCTAAGCTGACGCATCAAACGCAAGATGCGACCAGAAATTGTGGCAAGTTTAGATATTGCCATAATATCCTCTTGCATAGCAGATTCAGCAAGTGCCTTTTCAATAGAACTAGTCAAAGACTGATAGTCATCTCTACTTTTTAGAATTTGGTCAATCAAACCTTGGGCATTTTCTTCCAATTGCATATTTGACAGCATATCGCTTATTGAGTTTACAATAATATTCGGATTGATGCCATCAAATGTTCGAGAGATTTCACGCAATTCGTCAATAGATCGAGCAACCTTTAGAGAGCGTGAATCCTCTTCTAGACCATCCATAATATTGGTAGACAAATTGTTATCATCAATTGCTCGCTGAATAGTCTTTCTCAAATCTGCTCCAAAGATTGATGAAAGTGTTCCAGAATCTACACCATAATCATGCAGTGCCTTAAAGATTTCAAAATCATAAAACTTATATTCTTTTCCTTTTCTTACTCTTTCGGGAGTAAAGATGGCTTGATCTGGGTCAACCATAATCATAACCTCTCCGGTATCAATATTCAGCTGATCATCTTCCAAGAACTCTACACCATTACGAAGCATATTTACCAAATCAATCATTGGTATTTCACCAAGATACTTATCCAAGAAATTCTTAATGCCTTGGAAGCGTTTTGTTGAGTTAAGAGTAATTGACAGAAGACCTTTTTGTGACTCCTCGTACATAAAGTTGTCGTACTCATTTAAGAAGTCTGTTCCGTAAGAAGACATACGCATATTTTCGTATCCATATTTCTTGAACAAAACAGAGAACGTCTCTAAGTCTGGAACATTATTAGCACGAGCGTCTTCTACAAACTGTTTGATTTGAGGATCAAATTTGCTAAATCCTTGACCTCGCATACGAGATGCTTTGAAAGGCTTACCGGGCTCTGATTTTAATCCCAAAGTTGTTGTTGTTTGTGGAATTGTATCATACAGTTTAGTGAAAAGAATACGGCTATTAAAAACGGGGTTAATTGGAACCATATCTCTCCCTTGCTGTGTTTCGTCATAAAATTCACCTTGCAATTTTCTACCCGTCATTGTATAAAGCCTGCGTCTGAAATCACTAGAATCTCCAGCATACTTACCACTGGCTCGTTGCTCAGTAGTTAAATCAGCAACAGGCGTAAAGGATATTGCTTTTAGTTTAAAATTGGAATACAAATTCATCAACATAGCACCCGCTAAAGCAGGGGTTGGTCTTCTGTATAATCCTTCTTGCTGGGGTGCTGAAGAATATCCAAACTTGTCGCTATAAAAAGACATATCAATCATGTCTCCGCTCATAGTAATGTGACCACTAACCTTAACATCGTCTACGTATGGTTGCTGATCGACAGACCGACCAAATTGATCTGTGTACGTATAAGGTTCTTTTATTTCAATTTTTAACTTACCAATACGACCTGTTCCTCTACGAGGATTTGTCAAAAGTATTTTTTTAGCACTCTCTACATTTTGTATAATAGCATTAATGCCTTCCTGTGCGCTGACAACTTCTATATTTTTATAATTACCAGAAACATCTTTGTAATTAAAAATAAATTTGTCTCCGTTTTTCCCCGCAAACTGTCTATTGACTGCTACTTCTAGCTCTTTTTCTTTTGATGTTAAATCTTGAAATTGGATTCCCCCAAAGTTTTCTATAGAAGGAATTAGAGGTATGCTGTAGCCTTGTCCGCTATTCATTACCTTTTCTGTTGCTTCAGCAATAAATTCCAACATAAGATAAACAGCGTCTCCTTTACTATTTGGAAAATTTCTAAAAATAGAGCTTTGCAAAGCCTGCATCATCAAGCGGGAATCTACGGTAAATCCTTGACTATATCTTTGATTATCAATAGCATCAGTAGTCAGAGACCGAATTTCTCTGACAATCCTTTGAGCCCCCTCTTTAAAGTTGTCTACAAAATAATCAAAAGGAAAAGCAAACCCAGTGTATACAGAACTATTCTCTTCATCTGCCCAAATAGCTTGTAACTCTAAACTCATCTCGTTTGGAGTTTGAAAGGTAAACATCTTCCTTAATTCCATTATAACATCATTTCCAAAATTATGAGCTTCTAAGAAGCTTAAATTATTATTATTAAGAAAATCATTTATTTTTTCAAGTTGTTGTGCTATTCTAGTATTTGACTCCGAAAGAAAACGATTTTTAAGTGCTACTGCTGCTGCATTTACAACAGGTTTTAATGTGAAGCTACCGCTAGTTTCATCAAATTCTACAGTGCCCCCTTTTTTCAAAAACTCAGAGCTAGTTTTAAAAACGCTCAACAAATCATCGTATTCAGAAATCTGTGATCGAGTCTGGCCTGTCATCTCAACTTTCTTAAAATCACCAAGCTCAGTCATCGGATTAATCAAAGTCCAAGCCAAGTCTTCTAATTTCATTGAAGAACCAAGTGTTTCAAACTCTACTTGCGCTTTTTGCTGAATATTATTGCTGATCATATCAACAAGAAACTTCCCGTTACCAGATTCTGTTTCGTCTGCAATATTCAAGGCAGTATCAGCCATGATCTTAGCCATATCGCTAATAAGCTCCATTGCTTTTTTTATAAGCTCAACAGAACCTTCTGGACTGGCTTTTGACTCAGCCAATACTTCAGTATACAAATTGTTAAGACTAGGGGTTCTACGGGCTGTTTTTAATAATTCTGACCACAAAGCAACATTGAATCGTTGAATATTTAATAATACAAATTGAGCAAAGAAATGGAGTTGTTCTGGTAGAGTAGCGGTTTCTGGGATTACAATGTATTTTTCTTGATCGTTAATAAAAAATTCATTTTCTGAAATACTATCGATATTTCTAGTCGGTTCTATTTGGCTCACATCGGAACGAGATATCATCTTATATTCTGGGAACTTGTTTTTCAAATCAACCAGAATCTTATTATGGATATCCTCTCGACTTAGAGATGCCTTATTTAATCTTTCTACAGATATATCACTAACGTTGTTGCGAATAAGCTCACCCAAGTCATAAGTGCTCAAATTACTATAAGAGGCACGGAAATGCTTGATGCTATCAGCAGGGGCTACTTCATATTCTTCGTCTGCGTATGATTCATTATTTAGCTTCTTGTATAGTAGAGCTGAGACCCGATGAATACCACCGGCTATTTCAACTTCTTTGCCTAGGTAGAAATTCGAGAAGTCATTGAACATCTCTTCACCTAGCTTAGAGCGAATCTCGTTCCTATTGCTGCTAACAGATGCATTTTTATAATTAGGAGTCGATACAGAACCGCCTGTAATGTCGAAGAGAGCAAGTCTTACCATTGACATAGGCTCAATTGAGGCAGGAGGGTATCCAACAATTTCAGCAATCTTGTTGCGATACTTATTAAAGGCAGCCTCATCGTTAGTCAGCCAATTTTCAACCATCATCCTGTTGATTTGCTGATAACTTTCCGAGCGACCAATACTCTGCCCCTCGTCAATAATAATTTGCTTACCTACAATCTTTACGCCTCGATCAATAGGACGAACCTTTAGAGCTTTCTGCTCTTCCTTAGAGCGATATATTTTTTCATATCCAAAATTATCTACGAACAAATCAAACATTTGATCCGCAAACTCAAAGGAGGCAAGGGATGCTTTCCAGTCTTTATTCTTGATAAATTTGTCATTATTCGCACGATCCAACAATTTTTCTCTGCGCTGCAAAGAAGTCTGATCGTTTTTGGTAGCATACTCTCTAGTGCTTGGCAACAATGATTGAGCAGCCATTCCGCTGATTGTAACTTTAGCCATGTCTTGAACCGGCATAAGTGCTTCAGTGAAATTCTCATTTACATTGTAAACAGCATCCAAAAGGAATGCTGAGCTACCGGGAACTTTTACCTTAAAGAAAGGATGTGTAATACCTTTGTCTTGAACCTCGCTAATCAAGCTTTCTTTTGAAGGATCAATTGTAAATCCTCCGATTACATTTCCCCACTGATTGTTTTGTAGTTGTTCAAGAGTTGTCAATTGGGGCTCACTGTACAAAGTATGGAACGCTTGTTTACCCATTCCATTATCATAGGCAAACTGACGAAGAGCATATTTGCTTGTTGGTCTATTAGCCCATTCTGCTGGAATAGTGGCTGCAATCAAGTTCTTTCGGAAAGTAAAGCTTTTAGCTGCAAAAAGCTCTAAGAAAGCATTGTTTACATTTTCCTTTGAAGCATTAAGATCAATTTTCTTAATGTCTTCAATTAAAACATTTGCCTTCTCTTTCAACGCCTCAAATACAATTGATTTGTCTGTATCACTATACAACTTATTGGCATTCTTCAATATCTTATTTTGCTCACTTGTAGCAAAGGAAGAAAGTACGTTCTTATTGTTAAGGATAAAATCATACATCGACTCAACAACGCCCTTCTTGCCTTGCATATGTGCTGTACGAACAACATCAGCAAAAAACTTAGTGCCCCAATCGTTTCCGAATGTTGCGTCTGGGCTCTGAGTCATTAGCAAAGCCAAAACAGGCTGGCCATTGTTGGAGGCCGCTGCGTTATTATAAATAGTATTTACAACTCGCTCTTCTGTTGTGCCAAATACAATACTATTATTGATGTTATCGGTAATTGACATATTGCCAATACCACCCCATCTCCACTCACCATCTTCGTTATATCCAAAACCAGTGGTATCAGTAGTCAAAACAATAACGGCTCCGTTATGTTCTTTAATTGCCTCATTTAAAGTTTTTACGGGCAACTCGCTAGAAACAGGATTTATCTTTACATTACTTCTATTAAAGAACTGATGAATAGCAGGTTTGCGACTGGGCCTCATTCCACCTCGTTGTGTCATAATGGGAGTAGCAACGGTATTGTCTCCGCTTTCAATACTCTCAATACTCACATCTGGGTTATTAAAAATGGCATCAGAGTTCTGCACGAGGTTGACAAATGATTTTGCGCCCTCTACAGTGGAAGCCTTACCAAGGCTATTCATGAAGTCTACAATTCGCTTATTGTCATAGTAAGCTCTAATTCTTTCTTTAACACCAGGAACGCCAACTTTGTCGAGCATTCTGAAGATCAAGTTTTTGATTTTCTCAATAGTAGAAAGTTTCAAGTTCTTACCTTCGACACGCATAAACGCTCCAAGCTGAGCCAAGAACTCTTCGGCTTTTGTTCTATTCGCTCGTTTCTCAGCTTCGTATTGTGAGATTTGTAAGCCTTTCTGACGGTATGCTTCTTGTTGTTCTGTTTCAGCTGTATATCTAGAGGTAAACTCTTCAAGTCTCTTTCTTGTTTTTTCATCCAAGATGTCCAACAAGGAAGTTCTGAAGTCTTGAAACAAGTCATAATTCTCTCCGAATACTTTCTCCAAGGCAGCGTGTGTAAACTCGTGCCAAATAGTAAATTCAGTAGCGTTTTCTAAGTCAATATAGATATTTCCGGTATTAGGATCATATGCTCCATCAGAGCCAATTGGAACATTGGGAATGGAGTTATAATCTTTGGTTGTCTTGGCAAGCATAATTTTAGCCCCAGGATATATCTTTCCGATAAGAGAGGCAACCTCTTTTGCTTGGTTCAACAACAATTTGCTTTTCTTGCTTAAATTAGGATCTACAATTGCCTGGTCGAGTACTGACTTATTTTCTTCTGAGAGCTCGATCAAATTTTCTAGATTCTGGTTTTCTGTTATATCACGATTTGCTTTTAGCGTATTAGATATATACTCATTATTTTGAGACAAGTTGTTAATTTCTTCTAAAAGAAGCTTGTTAAATTCTTGTGCTCTGTATTGTTCTACTTCTTCGTCAGTAAGGTTATCCTCTCCTTTTTCTCGCTTGGCAAGATTCTCCTTGACAAAATCGTTTAACTTTTGTATCAAAGCAGGAGTTTTTTCTGAGACCGCATTGTTTAGGTCCCTAGAGGCTACTCTTGTGTCATCAATAAGTTTATTTACGGAATTGTCTTCAGTGCTAATTTCAATATCGTAATTGGTGATCGCCCCTACAAGAGATACACCATCTTTACCACCGATCAAGCTTTTTAATTTTGAGTTTGAAAGTACAGCAATGATTCTATCGTTTCTAGTGCTTTTAAGAACAGCATAGTCTCCCATGTTGCCGTTCTTTATATTTTCAATCTCAGCTTCAATGGATTTTATGTTATCTTTAATTTGGGCCTTAGCCTCTTCTGTTTCTACGCCTTCTAGTTCTTTTTGCAGATTATACTTTTCATAGAAAAGGCCAACAATGGCGTGTTCTGCTTCTTTATTGTCTTGTGCAATGCTACCTGCTACTTTTGAAAACTCAGCAATTCTCTTTACGGCAACATTGAAATCTTCAAGTTGCTTGGCAGAAAGCTGATTGTTTAAGTGCATATGCATGCCCAAGTTCAATGCTCCTTCTAGTCCAAGATCATTAACGGCAGAATTTATAAAGTTTGAGAAACCAAGATTATCCAAAACTTTGATTGCTCGTTGCAACTTCCTTTCTGCGGATAATTGACGAGTGGCATCAAGAGTAGTAGAACCCATCCCTCCGGCAACAGTCATTGGAATCAATTCAAGAGCAATCTTCTTCTGCTCTGCCTTTGTAAGAATATCAATTCCTTTTGCTTTGACTTCTTCTGGGTCTTCACCAAGAATATTAATTTTGATTGCTGCTGTAGTTGCAGATTCTTGAAGCATCTCTTGTCCACGCTCAAATAGAAAATCCGCCCCTAATCGAGCAGCACCTACGGTAAGAACGTCTTTCCAAGAAGAAATACGACCAAAAGAAGAAGGCAAGAAAATGTTTGCCTCAATTAAATACGTACCTAAGATCTTATATTGATCTTTTAGTTTGCCATATACCATTTCTTGAGCCTGAGCCCGACTGCCAGTCATTTCTAAGACTTGGTCATAAACAGAACCCATCTCCATTGCAGTATCGGTAGCAAAACCGACAACCGTTGCTAAGTATGGGTTTTTGGTAGCCATGGCAAGAAGACCAGTAACTTGGGTAGGAGCCATTCTTGCAATGTTATATACGGCACTTGCAAACTTTCCAATACCAGGAGTGTCTTCAGAGAATTCTGGAATAAAAGAACTATTTGTATAGTCGCTCAAATCAGCAAGACTAGAGAAAA
>Ga0208644_1002790_pt1 | contig 13760 bp, 17 predicted proteins | sample VirMetDEL_Nov_18_FD_184517 | JGI IMG/M metagenome (GOLD analysis project Ga0208644, IMG submission 184517) | Aqueous microbial communities from the Delaware River and Bay under freshwater to marine salinity gradient to study organic matter... | ecosystem: Environmental > Aquatic > Marine >... | reverse complement strand
CAAATGATAAAACCCCACTTAACAGAATATATCTTATACGTCAGCGGGAACCCGTATCCAAAAAAAATGATAAAACAGTGTATACAATAGCGTATCCAACGTGTCGGGCAACCCTCACGCTACAATAAAGAATCCTGTATTCACAGTGTGGAAATCATGGATGACAGGACAGCCCTACAGTGTGCGGGAACCCTTCCACGCTCCAGCGCTCGGAGCGCTATCATTTTGAAATACATTCCATTCCATTCACGTATTCCAAAATGATAAAACACCCCCAGCGGGCTTCGCGCTGGGGGCGTGCGGGAACGTTGGGAGCGTGTTCAGCATGGTCGTAGACGGGGGCGCCTTGGAGCGCTAGGGGGGCTAGGAATCACGCACGAAAAAAAATGGAGTCACGATGAGGGGGGGCTAGCATTTCCCGGTGGGAGTTCCTGCGTGCCCATGTCGTGCACGCGGGGAGCGGGGAGGAGTCCACGATAGAGGTGTTCTATCGTATCTGCAAGTGTCTGTTCATCATCCCCGGTGGTATACAGATAGTCATAGGCCTGTAGGAGATAGAACAATGCGGGGTATTCAGGAGGGAGATGCATGGGAGTGGGTGCCTTTCAAGATACTGGGGGTGGGGTTCAAGATATTGTAGGGGTGCGTCAAGATATTGCGGGGGTGCTTCAAGATATTGGATACCTGATTCAAGATATTGGGTCACGATAATGCCTGTCAAGATACTGTGCATCCGGAAAGATAGAAAGTGCGCCCGCTGGATATTGATATAAGGTGATAATAAGTATATGGTGTTTAAGATTTATGGAGCTCGTCGAGGAGAGCCCTGCGTTCTGCGTCCGTGAGGATCAAGCGTGTATCCATCTCTACTGCTGCCTGTGCATCATCCTCGCTCGGATCATAGGCGTCTGCGGTGGTCGGTTCCACGGCGTAACTCCGTTGAATGGTTTCTGGCTTGGCTAGGGATTTTTCTAGCGTGCCCCGATAGACTGCGCTGGGTGCGCCCGTGGTGAGGAACATACAATTATAACATAATAACTGAAGGTTGTCTAGCTGGAAATTGGTGCGGTTCCCGTCCTTGAAACTCATCATGAGCGGGACTTTATTATCCGTAATGCGGCGTTCATGGAAGCCGCAGAGACTGCATTCCTCAACGATCTTCTTTCTTGCAATCAATCTATTCTTGAGTTTACTTAAACTATATTTTGGATGTTTGCCCTCCAAGATGTCTTTGAGCGGGATACTACTGGGCCGTTTACTAAACCCCTTTTCAATCCCCCACCCCGCCTCGTTCATATGCCGTTCGAAGATGCCGTAGAGTTGGGCATACTTCTTATAACGTTTATACCCCACCCCCAACCAACGAGCCGCCCCTTTATTGCTATTGGTATGCCGTTGGGCTTCTTCGATCTGGCTGCGGAGAATCGGTTTGTGTTCTCTCCCGCCTTTCTTGGCGTTCGGATTGGGAATACTCATACGTCCTTTTTCACTCCAAATAATTCTTTATAATACTCTTTCCGCTCGGGTCGGATAGATGACAAACACAAAACGATCCCCATCGATAGGAATCGTAGTGTGAAGGTAATGAAGACGAGCAATAACAGTAGTTCTAATGTGTCACGTAGTGCGGTCATACCTTTTCGTATTTCGGCCTCCATTCAATGAGGCCATCATGTTCACCAGCATTCTCAAAGTCGCTGTAATAAATAGGGGCAACTGCTTTCAAAGCCTCCAAGACCGCCGTGGCCAATCGTCGGATTTCGGGTTCGGCGTGACGATCTGAACGAGACTGAATGAACCACCGCCACCCCCGGTGATTGTTCGTCCAAACACCTCGAGCCTCAAGCGCGTGGGGAAGCAAGTTCCGTGCTTTGCCTCTGGCCCACTTCCGAAGTTCAAACCCTTCCAGCCCGTTCGGATTCAACTTGGCAAGCCACACCACATCTCTGGCGTAGGCGTCGAAGGCCTGTTCCATTGAACTGATATGGGAGGCAAGGAGATTCAATTCATCCAAACTAAAGGTGTGGTCAATATCATCCTTGGTGGGATCGTTGAGGTATGCCTCATACTTCTCATAGAGTTTAGCATAGTAGGGATCAAGGACGATTGCCGCATCTTCCTCGGCGGTATATCGGGTAGATCGTTGACTGATTGCGAAGGTGCGGTGACGATTCAACTCAAGAGTGAGCCCCCGACTGATCCCCGTAATATACAAACTGACGGATGCGTGTTCGAGGACACTGCCGTGACGATGTTCGAGAATGGCGAGTTGGTTCTTTTCATTCGCCCTGCCGTCCTTCCCCTGACTATCGTAACACACCTTGGCGGCGAACGCACCAATCTTGGTATGACTATCTCCATCATCAGGGATTTCGAAATCGGGGGAACCGATGAATTCGGATTTGGCAATGACTTGTGCGGTAGGCTTAGTAATAATACGCATATAATAACCTGTAGTAATGTTTCCTATAATCTAATCACTTGTTCACAAATTGTCAATATAGTCCTGTAAAATATTTCTGGGGTGCCACCCAAGTCGATTTACTGCGTCATCGTTTTCTCGTAATGTTTTTCGGTAGTTACCCAGTTGATCAGGAAGGTGTATGCAGTCAATATTAAATTTATTCTTAAACATTTGATACACTTCATTGATTGTATAATTTTTTCCTGTGCCCAATTCCCATCCATCCTCGTGACGTTCCGTGGACATACCAATTCGAATCAATCCATCAACGATATCCTCGACATGAGTAAAGTCACGACGTTGTTCACCGTCACCGACGATGGTGACTGGGAGCCCATCCCTTACCTGTCTACGCCATACTCCAATTACTGCTGCCCAATCTCCGTCCACAATTTCATGGGGACCATATACGTTATAAAAACGAGCAATTTCCACGTGGGTATTATAAATGGTGCGATACATTTTACACACTTCTTCTCCCAAGTATTTATACATTGCATAGGGAGATTGATAGGGATTGTGCCAACGAGAAGACGATCCGGCATAAACAACCTTTACGTGGTGTGTACGAGCCCACTCACACACCACACCAGTTCCAAAAGTATTTACACGAAATGTTTCTACGGGATTCGTAAAGGAAGGTTGGATTCTGGATAATGCGGCGAGATGAAAACACAAATCAATGTTTTGGTCAACCAACGTATTGATATCCGCAATGTCTCCATTTATGTACTGTGTATTTGGTTGTTCGTTTTCTACCAATCCAGAATCATAATTGTCTAGTGATATGACCGTGTGATTATCATGCAACAATCGTTTAATTAAATTTGTTCCTACAAAACCAGCCCCACCCGTAACCAGTATGTTCATAATTAATACCCATCCCCATAAATACTGAAGCGCTGTGGTTCGGGAATCGGATCGGCTTCTTCCACAACTCGATAGATTACACCTTTGACCGCATCAATATAATATTGACGATCCCCGTTCTTTTGAAAGAATTCTTCCAAGGCATTTGTCAACGTAGGATGAATCACATTGGACTTTCCTTCGTAGGCCGTCCATCGATCCCCCGGTGGAACACGTTTATAAATTGGGTATTTGGTTTCCATATTAGTTTCCTTTTTATGACCCAAAACCTTCCATCGGTTTTTTTGATGTTTCTCTACGTAATTCAGTTCTAAAACACGATCCGAAACTTGTTGTGACCTTGGCACTTTTTCCAGCCGTTCTCCACGAATCTTCTGCGATGGTACAGGTTCGGTCGGGTGTAGATAGAATAATAGCACCACTTTCCGCATCAATTGAACAGTTTTCTCTCAAATATTTCTTGAGAGCCTCTCGTCCTTCGGGAGTGTTTACGTCAATTGTACGGGTAAATTCGTCAGGCAAGATTTCCATCAACGTATTACGAATTTCGGATGGAGTAACTGCATGTCTACCAATTGACAAAATCATATCCTTATCGTAGTTATCTATGAATTTTCCGAAATGTAATGCCTCAAAAACAGAATCAACGTATGCCTGTGCATGTCTCCCGTTTGGTGGTGGAGGTGTGTGACCATCGGCCGTATCTCTTCTATGTAAACCAGTTACGACTGCCTCATATGTTTTACTTACCGCAGAAGCTTCTGTTTCTTTGATTATTCGGGGCCCCTTGAGTCCAGTTGGGGAGTCCTTTCCAAAAACATCCCGCATAATTTTTCCTTCTCCAGCAAATTCTCCCATCTTAACAAAGATGTATGCATATGAACTATAAGACTCTTCAGGATTGATCGTCATAAATTGTTGAACAGCTTGAAGTCTCTGTTTGGTACTCATCGTACTCCAATCTTTTTTCTTAGAACGCAACCATTCGCCGAACGATCCCTTTCTTGTGGATGTTGCAAGTCTGGTTAACTCATCCATGTACTTTTTCATGTATGGGGATTCGGCCAAAGTAATCATGTCCGGAGTGACAGATAGTTTAGCCGAAGCCTTTACCGTTGCAATCTTTATCTCTCTGACTTTTTTTAATTCTCTGTCAATTAATTTAATCATTGCTGTTGCGGCAGGAATCATTTCGGGTCGGTCTTCGTTTTCATACAGAGATCTCAGTTCTACCAAACGTGCTTCAGGTGTGGTATTGTTGTGTGGATCGTCCAGATCACTACTTTTCTTATTACTATCGTGTACAACGACCATTCTTCCTTTACTGTCTTGTCCAACGATAAATGTATCATGAAAAGCTAAGTCATCGAATAATCTGATTTGGTATTCATAATGTTGTCTATCTTCATCAGTTTTTGCTTCATCACGCAATTTTTGTAATTCATCCAACACTACCTTATCGGGAGAACGTCCCTCTCTGATTGCGTCTTCCGAATTGTCGGATTGGAGAACCGTCCATTCACTATTCGGATCGATACGAGTTCCTGCGGCGCGAATTAATGCGTCCGTTCTAGCTGCACCGTCAAATGCCGCTTCCAACCAAGCACGGTATGCCGTTTCACTCTTACCAAATCCCTCTTTACCACCCTTACAAAATACGTGTTCTTCACCCGTTTCACAGGCCAATTGTGCACCTTTTATTTTTCCTTGAACATATTCTTCTCTAAGCGCTTGATACTCGGCAATTTTTCTACGATGTTCAGGGTTTGCATCATCGTAATCCGCCCACCCAAAATCTTGGGCAATAGTTTTTCTAACCGTTGCACGTTTTCTATCGGTGTTCTTGTTTTGTGTATCTTTTATAAATTCCTCTACTCGACTTTCAAAACCAGCGGTTTCTCTAGCTTTTTTTAGTACACCAGCTAATCCACCGTGTTCACGTAACGCTGAACCAAATTGTGTGAATAAGGATTCTCCGTGTGACGCGGGGGCTCCACCGGCACCAGCTTCACCACGGTCGCGTCGTCTAATTATTTCTTGTGCAATTGCACTCAACGTATTCTTTACCCGTTGAAATACGGTATCTGGTTGTGGCTCGATTGGAGGAGTAATAGACGTTGGTTGTGATGGCACAATTCCACGACCTTGTTGACCTATGAAATCCTTTCCTAGTCCCTTGGTTTTTTGTTGATCCTGTTCAATAGGAACTAATTGACCTTTCATCTTACCACTTGTCGCAATACGGTGTGTAGCATCTTTGCCGACCGGACCATACAAACCAAATCCTTTCTTTCTTTCCAATCCCAATCGTTCCGCTTCCTTAGCAGCTTTTGATTTAGCTTCATTCAATAATTTGGCAAGAAATTCGTTCAATAAATTCATATCACAAACTCTGTAGCATGGCTAATAGTTTTGGATGCGGATAACAATCGGTCTTGTCTTTTCGGACAGAAGTGTGTGTCCAGATGCCCGGCTCCCCTTGGAACGCACGAACATCGATGTCAAACATTTCCATTCCTTTAAATTCTTTCGGGATATTCCATCGATCACAGAGGAACACCAACAGGTCACGAGTGACTTGAATTTGCGCATCGGTGTAGTTGTGCCAGAATCGATACCCTTTGTAATTAAAGCCCAAGTCAATCACTTCATCGGGATGCATGATCCCACCAACATAGTTGACGAACTTGCCATCCGCCCGTTTGTTGACCCACCCCCAATTACAAATTTCAATCCCAATTGATCCTTTGGTGATCTCTAATGGAGACTTGGACTTGGGAGGAACGGCACTGGCTTTGATTCCAAGGTGATGTGCCCAATACTTGGACGAAAACGCTTGAACGATTTGTCCGTCCTGCCATTGGGTAATCCCTTTTGACGGTTTCCCACCAACGATGAACGCGGTGGCGATTCGTTCCTCTGAACGTGCCCAATCCTCCACCACATTGAACGGGTTCGAATTACCCGCGGTGTGATGGAGGAAGATTTGTTTTTTTGGTGTTGCTTCTCGGATATACTGGTCATCAGGAAAATCAACCAACTTAATCCGTTCCAATACAGACATGATCAGGCAGAACCAGAAATGAAGTAACACATAATGTTTCCACCACCATCAGCTTGTAGTGCGGTAATTGGAACGACCTGTACCAATTGCCAACCATCAGTTCCCTGTAAGTCCAACCACGTTGTGTCAACGGCAGAACCAGAAGGCATCAGCTCAACTTTGTAATTATACGCCATACTCACTCCTTATAAATGTTAATAAATTTCAGACCACAGCATTGCCCCACCAACGTTGGTGGTACTATTTGTCATGTTTTTTGCAACGACTACATAAATTTCACTGTCGGTGCTATCGTAATTTTGTGCGATAAAGTTTTGTCTATTGGCAACGCCTGCTTGTATAACTGCTTCGGGAGTTGCTTGGGTGGGATTCAATGAGTTTGCCCCAACAAATCCCGTGAGTAACGTCACGCCATCTAGGTACGCAGATCCACTATTCCATTCCACCACGGAGTTTTGATCCACGGAGATCCATGCACTACTGGTTGTGAGTGCAGAACCACTTGGCAATTTCAATAAACTATATCTGACTGTTTGCTGATCCGTAAACGTCGATGCGTTTTGAAGTCTGACGAATGCTCGGTTCGGCAAACCGTTGATACTGTTCTTCAATCGAATGGCGATAACAGGAAGCGTTGCTCCCCCGGCGAGAGTACGGAAGGTATCGCTTGCCACGGAGAACGCCTTTCCTGCCTCAACATATCCACCCTCACTCATCACACTACTACAGATTTGTTCCATACTGGAAGTGGCAGCGACTGAGTTTCTGATTTCGCATCGTACCGGGAGATTCGGACTTTGCATATACGCTTCGGTAACAACGTTTGCGTGATCAAACACATGACAAACGATGGGCATTCCCTTGATTACGAATCCACATCGTACCCGACCAATTGACAACCATTGAAAGTCAATATAGAATAGCTGTGCTTTGGTTATATCAAGAACAATACTACCATCTAATAAGGTATGTACGTTCCAATCGTCCTGCTTGACACGATTTTCAGCGAGCGATCCCGTTCCACCGACTGCGGAACGAATGACGAACTGCAGACTTCCCGTTGCATCCTGTTCCAAAAAAATACCATTGTAGTCATCAAAATATCCAGTACGTTTGGTTGAGCCACTGACTGCTGCTCCAAATCTGAAACTTGCAAGAATCGTTTGACTCTTTCCCGGCATGTAATGGTGGTACATTTTGGTTTGATGGACGGCAGAACTACCACTACTGATTGCTGACAATACCACGGATGCACTATTCGGATAATCGACTATGCTCCCGTCCGCAGTGATGTTATAAATTTTTAACGTCACCATATATGTGTTTGTAATCATTCAACGTAAATGGTTGAGACACACGGGAACGACCAAATGCGTCAAATGCCGCGTTGAGTGAACCACTAACGAAGTTACCCAATCCGTTTGATATGAAGAACCCATTGTTGTTATAGATGTGGACAAGTTCCCATCCCTCACCACCGGCGGCATTCAAATCGGTATCGACTTGGGAAAGATATGGTTCTCGTAAATCTATAATTTTGTATTTGTACATGTTGGCCCCGCTCATGGTTCTGATACCCACATTCTGGGCTCCTCTCTATGAAATCCGTCAGATTACGGACTTTTATATAAATATAACCATGAGTAGGGTTTACCCTATTTTCCCCACTTTCCTCGCTTAACTAACTGGGCAATCACTCCATATACAGACAAGTCCTGAAACGTATCATCGACTGCCTCACCAACATTGTCTTGCTTTCCCAACACGATTAGTTGTTTGATTCGTTGAATCTTATCGTTCATCCGGAAGAACAATCCAATTAACGACAATTTAATATCTTCGGGAGTAGAAAGCGAAGTCCCGACAGAAATATTGCCGGGGCCGTAATTTGACTGCTTCAGGCAGAACGTTTCATATTGCTCATACATAATCCGCCAGTATTCTTCGGTCATTTCTGGATAATCAGTTTCGATTTGTTTGACCACGGACGGATTCTTATATTCAAATTGTTTCATAACCATTAACCTTTCTAAATTCCTCTCATAGCGTGAATACCAGCTTGGGGGATTTTGGTATTATTCATTCCGTTATACGGATCAATTCCCCATTTATATTTAAATTGCTGAACTGCATATTGTTCGCGCTGAATAAATGATGCGGACTCTGCATTCTTCTTGGTTGCCACAGAACCGAAATGATAAAGATGAACGTGGTGTAGTCGTGCATACGTAACTGTGGGGTTTAATAATTCCAATTTAAGGAATATATCCCAATCACACAAATTAGGCGAATCATAGAACGTATCAAACCCACCAACCGCCATAAACCATTTCTTGTTAATTAAAAACGGAAAGATGTTTCCATCATTGGTGGTGTGGTGTTTAGATAGCTTTGACTCCACCATCTGAAATTTTTGCATATCGAACGTTTCTACTGTCTGTCCACAATCATATACAGGAAAGTTAAACATTCCCGGTCCCGTAGGTTCAATTTGGTTGATGGTGAATATAGTGTTTGGACGATATTGTTCCTCAATGCGAGTATCCCAATTTTTTGGGAACACATTGTCATCGTTGATAATTAAAATCTTTTGACTGTGTGCGTTCCACACCGCTAGATTGATTGCGGTTTGCATTCCACGATTTTCTTCCAACGGAATGACATCGACACCCGCATATTTTTTAACCACTTCTTCACTCTCTTCTATGTATCCATCTAGCGTAACAATTATTTCGTGTGCTTCTGTCATGCCTTCTGTAAGCGACTTCAGGCACAGATCAAGGTATTTTGGGTTTCTATAGGACGGAATGATAACCGATAACATTATAACTCCCGAACCAATTTTGAGTTCTTAAGCAAAGTGTCTTTTTGCCAAAACGGATAAATGCCCTTGTCAAGTTCGTACTGTGACCAAATTTGACGAGGACGTTCTGGTTGGGTCAATACCCATTCCCACATTTTCTTTAAACCATCATACAGATTGGTTTTGTGTTGGAAACCAAGCAGATCCACAGATTTTTGCCACGTTGGATATGCGTACTTAACTTCATGGCGTGGGGGCAGATAAATAATTTCAGAACCACCAACAACGTCCGCTAATGTGTGAGCGGCTTCCCTGATACTCACGTGCTGAATACCACCAAGGTTAATGATTTGCTTCGAACATTCGGGCAACCAACCCGCTTTCCATAAACATTCTACGCTATCATCAATGTAACTGAACGCACGTTCTTGCTCTCCGTCACCAAAAATGGTAAACGGCTGGTCGTTGAGTTTTTTGTACATCCAAATGCCAAGAACATTTCGGTAGCTGTCCCAAATATTCTGCTTGGCACCGTACATATTGTGTGGACGAATAATGCACCAATCCAATCCATGCTGCACACCAGCAATTTCAATGTCCATCTCACACGCCATTTTTGCCACACCATACGGATCAATCGGGTTACGTTGAGTATCTTCAGAAAATGGAGGAGTTCCTTCACCATATACTGCCATAGTTGAAGTGAACACAAATCGTTTGACATCGTACTTGATGGAACAATTAATCAAGTTTGCAGTAGCCAACAAATTATTCGTATAATTATAATTTCTGATAAAGGGTGACAATGCTTCTGCCGCATACGCAGCAAAATGATATACCGTAGTTGGTTTATGTGTTTGAAATAGATGATCCAATAATTCGGTTTGTGTCGCAAGATCGAATTGCGTGAATTTTACGGATGGGTTAACATTTTCAATATACCCACCACTCAAATCATCCACGCCAATGATGGTGACATTGGGTTGATGTTTGACAATCCAATCAGCAAGTCGTGATCCCAAAAGTCCCGCAGCGCCCGTTATCAATATAGTTTTGTTTGTCATAAAACGTCCCGAAAAGGTTCCTAAATAAATATGTTAAGTTATGTTATTCCAATCAATTAGAGGAGCTGCCCACCGTGGTTCACAATGTGTGGAGAGTGACGGAATTGGTGACGCAAGTGTTCTTCCTTGTTTACGCAATTCAATGAAACAATTGAAGTCTTGTGGATATGATCCTTGAGTAAAACTCCTCCACGTTGTTTCATCTTCTCTCAATGTTTGCACGGTAGCAGCGAATGTCATGGTTGTACTATTGGTTAGCTTCCAATGCCGACTCTTGGTAAGAAACACCAAAGTTTCCTCGCCACCTTGCTCCGAAATAAACGGATTACCACCCATCACTGCCGGAATATATTTGTCTACGTGATCATATAAGGTTATGTAATCAACACGTTCTAAACCTTCTATCATTGCCTGTCGCGATCCATCCAAATGAAAATAGTCATCCTCCACAAAATAAACTATTTCGCTGTCAGGAAGTTTAAGTGCGTCTTCAAACACGATTCGAAATCCACCAGCACTACTTCCACCGTTAGAACGCTTGAGATCACAATCATATGATTGTAACCAAGTAAAAGTTTCTTCCTTTACATTATCAGCATAAATTGTAATCTCTTCTCGCGGAAAATGTTTGAGAAAATTATCTAGACATCCACCTTTGGTTGCATGTGGATATCGTTCTTTTTTATACGACCCATCACTGATACGATATAATATTCTCATGTAGATTTCTTTTCTTTGAAAATGATTAAATTGTTGTCATTACCGCGGTGGGTCATTGACTCAAACTCAGGATACGGAATAGTTCCGCCGCCCCACGGATTGCCGCCGGGTTTGAAATAAACCTCTGGGTTGATGTTGCATGCCTGCAACCAACGATCTTGCCAAATTTCTTCTCGTTCGTGTTCCAGTACAAACCAAATAGCACCATCACGGGTATGCTTCATTGCTTCCAACGTGATGTCGGCAACGTTCATTTGACCCAATGGTGGTCGGAAACCAATGTGTTGATATACAAAGGTAACCAGCACAAAATCCATCAGTACATCGGAGGAAAGTTCATCGAAACGTTTGCACAAGGTTACACGATTCCGATAATGTTCTGGTTGAATTGACCAAAAATGTTCGTGCATCTTTTCATTTGGGTCAACCATGTAATAATGTGCTTGTGTCTGTTCCATAATAATTGGAAGATTTCTACCCACACCACCACCAATTTCCAGCACGTTCTTTGCATTACGAATTTCTTCGTTGAACGGATTGAAGTCTGAAAAAATCGGAGTTGGGGGGAATCCACCATCACGTGTTGTATATGTATATCCTTTTGCATGATTCGCATCTGTATAATTGTCAATGGATACACCATAGGGTTGTAACGTCTTTGGAACAGCAAAGTGTGGTAGGTCGGAACTAATAATGTTAAATGGATTATTCATGGGTACTACTCCTTGTAATAATATCAATCATTTGGTCAGCAACTTCTTCGTCTGTCAAGTACGGGTCTAAATCAATGTGTCCCGTTGGAAAATAAAACCGAGGACCAAGTTGTGGTTCTGGTATTTTACGAATGACTCCATTCCATCCATACAGCTGATGTACGAAGTCGGATGTCAGTATTGTCCTGCACCCCACTCCCGATGCCAAGTTTGCCAATCCACCTTCGGCGCCAACAAAGAAATCACAATGTTTGAGTATAGATGCTTCTTCAAACAGATTCCGAACGGATGGTATTTTGTTAGTAGCGGTTTGGAATTGCGTTACATTTGCCGGCGCACCAACTTCAACGATTGCAAAATGTTCTTTTAAACGATCAACAATGTAATCGGTGTTTCGCCAACTTCCGCCATATCCTTTATTCGGTACATCAATTCCTGCTTCATATTGTTCTTTAGTGAAAAGAAACGTTTTTGGCTGCCAGTTATTCATGACGGCGATAATTGGGGTATCACCAACAGAATTAAAATGTTCTTGAATAAAACGATCAACGTCCTTGTCAGTATATACCTGAAAATCAGGTGATGGATTTCGCACACCAGCAACCTTTTGAAATTCAACACACGGCGGTTCCTTAAACATCAATGGCCCCAAATGAATGATTTTGGTATAGTTAGTGTTCGTTGGAACGGGCGAGGGTGTCGGGGTACCATTGAAAAATACTTTGTGGATGAATGGATTAAGTTGTAGTAATGGAACTACTTGGGGAAATCCTACAACGTAGTCGATTTGATCAAATTGGTCTTCATCCAATAATTTACGTGCGATACTACTCGCAAATAAATGATCACCCAAATATCCATGACATATAATCAACGCGGTTCGCATCAGTGATACTCCGAGTATTGTTTCATTTCTCTAAAGTCAGAATTAGTCCTTTCATTAATGAGCGCTTTGACATTTGCCCGCTTGTCGTTTGTAAAATATACCCTACGAGCTAGCGCAATGAATTCGTCATCAAATTGTTGATAGTATTCCTTTTTACGTATGGCATCTTCGATGTCCCACAAGGTTTTATTGATTTCATATAATTGATCAATGTGTTCCTGCAAGGAAGCATCAAGGTGCAAAAAATAAATAATAGATCTATTCAACTGTTCCAGTTCTTGGTTGATAAACTTAAGTTTGTCTAGATCAGATATACGTTCTGATTTAATTTTCAGAATTGTGTATTTATCTACAACTTCTCCATGCGATACTTCAATTCTCATAAATTATTTCCCCGATTAATTGTGTTACGAACGTGAAAACTGAATGAGGGAATATTTGTCATCTGTAAAAACTTACTTGCTAAGAGTTCATCACACCATTCTATCCCCGTTTTATACACCACATCGACATTATGGTAAAGTTGTGAATATGTGTCAATAGATCGTGAATCGCCCATTGCATAACACACATTAAATCCGTGAGGAGAATATCCCGGATGATATATCCCCGGCGCGTTTACAAGATCAAACTTGAAAGGTTCAAGGAATACGAAGTCATAACGAAGACACGCAACTATATCATACGTAAAATTATGTTCTTGTTCGTATTGTCGTTTGAGAGCTACCGAGCGAAAAATTGAATACAATCGTGATAATCCGTTAAACGGAACGGCATCTATCAACTTTCGTTCGTTGTAATCCCTTTCGTCAAAATCACGCTGACGTTGCAATTCAAACCAAATGGGATTGTATAGATCGTATACTTGCTGAATGACATTATGCGGAATAGGCTCTGATGCAACTACCGTGTCACGTTTACGATTGGCGGCATACTGAACTTTTCCTATGGTGTTTTTATCAAACCACGAATGCGCAAACACATCAATTTGATGTTCTGCGTTAGTGTCTAACACATTTGGTTTGTACCAACGTTCAAACGTAGACTGAACATTCCGAAGCTGACCAGAAAAACATAATGCTATTCTCATCACACTTTACCAATTCCATGTGTCAAGTAATGGTTCAGGTCTTCTGGTGTACCTAAACTCCACATTCTATCAATATGATAGGTCTT
>Ga0208644_1002786_pt1 | contig 13781 bp, 10 predicted proteins | sample VirMetDEL_Nov_18_FD_184517 | JGI IMG/M metagenome (GOLD analysis project Ga0208644, IMG submission 184517) | Aqueous microbial communities from the Delaware River and Bay under freshwater to marine salinity gradient to study organic matter... | ecosystem: Environmental > Aquatic > Marine >... | reverse complement strand
GACTTCTTTGTAGGATACGAATACGATATGTTATATAGGTTCTCTAAGCAGAACTTAAAACAACCTACAGAGAGAGGAGGACGATCTGCATCTGATTATACTTATCAAACGATTCGTAACGGTAGTATTGAATACTCAGAGACAGGACACTTTAATGTGGAAGTCACACCTAAATTTAGAGATACCTACACTTACACCTACAACCCAAGTTTGTTAGCCTCTGTCAGTACCCTTAATAAATTCACACCTGAGACTGGATTCTTTAAGTTTGCTGTACAAGCTCAACCTAATGATGCCACTATCGAAATTAAATCTTCTAGTGCTTTACCAGTGAAGTTACTATCTGCTGAGTTTGAATCTACAATCATATCAAGGAGTAGACGCTATGGAGGTTAAGATAGAAAAAGCTTATGCAGTGGAAGACGCTCCTTTGTTATATGATGACTTAAGGGAAGAAGATATGATGGAATGTATAGGTTTAATGCACCACCCTAGAGACGCTGTGTACGGATCATTTGAATCAAGTAGTAAATGCTATAGCGTCAAGACATGTCAAGACGGATTATTAGCGAGCTTTGGAGTGAGTCCTAGAGGGAACATTGGAGTTTGTTGGTTGCTAGGTACAAGGAATTTTTATAAAGTAAAGAAGAAGTTTGTTAAAGAATCACAGATGTGGATAGACGATTTAATGGATGGATTTGATTACTTAACTAACTATGTCATGGAAGCTAATACACTTAGTGTCAGGTGGTTGACTTGGTTAGGGGCGACTTTTCATGATTGCAATATCCCTGGTTATAAGGCATTTAAGATAGAGAGGAAGTAATTTATTATGTGTTTTTTTGCAGCGTTAGGTACAGCATTAGGAGCTTCGGCAGCTTCAGCGACAGCTACAGGTATTGCAGCATCAAGTGCAGCTTTAAGTGCTTCGACATCTTTACTGGGATATGCAGGACAAAGACAACAAGCTAAAGCACAAGCAGCTTATCAAGCACAGTCAGCAGCAGCAGAACAACAAAGAGCGTTACAGGAACAGACCTCAATCCGTATGCGACAAGCACAAGAGAAAGAAGCTACGGCAAGGGAACTTGAACAAGTCAGTAGGAAATCCCAAGAAGCGTTAGCTAGAGCTAGAGTAGCTGCTGGAGACGCAGGTGTTGCAGGTGCTAGTGTTCAAGCTTTGATGGATGACTATACTAGACAGGAAGCAGGGTATAGAGCAGCAACTTTAAGACAACAAGAGATGAGTGCATTAGGTACACAGCTAGGATTAGAACAAGCTGGATTAGCTTCTCAACAAAGACTTATCAGTATTAATCAACCTATCAGTAAACCTAGTTTCTTAACAGCAGGTCTTGAAGCTGTTAGTGGTGGACTTAGTGGATATAGGACAGGGTTGGATATTAAAAGTAGGATGAAATCATAATGGCAGAACGAGTACAAGTACAAGGATTAGGAGGTGCAGTTCCAGGCATTCAACCTACTATTCAACGAGCAGGTCAGTACAGTGTAGCACAGGTACGAGCACCAAGGAATAAGTTGATGGACCTTGCTGATGCTTTGTCACAGGTTAATCCTATCCTTTCTCAGTATTCTCAAATTAGACAATTTAAAAGAGAGGAAGCTATAGCAGCAGGGCAGCAGTTTTTAACAGAACAACCTGAACAAGCGGTAGCTACACTAGAAGCTGGATTGGGTAAAACTAAAAGAGAACTTAGGAAGTTAGCAGATCAAGGAATTATAGATGAAAGATCGAATCCTGATTTTTTGTTAGGAATTAGAGCAGCCAAAGGTAAAAATTTAGCTAGGCAGTTTAGGACTGAGTTGCTAACTGATCCTGAAGCTTTAAATCAAGAAGACCCTAACGCTTACATTCAACAGCGTGTATCCGATTTTTTCAATAGACCTGAAATAGCTGACAGTGAATACACTAAAACACAAGTTCAACCTATTTTGGCTTCTATTACTAATGAATATGTAGGACAAGCAACACGGATTCAGCAAGACATAGAGATCGCTAAAGGTAAAACTGATTGGATTGAATCTACGCAAGACGCAGTTGAAGATTGGAAAGATGATAAAATTGATTTATTTAGTCCTACTTTTACTGCGTGGTTGAATGACGGTGCAGGTAATTTTAAAGGTAGTAATAAATACGCTTTAGATAATTTGTTTAAACCTGCCATAATGGATTTGGTAGAATCAGGAGATATTTCAACTGCAATACAAAAAACAGGCGAACTTAAAGCTTGGATTGTCAACAAAGATACAGGAGCTAAATTTATAAACGCAGAGCTTCAAAATGATTTAGATAACTTTGAAGTTACAATCCTCAATCAATCTACTTACTTTCAAAAGAAAGCCACAGAAGCATATAACACACAAAAAGATAAAATAACAAAACCTTTTGTAGCTGAGTTTAAAAGAAACTTAAACGATGGTGTTACTATTACTGATTCGTTACTTAAAGATTGGTCTAATAGATTAAGAGAGGAAGGTCTAAAAGGAAGCGTTAACTCTTTTGATATTGAAGAGACTATTCTATCTATGCGTGAGTTATCTGAAAAAACTTATAACAGTGCGAATAATGATGTTGAAACAGACCCTGAAGTATGGAGTATGTTACAATCAGATTTAGACAAAGGAATAGATATACTAGATGATTTAAATGACGCTTTGGACCAAGGTTCAATAGATTTTGAAGACTTTAAAGCATTACAAAAATTAAACGGAGATAGCGATAGGTTTCAAAAAGAGATAATGGGACTAGCTTCTGTTAAGCAGTACACACAACTATTTGAGAATCAATATAAAGATACTACTTTAAGAAGTGATATACCAGGATTCGTACCTGCTTCCACAAACGCTATTAAGGATATAACAGGATATGACGCTCACCCTAACGCTTTACAAACTTTAAAGATTAAAGGAATTAGAGGATGGAGAAGTGAGTTGAAAAGATATAGGGACGGTATTGTACAGTCAAATCCTGAAATAACTCCGCAGCAACTTGATGAAAAAATAAACAGCGAAATCGAAACTTTATATAATGTGTATGAAGAAAAATATACAGAGATTATGAAAGCTGAGTTAAGGACAGGTATGTATCTACTAGACAATAACGATAACATTAATTTAACATCAATTGAAAAAAGTATTAAAGCTGTTGAAGATGGAAAATTTGCCCTATTAGATGTAAAAGTGGTATCTTTATTGGAAAAATTAGACATTCCATTGGACAGCGTAGATGCACAACTTAGGTTTCTAAAAACATACAGAGATAAAATAAAGTAATGGCTAAATCAATTAAAGAACTATTAGAGGAACAACAAGCTTTTCAACAACAAAAACAAGAAGCACCTTCTTTAGCTGACTCAGCTTCTACTAGAGCACCTAGTGAGTTATCCACTGCTGGTCCTTTAGTAGATCAAGAAGATGATGACAAACTTTTAAACTTGTTTGAATCGGTAGCTATAGAAGTAGGAGGAGGGATAGGTTTAGGAGCAGCTACCGCACCTTTACTTGCCGGCGGTCCTGTAGGTATTGGAAGTTATATCGCTCTTAATGGTCTAGGAAATTTAGGTTTAAATGCGTGGGCTCAAGATGTAAGAGACCCAGAAGCAGAATACTCAAAAGAAGAAGGCATAGCCGCTACTGCTGTTGGTACTTTTGCTCCATTCGCTACTATAAAAAAGGGACAACAACTAGGTAAGTTAGGTCAAAGGTTGTTAGGAGCTGGAGAAGGTGCTTTCATAGGTGCTTCAGAAGAAGCTATAAGACAAGGGTTGGAACTTCAGAGCGGAAAAAGAAAGTTTGAAGATTTAAGCCCAACTCAAATAGGTTGGGCAGGTGGTTTTGGAGCAGGTTTCGGAGTGGCTGCAAAGGCTTATGGTGATGTAAATTTTAATCAACTTGGAGCATCTAATAAAACATTAAACGACATAAAGAGACAGGTGGAGTTAAACTCAGTTAATAGACTTAACACCATAGATAGAACTTTAAAAAAACCTGGAGTAACAGGTGGGTTGAGAGATTTACTGTTAAAAGAAAAAGATGAAATAAAAACACAACTTGAATCGATAAGATTAGATGACCGTGAGTACTTGCAGGGTTTAAGAGATAAAGCTTTAGAGGAACAAAAAGAAATAGAGCAAGCTATTGCAGAGCGTTTAAAATCTACAGAAGAAACTCCAATAGGTAAAGATACCGTACTTAGACCTAAAGAAGAAGCAGGTGAACCTACTGTAACTGTTAAAGAACAAGAAGCACCTCAAGCTGTAGTAGAAGAAGATATACCTTTAGGTTTAAATCGTTCTCCTTTTATTGATCCTAATTTAACTAAAATAGATGACGATGCTTTCGATGCTGTTGAAATAAAAGCTAGAAAAGAACTAGAAAAACTTGAAGAAGAGTTTGATGGTTTTCCTATGAAAGGTACAGAAGTAGATGCTCCTATAGAATTTAAAAGGAAACTAGCTGCTGCTCAAGATGCTTATTCTGCTGTTGAATTAGAAAAGTTTAGAAGACAGATAAACGGAGAAGAAGCTTGGTTTATCGCTTCTGAGTTTAGGATATTAGCAGGGGGAACACAAAATGCTGAGACTGTTTTTAAATTAGCTTTGTTAGGAGAGACGGTTAAGAAGAGAGGTATACAAGATGAAGTGCTGACTGAATTAAAAGCTAAGATAGGTAAAGACGAGAACGCTAAAGAAGTATTTGAAGGTCAATTAAAGAAAGCCCAAGAGGCTATGGATGCTTTTAAAAAGCCAGTACCTAAACCAGCTATTGAAGCTAAACCTACTGAAGCACCTAGTACTCAAGAGATCACACAAGCACCTACTAAGCTAACAACAGAGCAAAAGATGGAAGCCATTGAAAGGATGGGGATGAGTGATGATGACCTAGTTATGTTCTTGGAAGGAAAGAGTGAAATCATACCCCTTAATCTAGCAGCTTTTACTGGCGAAGAAGGCATACAAAAATCAATGGCTGCTGTATTAGAACAACTGTCAGATAAAATTAAAAGCGGTAGAATAAAAACAGATAAAGAATCTTTAATAAAACAAGCTGTTGCTTTGCGTAAAAAATTAGACCCTAACTTAGATGAATCTACTTATGTAACAGAAATAGCTAAAGAATCTGAAGAACTTATTTATAAAACAGTCTTAGCTGATAGTATGACTTTTTCGGCTTTCTCTAACTGGAATAAAAAGTTTGACGCTAATGTAGATTTAAATGATCCAAAAGTAGTTAATGATTTATTAGGTGATTTAGATAGACTGCAAGTATTTGCTGAAGCTTCTTCTACTATAGGCAGTTCCGCAGGTAAATTGTTACAAAGTAGAAAACTTTTTAAGGAAGACATAGCAGCGAATATAAATACCATAGAAAGAAAAGCGTATAAATTAGAAAAAGGTTTAGCAGAAGACCTAATAAAATATTCAAAAGATTTAAAACCAGGAGAACTAAAAGAACAATTAGAAAAACTTGGTGGATTAAAAGCGATGAAAGGGTTCTTATCTGAGTTAAAGCTCATAAAAGACCCTGCTAAATTAGGTAAACTACTAGAAATAAGTAAGAGATCAACAGGTGAAAAATTTAGTAGAGCAGCTAAAGAATTAATATATGACTTTGTTTTAAGTGGTCCTCCAACTCAAGCAGCAGCAGCTAGTGGTAATGCGATGATGTCTTTGTATTCTTTATTTAACCAAGGAATAGGAGGACTAGCTACTGGAGATTTAAAACAAACTAGAATGGCTTTAAGGACGAGTAAATATTTATTATACGGCATACAAGATGCGTGGAACTCTGCTGTGATAGCATCTAAAAACTCGCAAGGTTCTATGTCCTTAAACACTCATTATGAAAAAATAGGAGGAAAATCTTTCGCAATGGAAGCTACAGGAGTAACAGGTCCAGTAGGAGAGACAATAGAAAATTTAGGAGAGCTGGTGAATTTCGGTCCTAAAGGTTTAGTTTTTCAAGATGAATTTTATAGACACCTGTTTGGGAAAGCACAAGCACGTTCAATGTTAGCTGAAGAATATAAACAACTAGTCAAAAGAGGGGAAGCTCCTGTAGAAGGTATCAGCGATTTTATGAACGCTAGGATGTCTAGGTATTTCGTAGATGGAAAAAGATATAAAACTAAAAGAGATGTAGAATTAGAAGCAGTAACAAAAGCAAGAGAGCAAGATTTAGAACCGCAAGAAGCTAAAGAGTTCATGGCTCAATATGTTAAAGATAATTGGAATAATAAATTAGCAAGTGAAATAGAGTATGTTAAAGACTTTGGAGATAAAATAACATTTCAAAGAGATTTAAGTTCTGAATACGGAGTGTTAGAAGCAGGAGCAAAAGTAGTTGGAGAGTTAAGGCAAAAAAGTTCAGTGCTTGAATTGATTCAATTATTCTTAAAAACTCCTACAAATATGTTCATGGAATTAGGCGGTACAACATCTAGTCTCGCTCTTTTCCCTGGCGTTAATAAAGTTACATTTAAAAGAACAATAGATGAACTACAAAGCGAAAACCCTTCAATAAGAGCACAAGCAAGAGGAAGGCAGATAGTAGGAGCAGGTCTTTGGGCTTCAGCTTTGTATTTAGCAGATCAACAAATAATAACAGGGCAAGGACCACAAGATTACAAAGAACTTCAAAACAAAAAAGAAACAGGGTGGTTGCCAGCTGCTGTTAATTTATCCGCACTTAAAAGATTTTGGGACACAGGTAAAAGCGAGGGAGACCAACTAGGTGATGAGTATTTATCTCTTTCAAAATTAGGTGCAATAGCAGATGTGTATGGAGTGGCTGCTACTGCGTTAAGAGCTAAAGAAGATAATTCGATGCCTGATGAAGATGTAGACAAATTGATAAGTACAGCACAATTAACTTTATCTGCTTTAATTAGCGATAAAACTTACTTAAAAAACATAAGTGAACTTAATGATGGTTGGTTCAAAGGTAAATGGGAAGAAGGAGGCAAAAGCGGTATTAGTTCCCTTATGTCTAATATAAACAGGATGGCAATTCCTTCTATTGTAAGGGCAGCAGCAGCTTTAGACGATCCCTACTTGAGAGAAATTAACGGTCCTATGGATCAATTAAAAATGGCTTTAGGCAGCACCCGAAGAGAACTAGCCCCTAAAAGAGATGTACTAGGAAGACCTAAACTTTCTTCGCCTTACAATTCAATAGGTAACGCTATAAACTATTTAAGTCCCCTACGATTAAACGAATTAAAAACGGAAAAAGCCACAAAAAAGGATGTAAAAGAAGGCAGAGCTTTGAAGGTAGGAGATAAAATGTTTACTAAACAAGATGAGGCAAAGCGTATTATAGCTGAATTAGGTGGTCGTTTTAGTTTCAGTAGACCTACTGATGGTGTTCCTGGTTTAGATTTAAGAAAGTTTAAAGTCAGTAAAGATTATGGGTTTGGGTTAGAGCAGAATTTATACGATAGATGGCAACAAATTTATTCAGAATTAAAACCTGAAGACGATATTATAAAATTATACAACAACCCAAAGTTGCAAATACAAGGCGATGTACCGAAAGGTTCTCCTATAAAAAACATTAGAAAACTAGCAATACAAACAAAACTAAATGAACTTAAACAAAAAGCGTTAGTAAAATTACGCATAGAAACCCCTATCTTAAAAGAACAGTATAAGTTAATAAACAAAATTCAACGTGAAACATCGCTAGAAGGAAAAGATGCTCCCAGAAAAGTTATATCCCCTGCTTTAGAGGCACTCACTGACTAAGTGCTTGAACTTTTACAACAAACAAATTAATAATAGATTACCATGGCTAATACATACGTAGACTACACAGTTGGAGCAGGTCAAACAGACTTTGCATTTTCTTTTCCTTATCTTGATGACACTCATGTAGTTGTACAATTAGACGATTCAACAGGCAGTTCTCCAGGAGGTAAGTTTTATACTGTCTCTACAGGAGCTTACACTATTATAACATCTCCTTCTGCTCTTATCAGATTTACTACTGCTCCTGAGACTGGTGCTAGGATAAGAATTAAAAGAGACAGTGCATCTGATACTGCCCTTGTAGACTTTGAGAATGGTAGTGTACTTACTGAAGTAGAACTAGACCGTGCTTACTTACACAACTTATATCTTAACGAAGAGATAGAAGAAGGTAGTGGTAAGAACACAATGACCAAAGACCCTGTTGATGGGAACTACGACGCTGATTCAGCTAAGATTAAGAACCTTGCTGATCCTACAAACCCTCAAGATGCTGTAACTAAGAACTACGCAGATACTACTTTTGTTGATGTTGCTGGTGATACGATGACTGGTAACTTGGACATGGGTGCTAATAAAGTCACTTCCTCTGCTGTTCCTAGTACTGGTAATGATCTTACTAATAAGACTTATGTAGACGGACAAGACGCACTACAAGTTACTAAAGCTGGGGATAATATGACAGGTGACTTGGCTATGGGAGGTAACATGGTTAGTGGTTTAGGTGCTCCTATTAGTAGCGATCACTCTGCTCGTAAAGGCTATGTAGACCAACAAGACCTTCTTCAAGTTACCAAGGCAGGAGATTCGATGTCAGGTAACTTGCAGATGGGAGTTAATAAAGTAACTTCTACTGCTGTTCCTAGTGTTGGTAATGACTTAACTAACAAGACTTATGTTGATAGTGTTGATGTTCTAAAGGTAAACAAGAGCGGAGATACGATGAGTGGTACGCTTGATATGGGTACTAATAAAATAGCAAATGTTCTTGATCCTTTAAACGCTCAAGAAGCTGCTACTAAGAAATATGTAGATGATACTATTACCACATCATTTGCGACAGGAACTCCTCCTCCAGCTAATCAGATAGGAACAAATACTATTACTGATTCTGCGATTACTACCGAGAAGATTAATAACTCTTCTATTACTACCGAGAAGATTAACGATGGTGCTATAACTGCTGACAAGCTTGCTAACACTACTGTTACTCCAGGTTCTTACACTGCTACTAATCTAACAGTAGATGCACAAGGAAGGATTACAGCTGCTGCTAACGGTAGTGCTTCTCCTACGGCTGCTCAAGTTAAGACTCTTTACGAAAGCAACGCAAATACAAATGAGTATGATGACGCTGAACAAACTAAGCTTGCAGGTATTGCAGCAGGTGCAACAGCTAATGATACAGACTCTAACTTAAAGAACAGAGCTAATCACACAGGTACTCAACTTGCTGCGACTATATCTGACTTTGATACTGAAGTAGCTAATAACACTGCTGTTGCAGCTAACACAGCTAAAGTAGGACTAAACGGACCAGTACAAAATGATTCTGTTAGTGGTCCAGGTCCTAATGATGTTGTTTACGGAGATTCTACTGTTTTTGAAAATGCAGGTTCAGGCACTCTTAATAGCACTATGTTTGGAAGATCAGCTGGTCAATGTATAGATGCTAGTTCAGGAGTAGCTAATAGGAATACGGCATTTGGGCAGAATGCTTTAGGATTAATATCATATACTCAACCTACTCCTAATGCAATTTACGCTAATACTGCTGTAGGGGGGTTATCTTTAGTTAATTGCACAGGAAATAGCAATACTGTTGTAGGTGCAAGTTCAGCTTATTCAAGTGGTAATGCTTATGCATATTCAAACACTACAGTTCTAGGAGCAGGTACTACAGCTACTGGAGATAATCAAGTAATCTTAGGTGATACAAGCGTTACAACTTTAAAATGCAATGTAACAACTATTACTTCGCTGTCTGATGAAAGAACAAAAGAGAATATTAAAGATAGTAATTTAGGTTTAGAGTTCATCAATGAACTTAAAACAAAAACTTTTAACAAGAAAAACCCTGCTGATTGGGAGGAAGGTATCTTAGAAGAACGTTATCAAGATAAAAACAGCGAGGAGTATAATAGACCTTTAGATAACCCAGCTACTTATACAGGTTTAATTGCACAAGAAGTTAAAGGTGTGTTAGATAAGTTAAACATAGGTGAATGGGATGGTTGGGATGAAGAACCTAACGGAGTACAAAGACTAGGTTACGGTGCTCTTGTCATGCCTTTAATTAAAGCTGTTCAAGAACTCTCTGCACAAGTAGAAGATTTAAAAAGTAAAATCTAATGACTGAATCAGTATCACACTTTCTCGACACTGCTCTAGCTGTTATCCTAGGTGCTATCGGATGGGTTATAAAGAAACTATCAGATCGACTGGATACAGACGAGAAACGATTAACAAAGATTGAAGTAGAGTTAGCTACGCAACGAGAACGAGATACTGCTGTTGAAAACCGTATGAGTGGTCTTGAAACAACTGTAAAAGAGATTAACGGTAAACTAGATAGAATGATGGAGATATTAATTAAACGATGAAAAAAGGATTATACGCAAACATTAACAGAAGAAGAAAGCTAGGCATTAGCCGTAGCAAAAGCAAATCTACTATATCACCTCAGTCATACGCTAATATGAAGCGTGGGTTTAAAAATTAACAGCATGGCTGAGAAGAAGAAAGTAGTTACAGGATGTAAGCGTAAAGGTTTAGCTATTAATAAACCCAGAAGAATAAGCAAAGGAGAACCTGGATACGGTAAGAAAAAGTTTGTTGTATGTGCTAAAGAAGGTACTAAGACAAAGACCATAAGATTCGGGGACGCTAACATGAAGATTAGAAAGTCCAATCCTAAAGCTAGAAAATCTTTTAGAGCTAGACATAAGTGCGATCAAAAGAAATCAAAGTTATCGGCAGGGTATTGGTCTTGTCGTAAATGGTAATATAAGCCTCAACAACTATGAAAACAAGAGAAGAACTAGGTAACTTACATATCCTTCTAACAGATACTTTAAGTAAAGGTATTCAATTAATGCAAGCAACTGAAGAGTATAACCCTGCTTTACTTAACTGTGCCAGGCAACATTTAAAAGATAACGATGTAATTCTTATGAGTGGTAAAGATACTCCTCTTAATGATCTACTAGGAGAAGTGTTACCTTTTGAAGAGAACCCTGAACTTAAAGAAAAGATTAAGTAATTACAGTTATAACACCGAAAGAGAGAGAGTTGAAGCATGAGCATTGAAAAGCTTAAACAACTCAAGGACTTCCGTAACTTCTTATATGTAGTTTGGAAACACTTGAACCTACCTGATCCTACAGCTTTACAGTACGACATAGCTGACTTCATGCAACACGGTCCTAAACGATCTGTTATCATGGCGTTCCGTGGTGTAGGTAAATCCTGGATATGTTCTGCCTATGCTGTACATCAACTACTACTAGACCCCACTAAGAACATACTTGTTGTATCTGCCTCTAAAAACCGTGCTGATGACTTCTCCACCTTTACCTTGAAAATCATACACGACATTCCTGTTCTTCAAGGACTAATACCTAAGAACGATCAAAGGTTCTCTAAGATAGCTTTTGATGTAGGACCTGCTCCTGCTGCTCACGCACCCTCCGTTAAGTCACTAGGTATATCCTCCCAGCTAACAGGTAGCCGTGCTGACATCATCATTGCTGACGACATAGAAGTTCCTAACAACTCTGCTACTCAAGGTATGAGAGATAAGCTAGATGAACAAGTAAAAGAGTTTGAAGCTATTATAAAGCCCTTAGACACCTCTAGGATCCTCTTTCTAGGTACACCGCAGTGCGAGGATTCAATTTATAACAAACTGCGTGAGAGAGGCTATGACGCTCGTATATGGACCTCTGAGTATCCTAGTGAGGATTTAGTACTTAAGAACTACGATAACGATATAGCTCCCTTTATAACAGATAGGATATCAGAAGAGACAGTAGGACACTCCACAGAGCCTCTCAGGTTCTCAGATATGGACCTAGAAGAGCGTAAGCTGTCTTATGGGCGTACAGGGTATGCTTTACAGTTCATGCTTAATCCTAGGCTGTCTGACGCTGATCGATACCCTTTAAAGATAAATGATCTTATTATAACAGATATTGATAACGACTTAGCTCCTGAGAAGATTATATGGTCCAGTGATCCAGATAACGAAAATAAAGACCTTCCTAATGTAGGTCTAGGTGGAGATAGATACCACAGACCTTCTAAGACTATTGGAGATATGGTGGAGTATACTGGTTCTGTTCTTTCTATTGACCCTAGTGGTAGAGGAAAAGACGAAACAGGCTTTGCTGTTGTTAAGATGCTTAACGGTCAACTCTTTGTTCCTGAAGCTGGTGGTCTTAAAGGTGGGTACGACGATCAAACTCTTAAACAACTAGTACACATAGCCAAGAATAACAAAGTTAACAAGATTATCATAGAGTCTAACTTTGGTGATGGTATGTTCATGGAACTTCTTAAACCTTTACTTTTTACTTCCTACCCTTGTTCCGTTGAAGAAGTTAGACACTCTAAACAAAAAGAACTTAGAATCATTGATGTCCTGGAACCTGTACTTAATCAACATAAACTTATCGTAGATCCTTCTGTTGTTCAACATGACTATAAAAGTGCTCAAGGTTATCCTATAGAACATCAAGCTAAGTATATGTTATTCTATCAACTTAGTCGTATAACAAAAGATAAAGGTAGTCTTAGCCACGATGATAGATTAGATGCTTTAAGTATTGCTGTTAACTACTGGGTAGAACAAATGAATCAAGATGTAGACAATAACATTAACTCTAGGAAACAAGAACTTCTAGATGAAGAGTTAACAAAGTTTACTGATTCATTCCATAAGAGAAGTCTTAAAGGTCCTAGAGCTTTGCTTTGGTCGTAGCTATCGCTACTCCTTCTATTAACAAATCTTTAGTGATTAATATATATAGTGCTCCGATAGTTAGTTTAAATACATAAGTATAAAGTACCTATAGATATATGTTATTGGTCTTTAGACACACCTATCCTTAAAAAGGTTTTTAGATAAAGATTGTTTATGACAATGTCTTTGTTTAAACTTAGAATATTATTAACAATATCTTTAACAACTTCTTCTTTAATATCGATAGTCGATACTTCGTTCTTCTCCTATCTCCCTCTTTAAACTTTGTCATGGAAAATCCACAACAACCTATAAATAGGATTATAACAAATATTTGAAATTGTAAAGCTTTAAATTTAAGATTATGGACATAGATACTCAGACAGACTTGTTAACCAACGACTTATGCAATATAATAAATCGTTATAAAGGGGAGTTCGATTTGAACGACCAAACAATCATAGGAGTCCTGGAGTTCGTTAAATATGACTTACTAGCTACCAGTGTTATAGAGTTTGATGCAGACTTTGATCTAGAAGATGATGATGAAGATGATACTAAGGTTTAGTACAAGGCTAGTTCAATTGTATTAGATTTTAATTTTAGTTGAAAAAATCTGAAGGGGTTACGCTATATACGCGTGCGTTAAAATACCCCGTGCGTGCGTGCGTTTTTCTACTGGGGGCAGGGTATTGTTAACAAATCGACAATCAATGCTTTTTGTAAATCCCTGGTAATCAATGTACTTATGAAACTAAATCGTACAATATGGATTATGTCTAATTACTGATTATCAATTACTTAGGTAATAATCTATCCTTATTGCAAGTAATTTGCATTAAGCTTTTATTGTTGATGTAATGACAGCTTGAAAGCATGACGTCATGACTTCACTTGTAAATTTGATTTTCTTTTTTCGTTTATTTTTTGATTCGTCAAACTCTTTACTTTGATTCGTCAAAGTCTTTAATCTCATTTGATCAATAAAACTATAAAACTTTTTTTATTTTTTTTCTATTAAGTAAAATCAACATCTTACAACAAACTTA
>Ga0208644_1002783_pt1 | contig 13797 bp, 13 predicted proteins | sample VirMetDEL_Nov_18_FD_184517 | JGI IMG/M metagenome (GOLD analysis project Ga0208644, IMG submission 184517) | Aqueous microbial communities from the Delaware River and Bay under freshwater to marine salinity gradient to study organic matter... | ecosystem: Environmental > Aquatic > Marine >... | reverse complement strand
GTTGTCCAGAAGTCTTTAGCTACCATAATTCTCAGATGCTCTACGTTGCGTGACAGACAGTCTGCCCAATCCTCGTCAGACATGTCCTCTGGTTGACCCGCATTAATTAGATCAACGCTGTCACCCATTGCAGAATAATGCTGTGCGATTTCTTCCGCAGTTGGTGTATCAGTCATGTCTTTCTCCTTTTCTGACTAATGTTATGCGTTTTCTAGGGCAGTTACTTTTGCCTCTAGGGTTTCAATTTTTGCTATAGCTTCTTGCAGTGCGGCTGTTAGAAGCGGCACAAGTTTGGATTGATCAATACCCTGATAGACAGGGTTACCGCCATCATCGACTTCGTTGTGGGTGCCTGTGATTGCTTCTGGCACAATAGCTTGTACTTCGTGCGCAATGAAGCCGTCTACTTTATTTTCTGCGGGATAATCTGTCCAATTAAACTTGCAAGGTGCAAGTTGCTTAACTCTTGCAATGCCATCAGAAATACTTTCTCTATTTTCTTTTAATCTATAATCTGATGTTGTTGAGTAATTAACTGAATTAGACCCACTAACCTTTTGTATTCTTCCAATTTCAGAACCTGCTTTAGCAAACGCCACAAAGTTAGCAGAATTGTTAGATGCAGTATCATTTATTGTCATGCCTCGTCTAAGACCACCATCAAAATTAGTAGTAATATTACCATCTAATACCGTACTGGTTGCACCTACAAGTAAATCTCCACTGCTATTTACAACAACCCTAGGATTACCATCCCCATCCGACAGCACGATGTTGTTGTCTGAGGTGCGGATGTCCAAGCCGCCTTGGTTGCCGTTGTAGCGACCGATGATGGTGTTCTTGGAGCCTGTGGTAACAAGTTCACCACACGAAACCCCCATCATTGTATTATCTGTGCCAGTGGTTACTGCGCCACCCGCTGAATTACCAACTGCCACATTGTTGTTGCCAGTAGTTACTGCATCTAATGTGTTTGATCCAACAGCAGTGCTGTTGGATGCGGTGGTGTTTGAGTAAAGCGCCTGATAACCCACAGCAGTGTTGTTGGAGGCGGTGGTGTTTGCTTGGAGTGCGCCCCTGCCTACAGCAACATTGTAGCTACCAGTTGTGTTTTGAATAAGCGCCTGATAGCCACCAATTGCAGTGTTATCTGCGCCAGTTGTATTATCACGCAAAGCCTCAAAGCCGACAGCCAAGTTAAATTGTGCAGTAGTGTTTGATTTTAACGCACTGTGTCCAACGGCGGTGTTGTATCCGCCAGTATTTGCATAAAGCGACTGATACCCAACCGCCGTGTTGTAGCTGGCGGTGGTGTTGTTGCGTAATGCTGCCATGCCAATGGCAATGTTATAAGACCCTGTTGTGTTTGCAACAAACGTAGTTTGGCTTCCTGCGTCATTCCCGCCAATCGCAACGTTATACTGACCTGAAGTTGTTCCTGAAGCTACATTGTATCCAACAGCGGTGTTGTTATTTACGGTTGCGGAATATAACGCTTTATAGCCAATAGCAGTTACATTTGCCCCAGTGGTATTTGAATAACCCGCCTGATACCCAACAGCGGTGTTGTTGCTGGCGGTGGTGTTGGACTGCAGTGATTGATGCCCGACTGCTGTGTTGAAAGAACCGCTAGTAACAAAACGCAAAGCCGAACCACCGACACCTGTATTAGATGCACCAGAAGTCATCGGCTGCATACTGTAGTCACCAATAGCTGTGTTATAGTTCCCACTTATAGAGCCATTCATCGCAGCATCACCCAACGCCACGTTGCCTGTACCAACAGGATAATTCCCGTCTAGCTTGATCGTGCCGCCATCGACTGACAGGTTGCCAGCGACTGTAACACCGTCCGTAACTGCCGTACCCGTCACGTCAATTCCGCTGCTGGTGGTGGCGAGTTTGGATGCGTTGTCGTAGTAAAGAGTTACTGCACCATCTTGCTGACATAACAACATGTTTTCAGAGCCAGTATTGCTGCGTAATGCTATCTCACTGCCGTTTGTATCTATATATAAACCGCCAGTTCCTTGATCTGAAATAAAAGAATACAAGCCAGTGTGGAAAATCTGCAAGTCAGACCCAGCGCCGAAGATGGCTTTGTCGTTGTCTGCAAACAGAATGTCATTTCCGTTGGACGCCAAGTCTCCCCCAAGCTGAGGAGTGGTATCTTCTACAACATTATCAATAGCATTTGGGTTGGCTGTTGCACTGGTGGCAACTGTATCTAATTTAGTGCCATCTGCCGCCACGTCACGACCATCGACAGTACCCGACACGATAATGTTGCCAGTGACGTCGAGAGGTTTATTCATGGTCCACTTGTCGCCAGTTGAAGCGTAAGTGAAAGTAGCAGAAGCGCCGTCTACAGTTAAACCTGCTCCATTTGCTGCTGCTGCATTTGCTGCGCCAGAAGCGACAGTGATGTTAAGATCATCAACATCAAGAGCTGTACTATTGATTGTAGTCGTAGTCCCGTCAACCTGCAAGTTACCAGCGACAACAACAGTACCAGTGTTATCCCCATGCGCCGCAGGATCAATGGTAAATGACGATGGTCCACGCAGATACCCTGACAGCGTTACGTTTGTACCATTAAGATCACCCGTCATAGTATCGCCAGTAATCCTGACAAAGCCTGTGGCAGTATCTAGCCCACTCTTTAATTCAGCGAAGGTAATGGCTTTCGTTTCATCTGCTGAAGCATCAACCACCACAAATTCATCTGCATCGGCTAAGTTAGCGCCTGTGATGTTTGCTAGTTCTGTTATCTTACGGTCTGCCATGACGTTCCCTTAAACTGCTTCAACGACATCAAATGATATGCCATAAATTGCTGCATTATCAATTGACCATGATGTTACATTACTTGAGAGGCGAAAAACACCTTTTGTGTCATTCGTCCCAATCGTCTCGCTGCTATAATCAATCCTGACATTAGGATAAACTTCTAGCTGACCATCGCCCGTTCTATCTTCCATTACTTGAAATAAACGTGCAGCAGCATCTGATCCGACTTGGATATAATCACCCGCAAGCAAAGTCTTGGTCTGATCTTGCATAGTGATTTGTAAGAAGCTGTTCCCAGCCGTAGCGGATACCGTAGCGAAATTAGATGCGTCTGTGGAGCGCAGAGTGCCTCTAGGGAGAGGGTAATCAGGATCACCCAGCAACATAGTGCCATAGCTTCCTTTAAGGCTTACAAGCGCCGCTTTCCATGCAGCCGCAGTATCTCTATTCATAGGCGGCAAGTTTACTGTTGCTTCCCATCTCTGACCACCATGAGAAATAATTTGCTGCTTGTAGGTAAATGGCGACTGAGAAGTCACTACAGCATTAACTGTGCGCCACTCAACGGATGCTATGCCCGTTGTAGGCAGTGATATAGGATATGTTATTGCCATTAACCAAATACCGCCTTCATTTGACCGCCGCGCCTTCTGCTGTCCATTATACCTTGCTCAGTCATTTTTGCAATTTGTGGCGCAGCTTGAGCAATGAGTTTCTTCACGCTCTCATCGCCATTAGCTGCAAACTGAAAGGTCTGATGGATGGTTACACCACCAAGTTTATTGTTTGGCACAATTGAGCCTGATGAACGTGGTATCATAAGCTCTGGACCACGCTCACCCACAAGATATGGTCTTCCAGCAGAAACAGGACCACCCATTGCCTTTTTCGGAATATCTGGCGCTGGTCTGCCATCACCAACACCGCCAAAACCAATTAAAGCGCCACCAAATTGCAAATCTATGGCTCGGCTGATAAATCCCGTAATCTGCTTAACAAAGAAGATGCGATATAATTCTTTGATAATATCTCGCGCCATAGCTCTAAACGCATCTTTTGCTGATGTTGTGCCATCTATCATTGACATCATGGCATTCTCAAAAGAACTCTCAACAGACTGAGAAATTGATTGCAGCCTTAATTGCGCATCAGAAAGTCTGTTAGTCGCGGAAGTAATTTTATCTATTCCCTTTTCCGTTTTTGCAAAACTTTCCTCTGGCCTGAGAAGCCTAGTATTCATAGCATCTTGCAATGCTTCATACGTTTCTCTGATTAATTTAGCCGTAGCTTCACCCACATCCGCAACAACTTCAAAAAATTCTGGAAACTTTTGCTTCAATTCCTCCATAGCCTTTTCCACCATTCCCATTCTTTCAGCAGTCACACCAAGCATAATTGCCAAAAACGCAAGTGGTGATCTTCTCACCGTCATATTGAACAGTCTCATCATTATTTGAGAACCTGCTACAGCTTTTGCGAATTTGACGAAATCTCGTGCTACCTCAAATACAAAAATTCCCAATTTTATAGCCATGAATGCAGCAACAGCAGCACTTAAAGCAGCTAAATTATCAGAAACAAAATCCATTATATTGCCAAGGAAAGTAAAAGCACCAGCAAGAATACCATTGAAAAAACTTACAACAGGAGAAAACACATCTATTAATGCTCCAGCTTTTTCAAGGAAATTATCAAAGGCTGGGCGTATAGCATCAAAAACACCTTTGAACCGATCAAGACCACCGCTCGCCATCAGAACGCCAGCACCCACACCCGCAAGTGCACCTGCAATCATACCAAGAGGGCCAAATATAGATAATATCTGTGGACCCTGCATAGAGAATATGCGCAAAGCGTCAGTTCCCATACTAGCTTGCACCGCAACGTCTTGTACCTGCAAGCCAAGCATACCCATATTTCGGGTCATCTTCTGAATGCCACCAGTTTGCTTTCTCATAGCAACTGTATGCGCGTTCATTTGACGGGAACTCACAGTCATGGCTTTATTAACTCTGCCAAGCTGCTGTTGAACTTTTTGCATCTCAGGAACAGCATTCCCAACAGCGTTCATCTCAAATGTGAGCTTTTCAACTGCCATTTTTTTCTTGCTCCTGTTTTATTCTAAAATAGGCGACCCATTCATTGTATTCTGACATACTAATTAGATCAATCTCATCAATCGTCTTGCCAAGATGCTCCGCAAGTGAAATCAGATTATATCTGAATGGGTCGCTCCTTAGTTTTTTTCATGTTCCTCTACAGATACAGTTTCGAAAATAGCACCAAAAATCTTTGCAATGACACCTAAAGGCTCACCCATAAGAATAAACTTATCCCCAACCTCAAATGCTTTATCGCCATTTTTGTCCAAACATTTTAGAATGATTAGATCAACCATCGCATCCATACTTGGACTTGTGATAAAATTGGGATGCTTTTTCTGTATCTTGGAAATATCTCTTGCAGCCACATCAGAAAAGAATAGGGTAAGAGGCTCATTGCCCTCACCCCATTCTTCGACATCAAAAGAACTAAGCTCCTTTTCAGCCCTTTTAGCCGCAATTTGCTTTGCTAATGACATCAGACAGTCCCGATTGTGAGCGCCCCATCAAGTTGCAATTCTGCGCTTAATGTTGCTATCCCGTCCATAGTTGCACCGCGCTCAATAGAAGTCACCAAATAAGTTCCAGTATATTTGGTATCACCAGAAGCAGCACCTTCAGCATAAAACTCACAATCCACCTTGTCACCTTGCACAAGGTCTTGCTGCACTGCGTCATCAGGATCAAGATACAAGCTCATGCTTCCTGTTCCCGTCATCAATCCTTTGGTAAAGGTGCGTGACGTATCGCCCATAGTAGTCGTCTCAACCGCATCCGCTGTATTTGTAATAGTCCAGCTTAACAGTTCGCCAATTTGTGCAACGGAGCCACCAGTAGTCACCAGCTTCACGCTTCCGTCTGATCCGAAATAAGTAGCCATGAAAAACTCCTTTACTTGGCTGTTTCTACATCTGCCATAGATGTAACATATCTAACATTGAATGTCAGCTTTGCGATACCCACAGGTTGCTCCGCATCACCAGAAAAATTTATTTCTGTGCCAATCAATGTCGCTCCTTTTGCAAGGCTGTTGATCGTGAAATCCCCAGCAATTGCCTCTTCGACTTGGACACATATTGCATCCACATCATCATCAAAAGTATCAGTTGCCTTCACATAGCAGTCAACCTCTACACTTAATTCTCTAGTAATATCAGTGACACCCATATTATAACGGCTAGACGCCTCTGATCCTGTGTAAACCGTAATCGCAGGGAGGCTTGCATCAGTTATCGGATAAACCCGTGTGCCATAGACCCGACTACTTACAAGCGTTACATTTGATGTAAGCGTAGAAATAAACCTGTCTCTGATAGACTTTCTAACGTGCGCCACTATTGTTTCTCCAATTGCACAACTGTCACGCCAGTGCCGTCATGTATCCAAGCTCTGACTTTATAATTTACTGAATTTATAACCATCGCATCACCGTATGCGATAGATGGAATATCTGCACTTCTACACGTTAATCTGGGCTGTTCTTCATGCACTGGCACAATACCACCAGCATCCACAGGCACAGTCTCATTATCAAATATACCCTTTATTGTCCCACCGTCATAGGTAACATCACTGGCAAATTCATCTGTTACCAGCATATTAGCTAAGTCAGTGGCGAAGGATATAGCCATTATTCGTCCTCTGGCGTTGATACCGTTTTAACGGCGCGATTGGTTTTCTTGGGTGCTGCCTTTGGCTTCTCAGCTTTAACCGCCTCAACATAACCACGATTTATCAGCTTTTCAGCAATACGATCTTCAATATCATGCACTTCATTGGGCATGAGATTACCGCCCGTCCCAGCGAAACATTTCTGTAAGATTTTAACTTTCATCATCATCTCCTAAAAGAAGGGTGGGCCAGTTAGCCCACCCCATTGCTTATTAAGCTATAGATACCTCATCTGTGATACCGAAGCTAACTGCGTTGCGAACACCAACATCAAGCTCTGCATGGAGTACCATGCGAACTGTGCCAGCTTTCGATCCGCTGTATGGATCAACCAAGATAGATGGTGCGCCAAACTGTGCAATCATCAACTGTGAGAAGTCACCGAAGATCAATGCAGACGCATCATTTCCACCATCGCCCGGATCAAGATTGGTTGGCACGTTTGATGTGAATGCCATTGGGTAGCCATAGAGGTTATTCCAAGGATCATTCAAGATCATTACGCTATCGGTAGACGCCACTTTAGCAGTAGAAGCAAGTTTTGCTTTCACGGCTGGATGTGACAAGAAGCCAGCAGCATTACCATTGACAATGCCGTTGTCCTCTTCAACCAACTTAACAAGGCTGATGATGTCTGACCATGTAAGCGCATCAACATCAGTACCTGCTGAAATATCAAGGTTGTTTACACCTGATGTATTCAAGATACCTGTTGGTTGACCTGATGATCCAGAGCCTTGGATTGCATAGAACTCTATGCGGTCTGCTGCTGAAGCAAGCAAGTCATTTCTGACTATTTGCTCAATTGATGGCACGCTTTCCATTGCGAGCAAACGTGAAACCTCAACAAACGCACCCATCGTGCGCGGCTGAAGTGTTACGCCACCATCTGTGCCAGCACCATCTGTGACATCTGCCAATTCCTCAACAAATGCAGCATTTGCACCTGTTGCGAGCTTTGGCATTTTGATGCGGTTTGTCAGACCTGACAAGTAGGTTGCACCCAATCCACCAAGCACCTGACGTGCGCGAAGTGCTTCAATGAACATGTCTCCACGATGTACTGTAGGAACAAAATCATCAAAGACAACTTCTGAGCCAGAGCCGCCTGTTGCTGCTGTTGAGAGTGGACCACGCTGACCCCATACGAAATCAGGAACATAAACGCCTTCGGCTTCACGTCCTATACGCATGGTAATTTCGTCATTCATCTCACGCTCAAAACCAGCTTTACGCCAATCGCCAGTGACTTGCGCTTGGATCATGCGACCCAATGAATATTCACGCTTTTGCTTTACTGGCACATCAACTGCTGCTGGAGCAATATCCAGAGGCTTGTCTGTGATTGCATTGAGAAGCTGACCACGGAACTCATCAACTGATGTTCCTCTGGCAATTGCTTCGTTTGCAAGATCACGCTTGTTGTGCTTGGCTCCAAGTGCCAAGATTTCAGCATCATTCTTACGTGCGGCACGAACTGCTTCAGCTTTTACCGCATCAAGATTGATGTCTGTTTTGACTTCTTCAGTCATTGTAACATCTCCTTTTGATGTTGAGGGTTTAGGTTCTGCTGGAACTGATCGCCCAACACCAACAAGATTTGACCGATCTGCTGGCACTGAAACTATCGAAACTTCCATAGGAGTAGTCTTGATCCTGTAATAGTTATCAGGATCGTCCTTCCTTGTAATTCGGCCATCAATACGATAGCCTACACTGATGTTTGATCTGATGCCATCAGTAACATCATTGAACACTTCAGAGGCAAGCGCACCTTTTCCAAAGCGCACTTTTGCACGTAGACGCCGCGCATTCTCATCAAGTTCAACCCCTTCGACAACGCCAATTTGCTTGGTCATATCGTGATCCAAAAGCAATGGCGCTCTGCCACTATTCAAAAAGCGTAAATCCATATTTTCCGCTGAATGATCCATAACCTCAAGGCCAAAATCTCGCTCAACAGGCTCCTCAGAAGATACACCGACCATGACGCTTCTGCTATCCATATCAATGGATTTATCTTCGTCCATGTAATGCCCACGCATGGACATATCTTCACGGCTAAAGCGCTCTTCTTGCTGCTCTTCTTCCTCATGGATTTTTGCGTAAGTAATCACATAAGTGTCATCTGTCTCTTGGATGTCCACTATGTGACGCTCATCCATTTCTTCAAATAGATCGTCTGTCATATCTTCACCTCTCTTAGATGACATTGGATGACCTTCTGGTAAAAGGTCTGTATCATGCTTCCCGCTGCGGAACTTCCCATTGCGAAGAACATATAAAAATGAATTGACCCTTGCATATGCCCATTGCTCTGGGCCGCTAACACTTGGCCTAACACTTTGCGGATTGGTCTTATATGCACCAATGCCACGATTAAACACAGTTGATAAGGTTCTTAGATTAGTGCGCTTGCTGGCTACATTGCCAACCGCTTCATTATGGTCATCAGCTTTCTTCTGCAAACCCTTACGAACAGCACCAGTGATAGCCCTTAAACCACGATCTTCTTTTTCTAGCCGATCACGAATACGTTTAGACCAAGCATAACCAGCATCACCACCCCATAAAGCCCATGCAATACGTCCATTTGACGGATAACCATCTTCACCTTGGCTAAAACCTTCAGCTTGCTTATCAACCTCATGGCGGCTGAAAAACGAATACATACGTTTTACCGTATCTTCAGAAAGCTCTTTATCATTCACAATGTCTCTAGCTCTAGCAATGCCCACAGCAGTGCCGCCACGCCCGAACTCACGCCGCCACTCAAGACCGCGCTCCGCTTCCACCTTCATAGCTGCTGTGGGCTTATAAGTCGCCATCAGACACCTCTGGTTCTGCTGGTGATTTCATCCCAAATGGTTCAAATGCTAGAGAAAGACCATATCTTTCAGCCATTTGTTTGTCGGATTGAATTTGACTGAATAATTCCTCAACATCGCGCCCATAATTTGCTGCAATATCATTCATGCTAACTATGCCGTTTGAAAGTGCAGTAACATGAGCGTTTATTTCTCTTTGAGGATCAACCCAAGCAAATCCACGACCTCTGAAATGGATATTGTCAGAGAATTTATCCAGTTTAGTAATTGGAATGGGTATATTTCCAAACGAGAGAGCCGCTTTTAACCAAGTTCTAAAGACAGGCTCGCAAAAATGTTGTATAATGAAGGATTGCAGCGTTTTATAATGATCGCGCTCCTCAATCGTTCCTTGGCGAATAGAAGAATAAGAAACGCCCTTCAAATCATTAGATAGGCTTGTGTAACTCACATTCAGACCTGATGCGATGCCCCGCAAAACAGCTTCCTCGAAATCAGCAAAGGCTGATGTTGGATGGGCTGGGTCTATCATCTTAAAGTCATGTCCAGAAGGTAGCTGATAGACAGATGCTGGAGCCATATCAATCACTGGCACATCATCTTCAGTCATACTGTCACCAGCAAACTCATCACCGTCTGGCGTTGTAATAATGCCAAACTTAGCAGCAGCCGCCCTAGCCGCAATCAATTCAGCTTCACGGTATCCATGCAACATTTTAAGAGATGCAATCGCTGGAGCCATAAAAGGCTCTCCACGGGTCTGAAATGTGCGCTGCGGAATGAATAGATGCAATATTTCACTTGCTGGAATACGTTGATGCTTCCTTGAGCTTCTATTTGAGAAATTAAAGCTATCATTTGGATGGCTAGTCAGAACATAATAAGCAATAGGCTTCTGATATTTATCAACCTCAACGCCCATACGGATTTCATTGCCATTGTCTGCACGTCCGTTTTTATCGTGGTCAATCAAGTCAGCTTCAAGAAATTGGATATTAAAGCCATCTCTAAAGTTGCCGCTCATATATTTGACAAACACCTCACCATCTCTTGCGAGTGTTTCAGCCACAAATCTCTGGCAATCCAACCAAGACATGCGTCCTGTGACTTCGCAATTCCCAGCGCGACCCCATACCTTAAAGGCATTTTCAAGGATTGCATTGCCAGCCGCATCTAAAGCACCATCAGAATTGGTGGCTCGCACTTGAACAGTAAAACCTTTTTCACCCACAACATTGGTGCGAATAAGGTTAAGAAATCGCTTTGCGTATTCGTTATCTCTGGCAAGCTCCCTACTTCTGTTTCTCAGAATAGGTAAATCTAGCTTTAATTCGCTATCTGCTGAGAAGCTAGAACCAACAAAATCAGCAAATAACCTGCCTTGATTTGCCCCCGCATAACTTCTGCGCCTTCTACGTCTTATGGGGGTTACTGTATTTGTTACCTGATCGCGCTTAAAAATATCGAATAAACCCATCAGATAAACCTCATCAATATGCTAGAAGATGTCTTGCGCCCATGCTTCAAGTCAATCTTACGCTTTTCCGCTTTAACTGCACGTCTATAATAATCCCGCCAAGTCAGCAACTCATCGGGCGTCATCTTCGTCAATGATCGTCCAGCAATTGAATAGCTAGATATATCACCATCAGCTCTATTTTCTAACACTGCTTCAATCTTTTGCAGCATTTTTTCTTCATGCGTTCTTGGATCAACAGAATTGACATCAAGATCAACTAAAATATCAATTTCACCTTGATCTAGCACGATCCTATTGCTGGAAGCTGTCTCTAAGACTTCTATCTGGTAATGATAATGACCAGCCGTGTATGCTGCTGTGGTGACGCTGGTTGCAGTAAATAAATAATCATCACCCGTATTCGTAGCGGTGATTGTGAACTCTAAGTTAGCGCCCGTTGCCGACCTAGCTATAAAAGTCAATGTATGCGCGGTGTTTGGATAATCAGTTGAATATTTTGTAATTTTCCATTGAACAAAATCACCAAGAACGATCTCCGTTGGAACTTCTGTCGGAGCATTCGCGGCTTGAAACAAGTTAGCCATTATTTATATCCCAGAACAAAATTGTTAGGACGCGCTAAATTGCCACGCCGCTTTGGTATGTTTCGCTGTGACTGTACCACATTTTGCGCCTGTTTAGCAAGATTATCAAGGTTTAGTCCCATCAATTGAAGCGCAGCAAGCGCATATACCCTGCAATCAAGTGCCTCATTGCGTTGCCTAACCTTAACCCATTCCCTTCTTGGGCGACCCTTAAAGTAACGTGTAACCTTTTTCTCAGAGGTAAGCATTCTAAAATATTCCTCGCTTCGCTCTATCGGAAAGTGGCAATATCCCGCACCTTCCTCTGTGATTTTTAGCCTAGCAAATATAAGCTCTTTGGCTGTATCTGTTCCGACAGGAAAAAGATTTATCTTTCCTATATTATTCTTTGAAGGCTTACCAATGATGGGCTTCCCTTCACCACCAATACCCTTGATGGCAAAAACCCGTTTGCCTGTGCGCTTTTTAACGTAATTATAAACTTGCTGGGTGTAATGACCCCCACTATCAATACAGCTTGCCCTAATTGTCATCTCCCCACGTTTCGGATGCACAAAAGTTTGACCTAAAACCTCATCAAGCAAAACCCAAAGCTCCGCGCTTGATGGATCGCCATATATTTCATCATACGCAATTGACCAAGTTTCCTCACCCTTACCAACACCAAGTATTTCATAAGCAAGACGATCATCTTGCACGTCAATGCCAGCACATAATACTAAAACGCCATCTGGCACATTATCTTCATAATATTCTTTGCGCTGAAATAGATCATATTCATCTATGCGCTCGCCCTGTTCTTCATAGCATTCGCCAAGAGTAGTATTAACCCAAGCTTTCAACCTCATTGGATCACGCTTCGATTGAAGAAAATCAGTGACAATATCTTCCAGAGGCGTCCAAGGAGAATATAACGCTGAAAGATGAAACCCCGCTGTTTTTCCATCACCTTCAGCCGTGGCTCTCCATTCACCATATCTAATTGCTTGAAACCGCTTTGCATCGCCCCAAAAACTACCGCAATGCTCACAGCAATATTCTGCTGTTGAGGCTTTGCCATCTGTCCATTGAACATTTGACCATTTTAAATCTTGATGTTCATCACAATCAGGACAAGGCACAAAATACTTGCGCTGATCGCTATACTCATATGCACGTTCTATTCTGGATGCGCCTTTTTCAGTTGGTGTGCTTACCATGATAATCTTACGGTTCCAGAAAGTAGCTGATCGCTTTCTAGCCAATGCCACAGGATCACCTTCTGACCCTGCACTGATTGGATAACGATCCACCTCATCACACAGAATAATCCGACATGGCCTAGATGCTAAAGAAGATGGACTATTAGCACCGCAAGCAGTAACGTGACCACCCGCAAATACCTTGTGCAATGTAGTATTTCCGCTATCTCTGCTTCTGGGGTTTGCTATCTTAGCCGACAAAACTGGCGTATCTCTAATGGCAGGGGCAAGTCTATCCTTACTCCAAGTCTGCGCCATTTCTAAAGTGGGCTGGACAACCAGCATAGGCGCAGGGTCTTGATGTATGTGAAACCCAACAACATTATTAATCAATTCAGTCTTGCCAATTTGCGCGGCAGTCATAAGAACAACAGTTTCAACATTAGGATCACTCACAGCATCCATCATGCCGCGCTGATATTCAGCCCTGCGTGTTGACCACTTACCAGCTTCAGCAGAACTCTCAGAGGATAACTGCCTATAATTATCAGCCCACTCAGAAATAGTAAGCTTAGGAGGTGGAGCCATCACCATCCGCAACGTAACCTCAAGCCGCCGCTTCAACTTCTCCGCTTGCCGCTTCTTTATCGTATCCGACCAGTTCACTCAGAGCCTCTAATACTGCGCTTTCTATTATCTCTTGCACCTCTTTTACAGATGCAGCCGCATGTGCTTCAGCAGCAACCTTAGTAGGAACTGCCAATAGTTTCGTCTTACACTTACCAAGCTGACTTTCAAACTGCTTCACAATATGCTCAATGTAAACCAAATCGCCACGCTCTACAGCATTCTCCATTTCCTTAGCATCAGCTTGCTCCTTTGCCAATCTTGCCCTTTCTGCGCCAAGTTCAAGATTATTATTATTATTTCCAGCAATATTGCGAATGTGCTTCAGATACTGCAAACGCACTGCATCAACATCATATTTTCCACGTTGTTGTTTATCAATAATCCCGTGCTTTATGAGCTTTGTTAGCTGTGGTTGCTGTATTCCTAAATGATCAGCGCAATCATCTAAACTAGCCATTATGAATATCTCGCATAATAATTCCCCTTTACATGAGTTCTATCGCTAGAAATAAATCGGGGTCCGAATTACCA
>Ga0208644_1002781_pt1 | contig 13804 bp, 27 predicted proteins | sample VirMetDEL_Nov_18_FD_184517 | JGI IMG/M metagenome (GOLD analysis project Ga0208644, IMG submission 184517) | Aqueous microbial communities from the Delaware River and Bay under freshwater to marine salinity gradient to study organic matter... | ecosystem: Environmental > Aquatic > Marine >... | reverse complement strand
AATCCTTAATATACTCAGTAAGTTGAAGTTGTTCTGAAACAGACATCAGGTTCTGTTCATCGTCACGAAGATTGCCACAGACATCCTTGACTAGAACGCTAGCCAATTGCTGCCATGTATCGCAACCTGCATGAGAATATTTTAAATTGAAAATATCCTCTGAAAATTTAGAGCGGAACATTGGGTTCCTGTTGGACTTAAATGTCGTCATATACTTTTACCTCAATTTTTTTAATGTTGATACCATCTAAACAATCTTCGACGGCGTCTAGGAGTAAGCCCTCTAAATCAGACTCAACTCCTAAGACGCCATCTGCTGGAACCCAATACGCTTCACTATCAATAGTGGCGTATATTCTCACTCGAACTCGCATATTATGCCGTCAGTAATGTACGGAATACCTTACCGAAAGGATCAAAAAGATCTAGAGAAGAAATAGAAATATCTGTCTTCTGGATCTTAGACCGCTCGCGGACAAGGGCAGTTGACGCTCGTTGAAGATTTGTATAAGCCTTCTCTGCTTCTGCATACGCTTCTTTGTAAGCGTCCTTAGCTTCGTAGAAGGTTTTGTACTTCAGACGATTTAATTCCTCCGTCTTTTCTTTAATTTCTTTTTCGAGTTCATCTAAGTTTGACATATATTTTCTCCTTATCGCTCACTTAGTTCACCGCCTAAAGCGGCATACCCAATTAGGTCTACCCAAGAATCCCTGTGGTTAGGACTCTTGAATAACCTAGCAATCTTTAACCACGCCATCATTAATGCCACATCTTCTGGTTCAACAGAGCGATCAAGAATTAAGGACCAGCCAGCAGCAATGTCATGAAAGTTCTTCGAAACTTCACCATAATCATGCTCTCTTTGTTTGTTAATCAAATCACCAGCCTCTTCTAACAAGGTGTCACGAGTTCGAGTCATCAGTGGATTTCCTTAGAGAAGTTTACGCTGTAAACATTGCCAGTAATACTCTTTACACGTTGAGGCTCTTCAATTGAGATTTCTTCGTTTGCAAGATCAACAGCATCTTGAATCACCTGCTCTAGAACATTCTCAATATTTTCGACGACAGCCCTCATCTGCTGGTAACCATCACTGTTCTTAATTTCATCCGTTGAAAAATCCCCTAAATACACCTCAACCATACCCGTCTCTTCGTTGAAATGAAAGAAGATAGCTGACGTATTGTCCGGTAAAGCTATATCGTGCATTATTTTTTCTTTTCGCATGTCATCTCCATAAAGTCATCGGCGTATAGCAACGCTAGTGGTCGTTTGCGGTCGCCTTTTAATATAGCGACTGGTTTCGTTTTGTCAAGTAGATTGTTTTCTGCCTGTTCTAGGGCCGCGTACACAGAGAAGGATGATCTCGATTTACACTCAACTGTCCAAGGAAATAACCTTCTTGCAAGTGGACTTAATCCTAGATCAGGTCCATTAACTCCACCAGGGGTAGACGTGACATCATCCGGTTCTATTCCATCTAGATTGGTGTGAAGATAGTCACGTACCCACTGTTGGAGACGCCTACCTTTAGCCTTCGCTGAAGAAGTCTTAATTTTCTTCTTTGAAGACCGTGTAGAAATTGTAGGCATTTGCGGACCTTGATTTAGGGTTACGCTCGTAGCGTAGTCCAGGCCAACACTTGTACCTATAACCACAATACGAACAGTTAACTGCTAGTTTACGATTACCTGTAGGCTTCTTGTAGAAGATTTCTTCAACGTCTTCAAATCCCCGTACAAAGTTATCCTCAGTAGCATCAGTTAATTTAGTAACCGTGTTCTTTATATTATCAACATACTCTGCTTGATCATCTGGATCAGCTAATACAAATTTAAGTTCTCCACTTTCTTTGTTGATAGCGATCCAACCACCAGCCTTAACACCGGGATATGTTTCAGCAACAGCCTCAGTATAACCAAACAACTGAGGTAGATATCCAAAGTCATCATTGTCCTTTAACGCCTCATAAGAAAGGAACTTCTTTTCAAAGGCGTATTTAGATGCACTCTTAATATCCCACACGGAGTATGTGTTACCATCCTTGATGATCAGGTCTAGTTCACCAGATAGCTTTTCGTTGTCATTGACAGGCATCTGAACACGCATGTTCAACTCTACGATCTCGATACCTGCCGCTAGTAACATGGCAACGGCGATGACTTCTGTCATATCACCGTACAGCATCTTAACCTTAAACGTGTCAGACTCCTGTATCCTTTCCCAACCTAGCTTTTCTGCATGAAGCTGGCAAAAAGGCTTCCCGACCTGGGAGAGGGAGGGTAATCCCCCTCTCTTCCGGCCTGTCCAGTTGAATTTAGTCAGCTTAGAATTAAACATCTGACTGGCTCGAAAGATGATGTCTTCCGGGATCTTTGGACTCCCTGCTAAGAAGACCTCCATCTTCTGTTGGATAGCATTCATTACGCTACCTCTGTGATGTCTTCGAAGTCATCGTGCATCGTCGTGACCATGTTCTCGCGCATCTTCTCAACAACTTTCTCGTTCTCAATCTTGATAAGATCAAGAAAGCTTTGAAGGGTGTCCTTCCCTTCATCCGTAAGGGGATGCATCTTAACAAGATCTGGCTCATACTTCAACACAATGAAACGATTAGAACCACGCTTCTCGATAACGTATGATAGCTTGATGTCATAATGGATAGGCATACACTGCTGACGAACCATCTTACCCATAATCTGGGAGATCTCATAGAAGTTCGAAGGTCCAAGACGCATACGCACTGGTAAGTCTATCACCTCTACAGGTGTACCGTCAGGCAGTACCGCATCAGAGATTGTCACTGTACCAAACAAATTTCGCCCCAGTTTAACCTTGCTCAAAGAAGCAAACACGATAGGATCACTAGCCCGAAGTTTCTCCCGCTCCTTAGATGGAATCCAACCACACTTATCACCACCCTGCCAGTCTAGTGCTGACTGATCGAATGATTTAAAATGCTGCGACATATTGGAATACTTGTTCTGATCTGAATCAAAGACAGAAGTCTGCATGGTATCTAGGTAAATACGGATCTTTACTTCAGTACCATAAGCAACTCCAAAGTCTGCGTTCTCAATCTTAACTCCAGGAGCAGGAACAGTCCAGTCCTTCTCGTTGTGCTCTACGGTAGTCTCTCGATTTAGTTTGAGTTCTGCTAGGCGAGGACCACTTTCTGAAATGGTGTAAAGTGCTGATAGATCTCCGCCTTGAACATCAAAGGTAACTAGCTCTTGTGCGTTCATTCTGTTTCTCCTTTTGTCTGAACGATGATGTGCTTATAACATACTGAATCTGAAAAGTCAAGCAAAATCTTCTTGCTCCATCCAATTTTTTCCCTTGGACATTTCAACATCCAACGGTATATAGGTATCCAAGCCAAATCTATCAAGGGCTTCTCGTTGAGCATCGAGCAAACACTTAGGACCGATCTGCTTTATAAGATCTACTTCCTCTGGATGCGTGTCGATAAGTACAGAATCATGTACAGTATTAATGATCTTACTACGTAATCCTAATTCCTCCATCTTGTTAAACAATATGATAACACCGAGTGGTACGATCTCTGCGGTAGCAACCGACTGGACAGGATAATTAACGATCTGAGTCTTGTATGAAGCCATTCCATTGTGTTGTCTTTCACAGTCTGGAAAGTCAAACTGTCTACCGGTTGCGGTTGTAACTCTTTTAAATGTTATCGCCTCCCTCTGAAGCCGGTCATGCCACGAAAATACTCCTTGATACTTCTTGAAGAATTCGTCGAAGTAGGCCATCTGCGCGGGACTACCTTGAGATCCCCCGTATAGGGGTCTGAAAGTGCTGGCCTTGGCGGGGCCACGTTCAGTTTCTTCTCCGTTATCGGTAAGAACCTTTGCAGTGTACGCATGAACATCGAATCCGCTCTCAACCTCCTTCTTGATTACAGGATCGTGTGCTAGAATACCCGCAACACGAAACTCTAATTGGCTATAATCAATCTCAACCAACTCTCCTCCAGAAAACCGACTTACAAAGGCACGTCTTACGGGAAATAGCTTTCCTTTAGGCATATTCTGTAGGTTAGGATTGCTAGAACTTAGACGACCTGTAGCAGTAATGCACTGATTAAAATTAGCATGTAGTAAACCATCGCTTTTAATGCCTTTCTTTATACCTTCAATAAAAGATGATCGATAAGTTTCAATAGCCGATAGTCTTACAATAGCTCCTAAGAATTTCTTAGCTCTCTCGTCCTTGCTCTTACTCAGCAGGTTATTAAGCGTAAGTTTATCAGTTTTAAAGCCACCGGCAGAGGCTAATGAAACAGCGGGAGTAATGTTCAACCCCGCTCTGCTTTCGAGTTCTTTATAGATAAATCCTTTTCCTTGGCAACCTGGGCAGATTGTTGGATTCTTCCACCTTTCTCCATTCTTTTTGATCTTAAAGTAATTACCCTTACCCTGACAGGAAGGGCATTGGATAGATCTAACCTTGCGAGAGCGTTTGAAACATTTAACCATAGCCTCCTTAAACTCTCGTAGAGATAAATGTGGTCGGCGAAGAGGTTTACCACGGTGATCTACACCGATATTCATAATCTCCTTCCATTTATTCTTATCAACTAGTTGGCAAGAGTAGATAACTTGAGACATTTGTTCTGGAGAAGACAGGTTAACATCGAGATCACCCATTAGATCACGCACCTGATGGGTTAAGTAATTCCTCAACTCAATTTCTTCGTGTGCATAATCTTGATCAACCTTATCCAGAACATTCATATCAATAGCCATACCTGCACGTTCGATATCTGTCAGAACAGAGCAAAATTCTGCCATCAGATCTCTGATTGGGACTAAAGACGAACTAGCCTCGTCCTCGAATATAGCCATTTGTTTTTTGTATATCTCAGCAGTTGCTCGTACATCTGATTCAAGATAGCCACGCCTTGTCTCGATGTCAAGATCACTCCAGTTCATTCCCTTCTGCATTGCATCAGCGAGATCGTCTGTCTTTCTGGTGACATCATACTTCTCTGCCAACTTCTTCAGACTTAGCTCGCCACGCACTCCACGATTTAGAATATACTGGTTAATCATAGTATCGATTAACTTAACTGTGACATTTATGCCACACTCTCTTAACCAGGAGATATCAAACTTGGCGTTATGGCAAACAACATACCTAGCCGAGTTTACATCAGATACAAATGTGTCTATAGAATCTCCCTTTTCCCAGATTTTTACCTCATCTTCATCGGTTCTTAACCAACCGATACCAGAAAGAACATTGGACTTTTGATAAGGAGAAGGATCTTTTCTATCCTCACCCAGATCAATCTCCAAGTCTACAACTACGTCATACATCCTATTCTACCATCATCCTGTGTATAGTAAACTTCGCTGATACCGGCCCTTGCAATGACCGCTTGACATACTTCACAAGGTTTAGATAGTGCCAGTGAATTATCTTTCAAGACCCTAACCACCATCAAATTCAAGTCTTCACAGTTATCCATACCATGCCCTAGAATGCAAGCAGTTTCTGCGTGTTGATACGGATAATCTGTATAACGTGAGAGAGCAGGATGAGTTTTCTTTGAGTTAGTTTTAGCCGCAAAGATCTTACCAGTCTTGTCAAAGAGGACGGCACCGAGACGATAACTGTTCCTCTTACCTGTTCCCTCAGATGAGATAGCCACCGTATGTGCCGCCCAGAACATCTTGTCTAGGATATCTTCCTTCATTTCTTACTTTTACCTTCCGCAAACTGTTTATACAAAGCCTTTTGCAACAGATCACGATCACGCCTGACTGCATTCAGAGTGGATCGCTTCACGTTAGGCCGCTCACCTTTAGAAACATAGTGCTTACCAGAAGACTTTTTTCCTTTAGCCATCTATTTTTTCTCCTGTTTCAGAATTCCATTTGTCACCCCAGTCCTCCATTACGTAATCGTACAGAGTGTTCTGCTCGTCCTCAAAAAACTCTTCAATAATTACACGATCTTTTGGCTTGCCCACTCGTCGAGCACTTATCTTGCAATCCTTCAACATAGGAAATGAAAAACTCCAGGCAGCGCCATTCGGTTTTTTGATTACCAGCTTGTAGTATTTACGCATCAGGTGGTGTCTCTTCTGCGTGGCTGCCGTGCATGTACGACTTTGCGACTGCTTCCTCCGCAGGTAGGTCAGGAGAAACCACTTGAGCACGGAGCTTTTCGATAGCTGCCATAAAAGCCGGGACTTCAGATCCCTTCAGATCTACCCGTGATAGAAATGTTAGAATGTTATTGATTGTATTAACGTCCATTTTTTTATCTCCTTTTTAATAGTCTTCGTCAGCACCCCATAAACCAAAGTCACGTCTCCGTGCTTTGTCTAGGGCTTCTTCAAGCTCGCTCTCTGAGCTACAGGTGTAGATGGAATGATAAACTTCTACGCCTTCGGAAAGATCATTGGCACGTTCAGCATAAAGAATCCTTGTCCTGTACCATGATCTATCACGGACAACTTCAACGTAATGCGAAGATCCAATTGATTCGTAGTATCTAGTTTTGGAATTCAATATCGCTCTCCTTTGCTTTGAGTTTAACGAATGAATCCGTGCCATGATCAACGACACACATAATTTTTGGTTCTACCGGCGGGATACTTACAGCCGTCCATGTCCCTGTTTCAGAATTAAAATACAGAACAATTAGATGACCAGCTACACTTAACCCGTTAAAGATAGGGGTTTCTTTGGCCCCTTTCAATAAGAAATTGTGAGCTTCCTTATACGATCTGCATTGTGATAGATCTTGAGATCGGGCAACCCCAACTGTTAGTAAAACTATCACGAACAGAACTAATAATGTAAGAACTATTTTCTCCAAGATGTTAAGTTTCATCTGTATATTCCTCTTCCATCAGATTTGTTTCCCGCCACTCCAACCACTCTTTATGCGGCATGTTATAAGATAGAACAGTAGCAACGGCTTCTAGGTGTCGCTGGATTTCAGCAATGTCTTTTTCTTTATCTTCCAAGAAAACTCCAAACTCTTCTTGTCCATTATTACGGCGATAAAGATCGTAAGATAAATGGCTGTATTGGTTCTTTAAGTACTGTACAACGAGGTTGTCAACTTCATCGTCACACAGAACTACTGTATATTTATCCATCTCTTTTACTCCTATCCAGTTGTCACATGTGTAATCAGTCATCCTCGCCTCACTTCTTCTATATCTGAATGCGACCAAAGGTGTGCTTCTACTTGAGCATCTGTCCAATCATCAAACACCTTTGGTTCAAGTGTCTTTTCATCTACCAAATAAAGCCAATCTTCTTTATCCTTTGATAGATAAATTTTAACTTTCCAAGTCATCCTCGCCTCACCAGCCAGGAGCAGAGTAGTCTTTGTGTTTCTTGTACATTGTCATACCATCTGCACCATATGCAGGACACACTGAAATGTACTCGGGCAAACCCGTGCTATCCTTCTCACCTGACGCGCCGCAGATAAAGAACACACCAGTCTTTTCAGCCATTGCATGTTTTAGAAGAGTCTCGTACTTCTCAACCTTCTTGCGAAGAAGTAAAACTTCTTCATAGTAATCTATCATATCAGACATTTATTCAATCTCCTCAATCTTTCGAATATCCTTTTCCCTTGCCATTACAAGATCAAGGGTAGTCATATTCATTTTATTCTCGCCTCACTCATCTACTACCCGCGCATAATTGGTTGTAATCCAGTCCTCTAGACAATCTTCAAACGACCAGTTTTTGTCCACTTCTTCTTTACCATACTTTTTACACATCTTCTCATACCACCAAGGATAGTATTCTTTTCTGATATCATCCTCTGATACTGTTACAACATACGTTACCGGGTCATCATAAGAAAAATATCTCATCTTTACCTCACTTATCCCAAGTAATTTTATGATTCTAGTATTTTGTCAAGTGTTTTAGTAATCCTCATCCGAACCCCAGAGTCCGAAGTCTCTGCTAGAAGCTTTCTTTATCGCGGCATCTAACTCTTCCTTTGTGTTACAGACATAGACCGAGGGATAGACTGGCCCATGACCATAAAGATCGTTGACTCTTGTAGCATAGAAGATCCTCGTATGAAAGCCTGTCTTTTGTTGTACAACCTCCACGTAGTAGCCTGAACCCACATGTTCAAAGTGTCTAATCATTAAATTCAATCTCACTCTCCCTTGCACTTATGCGAACATACGAATCCGTACCGTGATCTACTATACACATCATCTTTGGATCAACCGGTGGGATAACTACAGCCGACCAGTTGCCTGTCTTGTAATTGAAGTACACCACGGTTAGATGTCCAGACACACTTAACCCCGTAAACACAGGAGACTCATTCATCTTCTCCTTTAGGAATTTATGTCCTTGTTCATACGGTCTACAGTTCTGTGGAGTTTGAGATTGTGCAGACCCAACTAAGAAGAGTACGCATACTAATACAATCGCAGCTACAACAGTTCCTATCTCCACTTTACCTAACTTCATTGTCTTACCTTTCTGTTGTGTATATAATATATATATATATATAATAATATTAATATATAGTATATTATATATCATTCCCAATCGGTATGAACCTATATAGCACAGGAAATCTCATTTGTCAAGTCTTTTTTTACCCCTCGCTGCATTTAATCTGGCTGCGACTAATTCTTTCTGCTCTTCTGATAGCACACGTTTCTTACGGAATGGATTTTTACCCATTCTGTATGGAAATAATGGACAATTTTTTATGTGGCAGAGTTTTACCTCTACCGGACTACCACAGCAACAGTCAAGACACTTCTCTCTTATAATTTTTAGTAGCGGAACGGGTTTATTTTCCATTTTATTTCATCCCTTAGTCCAAGTATCGAGAAACTTCTGGTTCAATCCGAACGATGGCTCTACCATGCCGACCTCCTAGCTTATTTTTGCTCACGTGAAGGTACCGCAGAAAGTTATCCTCGTTCGTGTCTGTTTGTTCCTTTCCGATACCAATGATTACGTCTGCTTCAGCAGCTTTGCCAATCTTACTGTTAGCCATCTGTGTGAACCGTAACGAGGTACGGCCATCTGCACTAGCATCCGCTTGGGATACTGCTATGACGGCCATTTGGTGCTTCTTAGCCATGAATCTCGCCTTACGATACACTTCACTTAAGCGAAGGTCATCTCTCGCAAAGGTTCCACTCACTTCCATCTTGTCTAACTGGTCGATAATCAGAACATCAGGCTTGAACTTACGAACAAGAGTTTCTACGGAATTCAGAGTGGGATATTCCAACGCATCTCGAACGATGGCTCGTCCCTTAACCCTGTTCCAGACTCTCTTTCCATACTCTCTGTTCTGGAAAGCCTTAGCTAAGTTCAGACCACAATGAGACATGGCTGCTCGCTTAACAGTCTGCTTTGCTGGTTCTTCGTTACAGATCATTAGTACCTTTGCCCCTTGATCCAAGAAACTACCAGGGCCAAAGCTAGTTGATACAACAAACGCGGACTTACCTGTCTCAACAAGCGCGAAGACAGTGGTTAGAGTGCCCGGACCAATACCGGGAACCAATTTATCCAAAGCGGTTAGGTTCCACTTCCAAGGGAAGTCGTCCTCATCTTCATTAAAGATGTCATCATATTCCATGCTGACTTCGACGAGAACCTCGTCAGGCTGGAATCCATCTTGATATCTTTCGACAAGATTTTGAATCTCGGTTAGATCCTGGACTTCACCATTCATCAGGCTCATGCCGAGTTCAGCAATTGTCTGCCCGACATACTCTCGAAATGCAGACTTCAGAACCTCCTTAGCAATGTCTGGAGAGATTGATCCGCTCATGTTACGAGTGATGTCGAGGATGGAGGCACGATTAGCAGCAGTCAGAAGAGGATTGTTTGATAGGATCAACGCCTCAACTTCAGGTATCGTCAGGTCATGTTCAAACTTCTCGTGTGCAAAGCAGATAGTTTCATAGATCTTCCGGCTCTCCATCTCAAAATAATCTTTTGAAATCATATGGTTATGATCTCTCCAGAAATCATATTTCAAGAACAGTTCAAGCAGTAGGTTAGTTGTCGGTACACTCTTATACGATGTCGGTTTCATTTCTATCACATTCATCCAAGTACTCCTTCAGGGTATTCTTTTGGGTCTGCATTGAGCAGCCGCATGGTTGTTTCTGTATACTGTTTTAGCCTCATTGTCAAGGACAAAGCTTTCTTGTTCGCGTCCTTATCAAGACACACCACACATCTGCTGTACCCTTTGGCTACCTCAAGAGCACGATCTGTCAGGCTTGTGCCTAGCAACGCCATCCCAACTCCATACTGGCTGACAGCACAGGCTGATGCCGCATCCTCTACGATATATAGAAGATCCCCGTAGCCGCACAGAAACGGCTCACGAGTGCCTGAATAGCGGTGCCACTTGGTTCCTCTACCCAATGCCCTTCCAACGGCGTCTATGGGCTTACCAGAAGCTTTTATGGTGAACACACACCTATCCTGTAGGATGTCATGGTATAACTCAACCAACCCATCTCTATACGCCTGGGTCACATGGTTCTTATCCATGTACTTGACCATCTTCTCAGGGAAGTACGTCGAGAAGTGGGGTGGTTTCTCGTAGATCATATTATTTTCAGACGTGAGACTGGTACGCTGTATCCGTTTGATAAGATCAGATCTACTAGACCTAACACCTGTTGCACCTCGTGCTCGGCAGGATGCTTTGTAACAATTCCAGAGCGCCTTGCCTTCTCGAATCGACAGGGTGAATGTATTTCTGCCGCCACAATGGGGACAATCAATCCGTTTCGTGTCTCCTTCCGACAGCATCATACTCTCGATCATCTCTTGTATCATGACGGGCTTCCTTCTTTTTGTTAGGTACTGTCTTCATCCTCAAATGAGGTGATCTCAAAGACTTTGCGATAGGATTTAATCGTATAGTCTTCGTCTTCCCTTTCTTTTTCATACCATTCCTCCGCGAAATTATCCCAGAAATCATCCAGGATTCTCATTACCTCTTCTTCGTCGTCAATCTCGTCTTCGTCATCATCGTCGTAATAAAATTCAGACATCAAAAATATCCTCTGCTACTTCATAATCTTCCCACCACTCGGGTGTCCTATCAGCCGACCACTTAGCCATGTACCGCTTCTCATTCCAGTAGTAATCACGGTAAGCTTTAACTGGGTTAGAATGGTGATACTCTTTCGGCATCGCCAGTCGAAACGGTGTCTCATGTATATCATGCTCGATGTTCTTTGGCAAGAACTGTAAGACAGGCATCAGCCTATTACACGCATGGCGCTTACCATATCTGTATTGATACTCGGAGAGTAAGCCTTCGAAATGATCAAGCAACCACAGATAGTTAGCCGAGTTTTCCCTAGCCCAGATGGCACTAGGATGGTTCTTGTGTGTTGCTTTGTACAGGACTGGCGAGGCTTCATCACCATCAAGTATGCGATGAGTGGTGGATAAAAGCTGCGCTGTTTCCAGGCACATCTTGACAACGTGTTTGTCGCACTGATATATAGCAGCACTGATTGGATCATTATCTAGTCTGAATATATTCATCTATCATCTCCCGAACCTTGAATTGTACCAGCAGCCTTTCGAGCCATCAGCTTGTCATGATTATACTGTAAGATATCTTCCATGTCAAACCCTAGATCATCAGCCAATCGACACAAAGCCCAGCACACATCACCTAGTTCTTTCTTCAAGGCTGTCTTTCGTTCCTCGGTGAACTGATTGTCGTCATCACGATGAGCCTTCTTAACTTGATTTAATATCTCACCTGCCTCACCTGATAACTCCATGGCAGGGTAGAATACTTTCCACTGATAGATAGCAGTTTCTCGTGTCCATACTTGATAGTCTTTGATGTTCATTTTCACTTCTCCTTAGTTACTCCAAGACCCAGACCTAGACCAAGACCCAGACCAAGAGCCAGACCCAGACCCAGACCAAGACCAAGACCTAGACCCAGACCCAGACCAAGACCTAGACCAATACCCAGACCAAGACCTAGACCTAGACCCAGACCAAGACCTAGACCAAGACCTAGACCCAGACCAGTAGCGACGCCTTTTTATTATCATGGTTATCTCCCTACCTAGACCCAGACACAGACCAAGACCTAGACCCAGACCAAGACCAAGACCTAGACCCAGGCTCAGACCAAGACCTAGACCAATACCCAGACCCAGACCTAGACCAATACCCAGACCTAGACCTAGACCTAGACCTAGACCCAGACCAAGACCCAGACCAAGACCTAGACCAAGACCAGTAGCCACGCCTTTTTGGTATCATGATTACCTCCCTACCCAGACCAAGACCTAGACCCAGACCTAGACCCAGACCAAGACCAAGATCTAGACCCAGACCCGGACCTACGCGAGTATCTCTTCCGCTTTGTGATCATCTTACTTACTCCCAGACCTAGACCCAGACCAAGACCCTGGCCCTGATCCGGATCTAGGCAAGTATCTATCCCGCTTCGCCTTTATGACTTGTTCATAACTCCGAAGCTTTCGATGGCCTGTGTTTGAACATACCAAGATTCTACGCCAAGGGATTGAGCGTCCTTCCACTTTGTAGAGGTGAATTCCCCCGTTTCATAGACAATCTTCGCATCTTCTAGCTTAACGCAGGTGCTATTCACCCCCACCAGCTTGCCGGTATAGATGTACACACCGCACCATAGCGTAACGGTTTGTCCCATAAGAGAGTCAAGCCCCTCGTTCTCTACTTCGTTTACTAGTACTTTCATTTTCATTTCTCCATGTTAAAAGTGGATGCTAGGGACATGCCGACTGCAAAGACCTGACATATCCCTAGCACTAAAGTAACTGACATCACGCGGCCAGGGCTAGAAACGCTGGGTTACTAGTCCACTTTGCAACGTCAGTATTGCGGCGAAACAACCGCTCTTCATGGTTATCATTACTGGTACTCCGCAATGAGAACCGATCCTCATGTGAAGCATACTCTGTGAAAGCGGAGTACACTGACCACATGTTCCAGCCACGAGTGTACGCTTCTTGGTCAATGGACTCAAGCATTTTCTCACGCGCCCTGTCAGACGGGATCACTGCTTCCAACATCGCCTTAACTTGATCGGCATTGACACGCTTACGAGCGAGGTGCTGGCACCATTCGACATGATGCTGGTATCGTTCTTCCAGCGATTCGATGTCCTCGATGAACGTATCCATCGTGAAGTTCTTGGTATTCTTTCTCTTCAGATGATCATAATCGCCCCGAATCATCCCGTTGGTGCAAAAGAAATCAATCGCCCCCACGAGACAGTTGTTCCGACATGATCCATCGATGCCATGCCAGTAGATAAACCGTAAAGCAATCTCAGTGGAATGCTTGTCAGTTTCGATGATGGTCTTAGCCTTGGGAAAGATCACCTGCTCCAAAGCCCAGGCACCGTTTCGGGATACCTTGTTGGTGATCTGAACGTCATCGGCTAGGTCCGGTAGAAGTTCTTGCCATGTCTCCCTGATCTTGCCAAAGAAATCGGGGTGACTAGCAGCCTTGAAATCCTTACCGACCACGCCAATCGCTTCATCGGTATCATTACGGATTACGTACTTCATATCGGGATAGCGTTCCAGAGATTGGTACGAGATGCCAAAGTTGATGATGTCGTTAAACATTTCATTTCTCCACTGCACGAGCGATATGATATCGCAGATAGATTACTACTTCAGGGTACCGTCGTTCGCCATCGAAAGCTAGGAGTTCACCTAGTTCCCGGCGAAAGACGGCCAGTCTTATCATCTCTGCACTGCTCATG
>Ga0208644_1002778_pt1 | contig 13814 bp, 4 predicted proteins | sample VirMetDEL_Nov_18_FD_184517 | JGI IMG/M metagenome (GOLD analysis project Ga0208644, IMG submission 184517) | Aqueous microbial communities from the Delaware River and Bay under freshwater to marine salinity gradient to study organic matter... | ecosystem: Environmental > Aquatic > Marine >... | reverse complement strand
TTGGACTAGACCCTGTTCAGTTTTTGAACCTTGAAGAAAAAATGGGTTGAGCATATCTTTAACCGATCAAATCCAGTGGTGGCAATTCGAAAGTAGTTGGCATTGATGTTAAAATTTCTTCAATCTCTCTTTGACCATCATCATAAATCTGTCTTCCATTTAGTTCTACACCACCAGGAAGTTTGACCCCTTGGAACTTGATCAGATTCATACCCCACTGTCTCTTCATTAAAGCGGTCAGATATTTCTTGACAAATAAATCATTCCAAACTCTATTGAATTGATTGCCATCCAATTGTCTCCAACAATCAATAATTAAATATTCTCCAACTCTTAAGTTGCTCCAGTCAACGTCAAGATACATTCTATCTTGTCTTTGGTTAAATCTAATCTGCTTGTGTGTATTCAGAAGGAAGTTAATCGTCTCCAAATATGACATTGCCATAGAATATGACAGAAGATCAGTAGTTCCCCAATAATAAATATCATTCAAGAACAACTGATACTTGAAACTAAACATATTAGATGAGCTTACTGATTGCGCATCATCATACTGAAATACTTTGTTAATGCCAATAATATCAGGAGGAACTTGCAAATAGTTACTGTTTTCGTAGTAAGTAAAAGTAGTTGCAGTTCCAGCAATATTTGTAGTAGCAGATGATGAGACAATACCTGCCTGTTGTCCACCAGCACCAGGTGGACGTGCCTTTCCTCTATCTACATCATCTTGAGTGACAGCATATTTCAAATATATTTGAGAGACACCATCATAGTGTCTCTGTTGATACATTTGAATGGCATCATCAACCAAATCACTGATCTGCTCATCAGCAATATTGATTTCTAATACGGGAGCACCTAACTGTCGCAGGGAATAATCAATTAATTCTTGTCTAGTAGAAGGCTGCGCCATTTATATGATGTAACTTTTTTTCTATTTATCAACTCTGAAGGGCCTTGCGTAACAGTTGCTTTATTTCATCAAGATCACTCTTGATGTTTGCCATTTCAATTTCCATATTCTCAATCTTCTCTTTTTCAGAGTTCATTTTGCTTCTGGTAGAAACATAAGATTCAAACTCAAGACGGTTTTTGTTGACAATAGCATTTGTGTTGCTATCTCTGTAAAAACCGTCCTTTCCTTTAACTGGGATAAGAGTCATATCAAGCGAAAGCAATTGCTCTGAGATTTCTGAATTGTGGAACAATTGCAGAGTTTGTAGAAGTTCCAATGATTTTGATTCTAAATGATGTAAATGGTGCCAATTTTTCTGCGCTGAACTTATAATCAGTAAAGAGATTCAATGATGGATCTGGTTGATACTGATCAGTCTTTGCGACATAGGTGTCAGGTGAACCATCATTATTTGCAGGGTTGATTACTTGACCACTTGCATCAAGGTTAGCATAACCTGGGAAGGGAACAAATACTGTCTCATCTACATCAGTTTCTTGATTCAGCGCGTAGAAGACTCTTACATCATTATATGTGCTTACATATCCATCAAGAAGAACTTGCAGAGAAGAAGCAGGATTCTCAAGAATAATATTCTTGGTTACATAGACAAATCTATTTGGATCTTCTGTTACAGTGTTAACTTGCAGGTTGGTTGCGTAGTTAGTGACAGGTTGGTTTGTTCTGTTTGAGGTAAAGATGACCGCGCTGTTGTTCAGATCAATTGCAGGACTCAACTTAGAATCACCAGTTGCAAGATTCATATTCATAGTAAATGATTTGTTACCAGGCAGTGTAGTAGTATAATTGTTCTCATTGACTTGAGAAGCAACAACTCTTGCAGAATCAAAGTAGTTCTTCTGATTAAGAGCAACTGATTGGAAACCTTTATCAACGAAGGAACTTTCTGTTCCATTGATGCTTGAACCAGTTACGGTTCTTACAGAAGCACTCAGAGTTACGCCTGTTGGGGTTGTGGTTCTGACATTGGGGATAATCAGATCAAATGGCAGGTTGTAGGTTCCCTTAGCATTTGGTCCACCAGCAGTCTTAGCAGTGTTAAAGTGCAGTTCTGGGAATGCGGTCTGTGAAGAAGATCTATCTGTTCCATTATCAGTGTCTGACATATCAATCTTGACATGATAAGAATCAAGAGTGATTGGGTTAGAAACAGTTACTTCATTCAGATTGTGCTCAGTGTTAATTCTTCTGAGTGATACACCATCAAGTTCATACTTGTAAACCAGGTCACTAGATGTATGATTCTCAACCAGAGTATTATCAATGCCTCTTGTGATCCCTGTAAGTGAACCAGCACCAACGCCAGTGTATCTGATGATCTCACTACCAATCTTGGCATAACCAGGATTTGTAGATGCGACACTTACATTTTCAAACGTTCCGAAGATAGATGTTGTTGCAATAGAAATATCACCTGTGGCACTGCTATTGTATGGAGAACTCAGAGTGGTTGGCGTTTGATCTGACTGAATGCTCTTCAGAGTGACCAGGTTTGTATTCTGATACATGCCATGATTTCTCTGGAAGATCTTAAGATGCAGACCATCAGAATTAATTCTGATTGGGGACTGTGGAACAACATTACCCCCAACAGAAAAATTGAGTGTTGTTGTGACTCCACTGTTGTTGACATACTTGAGGAACTGACCTGCTGAAGTACCAAATCTGCCTTGAACTTCTTCAATGATCAATTCATTGTTGCCAGAGATTCCAGCAACAGAAAGTCTCATTCCAGATCCAAGACCCTCAGTTCCAACTGTGATTGGTGTCAGAACATCACCGACAGAATAACCCTTTCCACCTTCAGTGATTGTTGCACCAATAGCAACACCATCCTCAATCAAGATACTTGCAGTAGCATTCAGACCACTACCAGTGACACTTGTAAGAGCAACACCAGTGTAAGAGAAGGTTCCTGAGGCAGGTGTGAAACCAATACCAGCGTTGGTGATTGTCATGGTTCCAGTTGCAGAACCACCATAACCTACCAGTGAACCAGTTCCGTCTGTTCCTTCCTGAAGGATAGTGTTGCCAAATGCTAGACCAGCATCCTGAAGAGTTGTGCCAAGACCAACTCTAATATTTCTTGGAGTGATTGTGACACCATTAGGTGTGATTCTCTCCAGGTCAGTTGGGAGTTGTGGGTTGAAGAACTGAACAGAACCATTTGCAACAAACTCTGCTCTGTTAAGGGTAAACTTGAGGTCCTCATACTGACTTGGCGTCCAGACAGCAGCGTTCTGTGACTTGAACAGCGAACCAAGCAGATTCTGAGAGGAAACAAGAACTTGACCTGCCTCTGCAGCAAGAGTTCTTACATCAGACTCACCAAGTCTAGAGATCCAAACTCTGTATTCTGTTGAGTGTGACAACAGAACCAGTGCATACTCTCTACCACCAGCAAGATAAACAGGAGATTCAAAGTTGATTCTGGTTGCAACTGTTGCATCATCAGAAGTCGTGATATTTGCTGGTTCTACATCAACTTCAGAATAACCAAGGATTCTCTGAGTTGGTGTTCCAAGATCAGTCTCACGAAGTTGAACTGTAACGGGCAGTGTATCATCCTTAGCAGAGAAGTATACATCAACACTGGTTACATATACGCCAGACTCATCATCGACCAGGAAGGTTTGTGCCAGTGGGTCAACTCTTCTTGGGGGAGCAGGTCTAGGAATCTGAACACTTGCAGAAGCACTTGCACCAGCACTATCACCAATGCTTCTGGTTTCAACAAAACTATCATCAATTTCAACTCTTGCATTTCTCAGTGAGAGTGTAACTTCTTGAGTATTGTCAAGATCGCCTTGTGAGTAGAAGATTTCTTCTGCTTCTGTTGTTGTCTGACCCTGAACTTGTGAGTTTGTTGGGCTGCTAGTCAGTCTGAATGTAGTTCTACCAGTCTCAAATGTTGGGTTTGCAGTATTGGTTGCATCAGGAACTCTGTATGAACCAATCAGGGTGCCAAGTCTATCAGATACCAGTCTTACGTTAGTAACTGTTGCTTGTGCTCCACTGCTCTGACCTCTGAGAATCATTCCAGTTGCCAGATAACCAGCAAACTGAGGTGCTTCTTCGGAAGCAAGACTAAAGGTATCAACGTTCAGAACTGTTGAGGTCTCAGAATAGGTTGCGGGGAGAGTATTGTTTCTATCGTATGGGTTAGAATCAAATGTGTCAGATGGATTGTTATAAGGTCCATACTTGTGGTTTGCAGATGCAACTCTGAATGCAATAGAAGGAACACCACTATCAATGATCTGAGAGGTGTTATCGCCCATTGTGCCCTGAACTGTTTCACCAACTGTAAAGGTGCCAGCAGTCATTTCAATTTCTACCAGTTTGGTCAGGCAGAAGTTGTTAACATCTACATTATCAAAGAATGTATAGAGTCTTGTGTATGGCTTCAGTTTGGTTGCGGTGAACTGAATGTTACGCGACCTCATGAAGTGAATGATATTTCTGTTGACGATTCTGTCACCCAGAGATTCTGTATCAATAACTTCAGTTACAGTATTTTGTGTTCCTCTTCTTTGCTGACTGAGGTTGACTCCAACATTGCCGTTCACACCAACATTAACATTGGTGTCATTAGCACTTGAGCTCATTCCAAGACTGAAGTTGACATCAACACCAGTGGTCTCCCAAGAGTTCCAAAGAACAGGACTTACACCCTGTCTCAGACCATCAACTTCTGAAATGGTTTCAACTCTCATTGCATCTGCAACAGCGTTGAATGAACCTTCTTGCAGAACATCTCTGACTTCCATTCTGTTGACATCAATCCAGATATCAACAGTTGGTTCCAGTGCAACAGATCCATTGTAGAATGTAACCAGATAAGGTGTTACGCTCTCAGATCTGGTAGCAAATGGTTGATCTAACCACTGAGTCTCAGTGTAGTCAAGAGTTACAACCTGACCAGTTCTCTTAGTATTAGTTCCAAGAATATCAGCAAATCTAGAATCCTGATTTGCAGCAGTTGTGGTTCCAATACCAGCAATGGTTGTATTACCAACTTCAAGATTTACTGCAGTTGTATAGTGTGCAGGTCTCAGAATTCTCTTTCTGGTATCAATACTGTTTCTAACACCAACACCAGAATCTTGTGGTTCAGTAGTTGAGAAGTTGTCAACAAATACGCCAGACTTGAATCTGTTGAATCCATTTGCATCAGATACAAACAGGTTCAGAGTGTCTGCCTCAAGTTGATTCAGTTGAGTGTAATACTCAAGGTTCTTGATTCTCTGCTCCAGTTTGGAGATATCGGACATTTGATATCTCTTGTGCTCTACAAAATCTACCTTTGCATCAGAGGTCTTGTAGAGATATGCTGGCAGATAAACGTTGGCAATGTTCAGACCACCATTGACTTCTTCTGGAAGTTGTGGTTCATCGGCAGGTGTTCCATACTTGACGGAGAAGTTACCATTCTTGTCAATATAGATTCTATCTGCTCTTGCCAAATAGTAGTTGTAACCAACAGTGATAGACTCATCAGAAGCAAGAACTTCCTTAGAACTATGTTGACCACTAGTGAAGGATCTTCCATCAAACTCAAATGGCGATCTAGCGCCAGCAGTAACACTATACTCACTAACTCTTGGTCTACCATCAATAATATCAGTGTTTCTTACATCATTGATTGATGCAATCTCTGTGGTATAGTTGAAGTCAGTGTATGAATTTGCAAGTGTGATATCTCCAGTATCTGAAGACTCATAGTATGCATTATCAAAGTAAACTACAAGTTTTCTAGAAGGTGCAGAAGAATTTGGTTTTCTTACCAGTCTTGAGATGTCATAGATTGAATCTTTTTGACCATTGAAGAGAGTAAAGTCTGATGTAACATTTTTGCTTCCAATATTGATGCTATTAGCAACAGCACTTACACCAGAAGAAACAAAGTTAATTACTTCACCATTTTGGAAAACCGTATTATTCTTATAAGTAAATCTGATATTAGTATCATTGACTCTTACAAGATATGTTGCTCTTGCACCACTAATTGTGCCAACAATCTCTTCACCAATGATAAGGTCATTTGTTGTTGCGGTAGGACCATCCATTGATCCTGCAATCATTGATGGTGCAACAGGAGTAGTTGTGTCATTAGACTCAAATACACCATGAATCTTGATAACATCAGGAACATTCAACGAGATAACAGGGTCCTGAACTCTTGTTCCAAATGCAAATGTGCCGTATGTCAGACCATCATTCAGAGTGGTTGATCCTGTTCCAGAAGCAGAAACAGAAGACTTATCAACGATCAAACTATTAGCAACAAACTTTCTCTTAGTCTTTGCAGTAACTTGACTCTTTCTAAGAGTTGCAATTACAACAGTGCCGCTATCATTGGCACCAAGACCATTAATTGTTAGTTGAGTTGAACCACTTGTAAAATCAAACTTATCTGCAGTCAGTGCTTCTGTTGAACCATCAGACCTGATAACAATGTATCTCTCTTCATCAAATGGCAGGAAGACTTCATCAGTGCCTGCAGAGAGAGTTGCAGTTGAGTTATTAGTAATAGTTGTGCTATATTGTTTTCTAACTACAATACTTGCACCATTCAGATCTACAGAGGAAATATTGCTCTTGGGGAATCTGCTAAACAGAGTTGCATTTGAAGAAGCATTGCCACTTCCAGCATTTCTCTGATATTTTGACTCAACAGTAGTAAGATCGGTAACTTCAGTTGCAGAGGTAGGAAGTGCACCGTCTCTGAAACCAGTAACAGTTGTAACCGCCTCAATAGTGAAGGAAGAATTATTGACTCCTGTTACTCTACCAAAGGAAGGAATACTATTTGTGGGAATTGAGTATTGAACCAAACCACCAGTTGTTACGATACCTGGGAATGTGAAACCAGGTGAAGATACTGTTGAAATGCCACCACTTGCAGCAGTAATTGATGCAATACCAATGGTTCTGACTGGATACTGGATCAAATCAGCACTAAATGTTGTTCCACTACCAACAATACCAAAAACGGACTTGACATTAGACAGTTCGTTATTTGTCAGGTTTGTAACTGATCTTGCATTGGTATCTACACCATTGAAGAGAAGTCTTTCACCAATGAAGAAGTCACCTTGAACATCATATGCAGTCAGAGCAGTTCCAGCACTAACATCAAATCTCAAGAATGCACTAGCACCACTAGATTGACCCTGAATAAAGGTTGGAGTGGTAAGTGTAACTGCTTCATTGACAGTTACATCAGAATATGTCTGAACATCAAAGAGAGAAAGGTCCCATTGATTCAGATCTGGAGTTGTAGTATCATATGAACCAGACTCAAGGGCAAAATCATAGATTCTAGCAACACCAATTTCATTACCAGGTCTTGTAGTTTGTGTTCCACCGACTCTTTGGTCTCTCAGACTCAAAGTGTTGGTTGTATTGAATCCAATTGTAGCAGAACCAAAAACTCTATTGACTGAGAATGTTGGACCAAAACCAAAATTGACTGACTGACCTTCAATCAGATTTGTAGTTCTTGGTTTTGGAACATCCAAGAAAGTAGATGCCTTTTTGGATACTTCATATCCTCTTACATATGCTCTACCAGGTGAAATCTTGTAAATGGCAAGATTGTCATTTGGAGTTTGTCCACCATCTGTTGTTTGATTGGCATTATAGACACCTCTATTGCCAAAACCGTTATTCAGACTCTCTCTTACAGTGGATACAAACTCTTTGATATAATAATGACCAGATTCATCAAAAGTTCTCTTTGCAAGTTCGTCACCAAGTAAATTATAATCAGTTGCAGTGACAATATCTCTCAGAACACCATTTTTGACCTCTGCGAGTTGGACAAAACTCTGATCATTAAGGTCATCAATGGTTTTTTTGAATAAAGTTGCTGTAATTTTCAGTCTATCAGCGCCAGGAGCAGCAAAATTGTTATAACCCTGAGCATTATCATTCAGAGAGGGGTCAATATCCGAAGAAACAATGGATTCTACGACATTTAGACCAACTCTATAACTTGGAGTATCACCATATTGATCTAAAATGATCAAATCCGAGTAAACATCAACAAAATAACCTCTCAGGAAGTAAACTCCGTCATTGATTGCAAATGCAGAGGCAGTTGCAGCAGCATTTGTAGCAATTGTTCTCGAAAAACCTTCTCCAGCAGCAATAAAAGTGGTGCTAAAGGTAATATTTTCGTCTGTCAGCAGGACTTCATTGTCCAAAAACTGCGAAGTTGCCAAATCTGTGCTGCTCGACTCAAAATAATCAACATAAAGTGTGAAATTGCTCCTCTCAGACTGCTCATCAGTGATGTAAGTGACCACTTTTGCGGTGATTCCAGAGGTTTCACCAGTAATTGTTTTGCCAACTAACTGATCCAGATAGACCGAAACAGGAATTCCGAGGAATTCTGACTCAATTTGAATGGCATAGAATGGATTCAGGTAAGTTACGCCACCAGGAATGACCTGTGCTCCCTCTTTAAAGAGGTGATTACCAACATCCTCAACTTGATTTTGAAGAATTGATTGAAGAGTAGTTAGTTCTCTTGCCTGAACAGGATATCCAGGCTTAAAGAGGACCTTATAATAGTTACTCTGTGGATCAAAGTCGTCAAAATAAGGAGCAACGTTGAGGTTAGTTTCCTGTGGCATGATTTTTTAGAACTGCAAGATAATTTTTACGTCTTCTTTCTGAGCTGAAGACCTTGTAACAGAGGGTCTATTGTCAATGTAAATCATGTTTCCAGAGTATTTCTCAGACTCAGGTTGAGAAACACCATCTACAAAAGTCTGACCGAGGTAATATGTCCTACTATTTATTACCGTGGAGACACCTTGGAAACTGGTTTGAATTGCCAGATTTGTGCTTCCACCAAGAATGGTGAAACTGCCTCCAGAGTTAATATCTGCAGTGAATCTATTCAAGTTGAAACCATATTCTGGATCTGTATTTGCAGACCCATCGGTGTTGAAACCTGCAAGAGAGAAGTCTTGCCAATACTTCAGAACACCTGTCAACTGATCATAAGAGACGACTCTACCAACAGCAGTAGATCCAAGACCAACAGTTTGTGTGATTTCAGAGTCTGCTGTAAATGATGCAGAACTATAACCAGTTCCAGTCAACTTAAGTGCATAAAGAGCACTTGCTTTATCCAAACTCAATTTAGAGGTTGAATTGTATGCTAATGGATTTTCAAGAAGACCAACTGCAGCAAACTGGTTACCAGTAATAAAGTCTGGATTCTCGGTATCATTTTCAAATCTGGAGTATGTCAGAACATTATATGCTCCTAACTCCCTATAGATGTCAGCACCGTGACCACCTGGAGGTGGAATGATAACATTAAAGGATGGTGCAGTAGTTCCTGCAGGAACTCCACCTGCCACAAGGTCAAGAGTTCCAAATGTATAACCTGAACCACCCTTAGAAACCGTAACAGTTTCTATTTGAGAATCATTGTTAACTACAACTGTTGCTGTAGCACCTTCACCATCGCCAAGAATAGGAACTCCAGTATAAGTTTTATTTGGATCACCAAGTGCAACACCCCTATTTCTAATTGTTACAATCTTGAGTTGACCACTTGCTGCAGCATTATTTCTAACTGGTGCATAGGTGGCATTTGTATTCCAATCGGAAGGAACAGGAATATAGTTTGTTGAATCAAACTTAATTGCCTGTGAAGGACTGATGGTATACAAATACTTCCAGATATAACCGTCACCACTGGAACCAGCAGATCTTGGTTCCAAGTCTGTAAAGGTAGGTTCGTCTAGTGAAGGACCACCTTGATAATTGTTTTCGGGGGTAGCATTATTAAAGAGGCAAACATAAACTCTATAGTCAGAGTTCATTACATAATAATTGGCAGCATAGATATTAAAAACACCCGATGGTTGTGAAGGGTTGTTTCTGCTAATATCATTCCTCCACATATCATAAGTCACACCTGATGCCCAAGTTGCTTTTCTAACAACCTGACTTACATCACTTGGCGCAATCTTCTTCAGCGCCAGCATTCCGTCCCAATATGTATTATTGATCTGCTCAAAGTTATCAATAGGAGAAGGGGGAGTTGTGTCCCAGTCAGATTGATAATCAGAAGCATTAGGGATGCCAATGAATGTGTAATAAGAATTTGAACTGGATTGAACCCCAGCGACAAAATTCTTTGCATTCAAAATACGAAGTTGGTCAGTAATTATCGCTGCCATTTGTAAACAGAATTTTCTTTATTTATTAGGATAATGTAAAGCTGGTTGACCCAATCCCACTTGCAGTAAATGTCAAGACACTTCCCGAAAGAGTAATTTGAATAGGAGTAGTATTTCCTACACTTACAAAACCACCAGTAGCAGTGATTACACCAGTAACATTGACTCCACTAGAGTTGCCTGTTACTGCCGAACCGACCACGATTGAAGTAAAACTTGGAGTTGTTGAAACACCAACCTCAACGGAACCAAAAGCGGTTGAAACACTTACATTTGTTCCTGCAGTAATCTGAGAAACAATGCCAACAAAAGTCGTGGTTCCATTACCTACTACATTATAAATTTCATTAAAATTGTCGTTGATTTTATCAGCACCTACACGCAGACTATCGCCCGTGCCATCATTAATAGTGGTGCCGATACCAACTAACTGTTTTGCCATTTCCTGTCAAGACTTTTTAGTATTTAGTAGTTAAGATGTATAATTCTTAAACTTCAAGGAAGCACTTCTAGTTACAAGAGCAGAGGTTGAAATGCCAGTGTAACCATTATCACCATAGAAGTTGAATTCTTGAGCATCTGATCTTCTTTGAAGATTAATAATGCCCCAACTAAAGTCACCCATATCAGGAAGATTTGTGTAACCAATTCCACTTCCAACAGTATCTACATTAACAAATACTCTTCTGCAAGTAGTTGTGAATCCAATGGTGGATCCTGCACTAATGAAGATGTCATTATCCTCAAAACTATCAACTTTATATACACAATCCAAGAAGGTTGTTCCAATACCAATAGATGCTCCACTCTCATCCTCTGACGCAAATGTGCTACCAATGCTAATATTAGTATTAAATATTGTCAGATAGTTGGCAGTTGAGATGCCACTAACTGTAACAGCAGTTCCTACGACATTAGCGTCTCTCATGAAGGAATCAAGAGAGATGAATGTATCAAAGTAGAATTGATTTTGTGAAGCAGCGACTGTGGTTCCAACACCAACGATCACTCCATAATCGCCAACATATGAAGTAACGTCAATGTCTTCAACAACTACACTTGGTGTTTCAATAAGAACAACAGGAGCATTTGTGCTTGTATAACCAGCACCTGCGCCAGTAACGGTCAGTGACGTAACAGAACCATTGCTGATAGTTGCAGTCGCAGTTGCAGTAACAGCGCCTCCTACAGGATCAGCAATTGATACTGTAGGTGTTGCAGTGTAACCAGCACCAGCAGTGCCAACTACCAGTGAAGAAATTGTTCCAGCAGCAGAGACAACTGCTGTTGCTGCAGCAGAGATTACTGTATCTTGTGATGTAATGGTAATTGCATTCTGGAAATCTCTGAAGTTGGTTTCATTATTACTATTGAATAGTGGTCTTACACTATCAACAAATAATGTTTGTGTAGTAACGCCAACATTTTTAAGGATATAGGAAGCAGGATAAATGTTAGGTTCATATTCTATTCTATCCTTGCCAATCTTCTGTCCATTAATAATCTTATCTGTGAGTTGCTTACACCAGGTTACGGGTCTGAACAGAGATCTGTCAGTTGTAACTCCAGGACCAGAATATGGGTTGGTGTTGACGCTATCAACAGTATTGATGCCAACTATAGTTCTTGGATCTTGATCAAGTGCAATTCCCTGACCCTTTGCAGGATTGTTGTCGATATCAAGGGTGTCGCCAACCTTGATGGTTTCAAGAACATCTACAAATACAACGTCAACATCACCAGTTCCTTTGTAGAAGAAGATCTTAGAACTATCACCTGCTTTTGGTGCAGTTCCAAATCTAATCTTACTGCCACCATTAAAGTCATAAGAAGTAATTGGATTCTGCAGAATGTCATTGATAAAGACAAGCAGAGTATCTTCAAGAATGATTGGAGATCCTGCATCAGTTGTTGCAGAGAATGGTTCACCCTCCAACTTCAGAGCAAAGGTGGTTTGTGTTCCATCAAATTGATCAGCAATGCTGTCAAGAACTTGAAGTTGACCAATTGCCCAACCATTGAATTGGTCTGAGAATGACTCTTCAACTGTAATTTGGAATTCATCAAATGTCTTAGTAGTATCAGTTGGAATGCCTGATGCTCCACCGACATTGACTGTCAGAATATCACCTGGTTTGTAGTTGAAACCATAATCAACGATTGAGAAGTTGATTACACTAGAACCCTGACCAACTGTAATGTCTACAGTGCCACTTTCACCAGCACCTACAGGGGACTCAGAACTATAAACCAGAGGAACATTTGAATAAGGAAGTGGATCATCAAATACGACCAGTGGTGGATTGGTGCTGGTATATCCTGCTCCAGGATTGGTGATAGCAACGCTTACAATGTTACCACCACTAATTGCAGCAGTGCCGATGAATTCAATGTTAGGAACATCATCACTATAAGTCTGAACTCCAACATTGACTACAGTCTGAATTCCTGCTCTATAACCAGAACCACTGTTACCAATACTAATTGTTTGAATAGTTCCAGCAACAGAGACAGTTGCTGTTGCTCCTGCAGAAATCAAAGGTTGATAACCAAATCCTTCAGTACTACCAATTGTGACCATACGACCACCTTGAGGAAGGTCTGATCTGTTTGGATCATAACCATAAGGATCGTCACCATTTCCAGTGAACCTGATAGTTGTAATTCCACTCTCCTCAAGTGTATAATCACCCTGTTGAAGATTGATAGGTTGAACACCTTGTGGACTCTGGAAGATGCCATTGATCAGAATTACAGCATTGTCTGTTGCAATTCCTGTAACAGTGCTTCCACTAGATGTCAGTGTAAAGGTGCTTTGAATGCCTGTAAATTGATTTGTGATGTCATCAAAGATATAGTTCTTGGAATAAGTCTCATCAGAAGAACCCTTGACACCAGATCTCATAAACATTCTACCCTGGAAAGTAGAACTGGTTGTAATACCAGACCAATCAACACCATCAGGATCAACAGTTGCAGCTACGCCAACTGGTGTATTACCATATGGTGCACTTGTGAAGTGAAGAGTATTGTCAACGATATTATAGTTGCCACCAAGTTTTGTTACAAGAGCGCCAATGCCATGAGAAGCAAGAGATGTTCCCAACTGTTCTCTTCTTACAACAACATTGTTTGCGCCACCAACACCAACAGCAACAACAATCATAATCTCATCATCAATTTGGATAAGATCTTGTGCAAATATGGATGTAACTCCAGTTAGTGCAAAGTTAGTATTAAAGATGATGTTTTGATCAAGTGCTGCAGTAACACCCGCAGAAACAATTGGCGACTGGATCATATTATCAATAGCAACAATCACTTTTGGATTTTGATTGGTTGCTGTGATACTATGAGAAGTTCCAATACCAACAGAGTTAACTACAAATGTGTTGGGAGGTTGTGCCAGAGCATTTTGTGCAGAAGAAGCAAATCTGAGGTTCAGATCACTCTCTTTAACGACATACAATTCATTTGGAAGTTTGTCAGTATTACCAATACCAGGAACTGTTGTGGTTGCAATACCAATTGCTTGCGTTGTTCCTGCACCTGCCCAGTTGTAGTAGACTTTTTCGCCAGTGACAAAGAAGTGCTCAGGGATCTTAATGAAGTTCTTTGTGATATCA
>Ga0208644_1002777_pt1 | contig 13819 bp, 16 predicted proteins | sample VirMetDEL_Nov_18_FD_184517 | JGI IMG/M metagenome (GOLD analysis project Ga0208644, IMG submission 184517) | Aqueous microbial communities from the Delaware River and Bay under freshwater to marine salinity gradient to study organic matter... | ecosystem: Environmental > Aquatic > Marine >... | reverse complement strand
AAAAAAACATAATAGAAAACAACAAATAGATAGTCACAATAAAACAATAAAACACAAGCTTTATGAAAATAATAAACACAACTAAGAATATATTAAAAAAAGAAGTGACGCCAGGAAAAAAAAACAGTGCCAATACCAAAAAAAATGGAGAGAGGAACAAAAAAACAAATGTATTAATTAAAAAATTTTAATTAACAGAATAAATGTATTAATTAATTAAATTATTACATTCTTGATTTACTATTTATTAATAATGATATATAACACCAGTTGCAATACTTTCCATCTTGTCTGCTTTTATAATGGTTATGATATCTAGACGAACACATAGAACAATAGAACATTTATTATTATATATTATATTTATATTATTTAATCAAGCACGATTGTATTTGAAACCATTACTTTCGCTAGACGCAAGAAGGTTAAATAAGCATCAAGTCTTACATCAGAAGCAGTCGATTGTTTAAGATTTATAAGCAAAGCACGACTGTTAGAAGTGGTATATCCTGCTAACTCACTAACATTAGATTTATTAAGATTAAAGCAAATCATACCATTATTATATTTAGTATAATCAGCGACACCCAAGAATTCAGCAGGATCGACAGATGGAGGAGACCAAGCCTCGAGTTTATCAAGAGCATAAGCCGTATAATAATATGCTTCATTAATATTATTTGCAGTTGGTGTTCCGTCAATTTGAAGCTTTTGATTCGGCCAATACTCACTTCCGATATTTGCTTGTAGTGTTTCATAATTAAATACTTTAGCAGCGAAAGTATCTCTGCCGACACCCACTGAAGCATCACGAGTAATAATACGACAGGTGAGAGCTTTTGACGCAGCCTTCTTAATATCAAAGTTAATATCAGCAGTACCAGTAGATACGATGGTATGAAAGGTTTCTTTGTATAGATAGTTCAAACCTTGAGCTGCCATCTCTTGTATTTTACGTTGAAAGGCATCAGCCAATTCATACACTTTCCAATGCATCTCAGGACGACTAACAGTATAACTCGTGAGATTGGCTGTAGGTGCAGTACCTTGATTGACAGCACAGAAAGCTTCACTAGCAGACGCTAACTGAATTTCAATCCTTAAACCAGACATAATATTAGGGGGGACGAGTTTAGCACCAATAGGATTCATACACGCCATAAGACATTGAACGGGGACGACATATAGTCTACCACCAACAGGGATGGCATCAGTGTAAGAACCTGCACCTGAAACATCTTTTTTGAATCCTTGTGCCTTTCCTATACTATCGAGCCAAGCAGTAGAATTAGAATATCTTTCCATAAATTTATTTAATAAATTATAATCTTCACATCTTGACAATTCGGCACCTGTTTGAGTTCGGACAACAACACGCGAAAATATATTATTTACAGAACCAGAACCGAAACCGAAACTAGCTTCAGCAGGTTTGACAACAAGTCTCAAATAACTTGCCGCAGGGTCTACAAATTGTGATCCAGTCTGTGAATCGAAAATAACAGTTTCACCGCCATTATAACTTGCTTGCTGAGAATAATTAATAACATGAGTGCATTTACTAGCGATGCTAATCTGTGGTGGAAGTTTATATGAAAGTTGGTTAACTTGTAAAAGAGATTCAGTCAATCCAGTATTAAGTTGAGAGTTCGTATCCATTATATATATTATATGTATATAAAAAAAAAAATTATTATATTATATTATTATATATATGAACATACCTATTGTTGATAATAACGGAAACTTACAGAGTTTCGGTTCTGAATTTAAGCAGATTTACCAAATGAATTTATCAAATAATTTAATGAAACCAGAATTCAAACAAACAGATTATAACACTGGAAGAGCAGTAGCAGATTATAGGAATGATGGAGGATTGCCAAACCAAAATTTGTTATATACTAACTCAAATAATCCAGATGCCCTCACACCTCAAACAGATAAACAAGCATTAGAAAATGTCATTGATGGTCGTTCTAATTTGTCAGAAAAAGAAAAATCTATGCTCTTATATACCAGAAATAATTATGATCCTACGTTACGTAAAAATCTTATATTAGATTCTAACACAAGAGGTTCAAATATGTATAATCAAGAATCACAAGATTTCGTAAAAGAGGCACAGACAAGCTACACTAATTACCAATTAGAAGAAAATTTATTAACATCAATGCCAGGAACAAAAGCCACATATCAAGGAGTTAAGCAACAGCAACAACAAAAAAAACTCACACCATTTCAACAAGGAATAGATTTATTGTTAGACCAAGCAAGATTACAACAAAAAGAGCAGGAAGAGTCACAAAAATTTAGAGATAGAATGACAGGAAATAAACTAACCAAGACACAATCTCAGAGATTTAGAGATAGAATGAGAGGAGCACCATTTGAATATAATTTATAAATATATAATATATGGCAGACCAATTCAGATTATTACGTTTTGAGAGATCTAAAAATCCTAAAAAGAAATATGACGCGATATTGGAGGACGTCAAAACAAAAAGAACTCAAAGAGTTCCATTCGGTTCCCGTCAACCTTTATATGAACAATATAGAGATAGCACAGGACTTAAATTATATTCTAGATTGGATCACGGAGACGAGGAAAGAAAAAAGAATTATTTAGCGAGACACGAGAAAACAAGACATAAGAAATGGTCCGCCTCCTGGCTAAGTTGGCAGTTTCTGTGGAGGTGATTAATTTCTACAAAATAACCAATTAATAAAACGAATACATATACTAGGATGATAATATTTATTATGAACCTGTTTATGATGTATATGAACTAATTGATTATAACACCTACCCCGATTACAAGTATAATAATAATCTTTTGTTTCTACCATTTCTTTATCATAATGTAATTTTTTTCTTATCGGTTTAAATTCTGGACTATCATTGTATAGGGATACTTGTAAGTAATTATCTACTACATCTCTATCATATGTTTCATTGTCAAAGTATTTATATTTATCATCTTTATCTTTTGATACTTTCATTTATTATAATATTGTATATCATAATAAATATATTTTTTTATAATTGCCTATAACCATATCTTGCTTGACGTTGTTTTTGTGATAATTCGGTATTACTTATAGGACTCACATTGGGGGGTATATATATTGTTTCATCGCTACAATCTATTTTTTGTAGGTCTGCAGGTGTTTTCTCCCTACATTTTATTTTTTGTAGGTCAGGAGGTATTCTCTCTATAACGTTAATATGTTTTAATTTTAATTTACTTAATGATACTTGACGCATTAATACTTGTTTTAATTTTACGCTTTTTTCATCTGGAACATCGTTTTTTGATTCATATTCCCAATCCAAATAATAGTAGAGAGAACGTAACCAGCCTCTACGATGTTTAGGCATTATATTATATATCTATAAAATATATTTATACTTCATGTTCAGATATATATTTTTGATGTAGTTTAGTTTTAATATGTTGTGATTTACACCTATGAATATATCTCCCACCACATACACAGTCATATTTTTTATGTACTTTATCATAATTATCTTTCCTGTATTGTTTTGCTTTCTCTCGTAATAAATATCTATTTTTAATTTTATACTCTCTGGTTTTTTTAGCTATCTTAACTTTATTTTTAATTCTATACTCTTTGTCTTTTTTAGCTATCTTATCTTTATTTTTAATTCTATACTCTTTGGCTTTTTTAGATAGATGTTCTTTATTCTTAATTCTATACTCTTTGTCTCGTTTGCTTACTCTTTCAGAATTATCAATATACCATTGCTCACGAGACCTACATTCAATACGACAATTAACAATATTATCTTTGTGTTCTCTTTGCAATTCACCTTCACGACGTCTTAACTCATTTTTATCTTTACATTCATAATTTTCTAATAATTCTATATAATGGTCATTATATTTTAATATATCAAATGATGCTGTATAAACTTTATTTGATTTATAACTCCTTCGATGATCCTGTAATCTTTTACATAGTTTTTGTGTAGTGCTTCCAATATAATATTTATCTGTTTGATAACTCCTAATAGTATAAATAAATCCTTTAATCATTTACGGTTTATTACGGTTTTAATAATATATATTTTATATTTGTTTAGGCATTTTATATTTCAACAAGTGTTGATATGAAAGATAATGCCCTGAACCCGTTAGGGTCTGTTCCAGTGGTTTCGTTTTTCACAACAAATCGCAGCACATCATTTTTTTCTAATGTCAAAACGGTTGTATATGTAAAACTTTTAACATCATTTGCGGCAATATCTACTTGATATTCAGATGCGATGACTGAGTTTTGTTCTAGGGCAAATACTATTGTATCATCACCTTTCGTATCTTGATCGGCACTCACACTTACACTCACTAAACATGATATAGGTTGGTTAGCATCATACTTAAACTCAAAAGCATTTAGTGTAGGTGAAAATCTATCATCCTGTCCAACAACAAAAGTTGAACCAAAATCAACAGGAACAAACGAATTAGCAACAGTAGCAGTATATGTTGTATTGTTTTGAGAACTCGCACTCAATAATGCTTTTTGATTTTTGACCCCTGAGTTATCACTGACTATGAGCGATGGGTAATTATTTATATCACCTGCAGTATAATTAATCAATTGACCTGTTGTGAGTCCAACTGATATAAACGTATTCGATGATATAACAGCTTCAGTTGGTGTTATTGTTCCGAGATTAACTCCATCTTGTGTTTGTTGTGGATGTATTAAATTTCCACTTATATTGATAGCACCCCAATTTGTAGTTGTTTGAGCAATCGTTATCATAGGTGCGGTACCAAAAGTGGTCAATGTCCGGTTCGCTTGTCTTAAAAATTCGCAAGAAGATATTTGCAATTTACTTCCGCTATCGAAATATACATGCTTTGATACCAGATTATATTGAAACAAAACCTGGTTTAGATCTATTAAATCAAATCCTGTAGCATCAATAACACCATCATTATTACAATCTCTAAAACTAGAATTTGTTATAGTTAATATTTTATCTTTAGAGGTATTAGAACAATACAATAACGCTGCACTACCTGATGTATTACTGAAATTTAAATTAAGTATTTCTAGGTTATGATCATTATTATTTATACAATGAAGATTCGGACCTCCTAAGTCGAAATCCAATGATGACAAGTCTCTACCCCCAATACCTATCAATGATGTATCACCGGTTAACGTATATTCATTATTTAATGACACTTGTCCGTATATATGATAAACACCACTTAGATTAGTTGACCCGTTGAAATCACTTTCTGTTCTTATGATTTTAACATTATTTATATTTTTTGTAAATAAAGCACCACAATTATTTATATCATGTTCGAGCATATCAATACCGTTTGAGGCAGATAAATCAACTCTATTGCCACTTAATATGATATTTGCTGGAGCTGTACTATTTAGTGTTGATGCTATAATAGTTAAATCGCTATTATCAGATTTTATCGTGCTACAATCACTAATAATTTTAGTATTCATTTTAAGACCAAAATTAGATTGTATATTTGTGAAATTTCCCTCTATATTTAAATTACCGGCACTTCCACCTATTAACGGTCTTATTGTAATATCATTTGTATTCGATTGAATTATATTTACATTTGATAATAGTCTACCTTGCATACTTAATCCTAATGTGTTATCTATTGCGAATTCACCCCCTCTGACATAAATATTATTATTAGCACCGTTCGAATTTAAAATTAATCCTGTTACTGAATTTGTTCCTCTGATCTCACCTGACATAATAAGGTCATCATCAATAATCGTATCACCATTTACAATTATGTTTGCTTGGTTTAATTGAATATTTGCTGTACTACTCGCACTATTTCGCAGAAGATTGCCATTCATACTTAATCCTAATGTGTTATCTATTACGAACTCACCCCCTCTGACATAAATATTATTATTAGTACCGTTCGAATTTAAAATTAATCCTGTTACTGAATTTGTTCCTCTGATCTCACCTGACATAATAAGGTCATCATCAATAATCGTATCACCATTTACAATTATGTTTGCTGGGTTTATTTGGATATTTGCTGTACTACCCGCACTATTTTGCAGAAGATTGCCATTCAAATTAAGATCAGAATTTAAGGGGTTAGTAATAACATTTGGTGCTACTATGCTATTTGCTGTTACGGTTCCTTGTGCTGTTAAATCTTGAATATTCGTTATGCTAAATCCGCCACCATCCAAATTTTCCTCCATTGGATTTCTCACATCACCACCAGTCCCACCACCACTGGTAACAATCGCTGTAGCTGGAATGTCGTCACCTTCTAATTTATAAACTAATTTTAACGATAGAGCAGAATTAGTACTTACTATATTGAGATTACGTGCTTGAAGTTGTATGGTATATAGACCCTCACTCACAAAAAATCCACCAGTTAATACAATTCCAAATTCTGTGCTACCTGTTACACATGGTGCGATATTTAGCATTTTAGCATCAAATACATCTAAACTACTTGGAACAGTCATACTAAATCTAAATATCGTTAATTGTGGATTATTTATCGCTGGATAATTAATATCTAAATTTGTTGATAATGAAACGACATTGCCATTTTTAGTAAATATTGTTTCTTGATTATTAGCTGTTTTCACATCAACACTATTTATATTTAAAAGATTTGAAAATACAGGAGAATAAGTTCCACTATCTAAATATTCTGTTTGACCTGTTGCTCCCTCAGCTATAATCTGACCATCGACAAACAATGAACCGTTTTCAATAAATGTATCTCCATTATGCAAGTTGTCTAAATTATAACCACTTGAATTCATATTATATATATATTATATACATATAATAAATTTAATCAAAATATATTTTCAAAATAACAGTGCAGTTGTGGTTTTCTGGTAAAGATAACAAAACCCCGTCTTGATCACGTAATCTAATATCAATATTAAACATATTTCTTGGTTGGTCATAAAGTATTTCAGATAACACATCATCGTTATTCTGCCTATGAGCAACAGCACCAAAAGGTGTTTCTGTTAATGGTACTGTTTCGATTAAACTGATAATACCTCGTGATGCGTCGATACCGTGAGCAGAACCAACAGCATTGCTATGAACCTGAACAAATTGCAAATCGTTTAAGTTCCAAGGTGCTTGTGCGACATTTACCAATCCATTTAATGTTGTAGTTATACCCAACACAGGACACAAAGAAGATAAAGATATTACTAAATTTGCTGATGTTGTAAATGTTAATATATTTGTTATAGTATCTTTTGTTATGGTGACATTGTCTGTTACCAATTCATTATCGATAGCAGTTTTTAAAGCGGATATAAGTTGGTCAATGTTATATTGTCCTGGAGTTATTGTTATATTTTCAGGCAAACCCATACTACCACCCAATATACGCAATTCATTATTATTTACATTTATATTGTAAAATTGATTAGGAATAAATACATCCTTAACAATACATTTTAAAACTTGTTGCATGTCATTATCTTTGTATGATACGGTAAAATCACTGTTAGTTTGTCCACCTAATAAAGCATTTCTATCTTTGCTATTTACAACAATAAACTTTTCCTTTGACATTATATATATATTATATACATAAAATAATTATAAATTAATTAATAGATAATATAGTATCCAAATTGCGTCTATAGCGTTCTGCTGGGTCTGCTCTCATATTTATATGTAAAAAATTAAATCTTTCATTGGTAGCATGTTTTATTAGTTTTTCAAAATCTTTTTTCGATGTATGAGCAGGACAAAATTCCTGTGTTAATATTTCTGTTTCACTACCACTCCCAGCAAAGATAAATAAGTTGTTTGCCTGTAATCTACAAACTCTAGGAATTTTATTGAATGATTGAGTACATACCCAAGTTGATATTCCTAAATGTCTATTTTGTATATACATTTGTGTAAAAAATTCAGTATTCATAAATTTTCTCTGGGATATTATGTCATCAAATATAATTAATATCTTTGGTGCTTTATCTAATCCTTTTTTCTCTATAATACCTCTTTGTGTTTCTATAATATGTTTTAATGGTGGTTCAAAATTTCTATCAAACATTCTATTTGGAGGTATATCCAGATATTTTGGCAAGTCGTCATTATGACAAGTAGGACTAAATAAAAACACTAAATCAAAGTAACCAGATTTAGGATTATTTTTATTTGTTCTGCCGTAATATTCTTTTCTATCTGCTAAATTAACAAGTAAGTTTGATTTACCAGAACCAGAACGCCCACAGAAAACAACCGCACTTGCATGCGTTGGTATAACGTTTTGTTCCATTAATGGTCTTTGTTTTATAGAATGTTTATTTGTGCTATATTTTACAATTTTTAATAAATTATTTGTATCTATCTTTTTCAGTTCTTTCGGTCTGTTTATTTTTTCTTTTTTCTTTTCTGTTTCTGCCATATAGTCAGCATATGATTGTAGGTCGAAACCCTTCTTTTCATTTTCTGTGTTATCATCTGCTATATCAAATGCATTTTCGTATTCGCTACCGAACATAAATTATATATATTATATACACATATAATATAAATATATTTTAAAACTTAACAATGAATCATAATGGATAAAGTTCCTGTATAATCTTTAAATTCTTTAAATAATTTTTGTTTTATTAATTTTTTTTCTTTTTCTGTTGGTTTAGTATTCATTTTATTTTTTCTTCTTTTTTCTCTAAAAAAACGATTTCTATATGTTTTGAAACAGTCATGACATCTTCTGCCGTAATAAACGACCGGTTGACGTAATTTGCTACAATCTATACAATATGGATCTATTGGATTAAATATTTGTTTTTTTTGTTTTCGTATTTGATATATACACATATTACATCTAGCAGAACCTTTAACATAGTGTTTAATAATTATCTTTTTCTTACATATTATACATATTTTTTTTAATTTTTTTTTTCTTCTTTTTGTTCCTTATATTTTTTCCTTCTTTTTTCATTATATTTTATATAATATTGTTTTCTTTTTTCTTTCATACATATTTTACATAATGCCCTATAGTTTTTATCACCATTTTTTTTATCTGGTAATCTTTCATATTCTGTCAATGGCACTTCTATTTTACAAAACTTACAAACTTTATAAACAACATCAGGATTAATAAAAATGCCTCTTATTTCATGATTTAATTCATCGGTTATTATAACACCATATCTTTCCAAAATTTCTGTTAATTTATCTATGCTATGTTCTGCCATTATATATACTATTAGTTTATATATTTTTTTTTCATGTGTGCGTTTTAAGCATAAAGATTATATAAATGCGATTTTCTATTGATTGCCCAATAGTTTCTAACATCCGAGTAGTTTGCAAAAGGTGACAAATACTCGATAGCCGTATCATTGTTATTCGGATAATACCGACCAATGGGAGTGAATGTATCAGCATTATCATCAACCAAGAATTCCATTTCTGGTAACATAGTCTGCCCTAATTTGTATGTTTCCATCTGTTTTTGTGAAGAATTGGTTGGAAACTCTACGTTATATAACATACTCGGTGTAGATATACCAGCATCCATATATCGTATTTGGTCAGTTAAGAATTGTGATCTCTTTAATGGATTTGTTTTTATATTTCCATTTGCTCCTTCGCTTCCTGGTTCAACGTAATTAAACATACTGAATTCAAGGTCCGAAACGAATTTTTCTTGTTGTGTTTCATCCAATATATCTGGTGTAGGCATAATCGCTTTAGTCGCCCATTTTTTAGGATCTTTTCCTTCTTGTTGGTCAACTCCTTTTGTTTCTGCTAATACTGAAGGATCGACAGTTATTTTTCTTTCTGTTACACCTGCGCCTGAAAAAACACCTTCTCCTAATCCATAAGCACCAATAATAGCACCTGCAACCAGAGGCGGTAAAGCAGTAATTTTATTTACGTATGATTTAATAAGAGGATCATTCATATCATATCCTTGCTGTTCATAATATCTTCTAATCATCGGCGATGTTATCGATGCTATAGCAGCACCACCTACAGCACCTGTCCCTAAACTACCAACAGCGCCCATAGGTCCACCACGCACAGCAGCAGGAATTATAGCACCTTGAACACCACCTATCGCACCTTCTTTTAATTCGTCTCTGGATGGTAAAAATTTTCTATCTTTCATTGTTTTTCTATCGTCTGTCGGTTTCCCATCTGGTCCTAGAACCTCTATTAAATCTGGTTTGGCACCTCGTATGAATGGAATTGGAATATTAGATTTTATTTCAGTTAAGGTCGGCAAAGCATTACGCAATTCACTTAGTGGTATTCGGGGAATATTAGCCATCAATGCACTTGGCAGACCACCAATATTCCGTAAATAATCAAAAAATCCCAACGAATTATCCAATTCATCCATAGCATCCGCTACCTCTGATGGTCTGAATAGTTGTTCTGTTATACCATATCTAAGTCTACTTATCTGTTCGCTTATATATCTTCTTGCGTTTTCTCTTAATATTTGTGCATCATCTTTTGATACCCCCCCGAGATCATCAATAACATTATCTGTTAATGTTTTAGCTTTAGTTTCTATATATTCTCTGTCTGAATCACTTAAATTACCGACATCTACATTATCAGGGTCTACGATCTCATCTTCAGTTTGTATCATTAAGTTTCTTATATCTTCGGTCTGTTTCTCTCTTCCTTTTCTCTCAGCTGTTCTCCTTAAAACTTCCTCCCTTGAAAGCATTTTTCTTCTTTCTTCAAACACAGCAGAAGTGTTAGTGTTTGGCGGTAGCACTGTAACAGGTGGCGGTGCATCAACATTACGTGTATATAAATAATCGTTCAAATCAATATTATACGCATTTAATAAGTATCCGCCTGCTATTCTCAATGCTTCACCGCCAAAAGTAAACCCACTTGATATCATACCTAACCCAACTAAACCCATAACAATATTATTTAAATCTGTAGTTCCGCTTAAAAGTGTCTGAACCATCGGCGATAATGTATTTCTGTATGTCTCTGGTATGCTTTGCAGGACGATACCTATTTGAGATGGAGATAAAAAATCTTTTGTTTCTTTTCTTTCTGGTAGTTTCTTTTTAATTTTTTCTTCAACAGCATTTAAATATGATACTGGCAATTGTGTTGTATCACGTAGCATTTGAATAGTACGTTCAATATCATTGTTAGCTTCCATTAAAGACTCATATAAAATATATCTTTCTTCAGATGCTTTTTCGAAGTTCTCCTGTGATTTTATACTTGCATTTGATACTTCTTGTTTGACGTCTTGAAGTTGGTTTGATAACATGCCCATTGATTGTGCCACAAATCCAAATTGTGTTGTTGTTTTAACATTTGAATCAGGCCTGAATACTTTTTGTTCCATTTTTCCTGGTTCTCTTGGTTCTAACGACTCTTTATATTCCATCAATCCAGATTGTACAGAAGGTGTGTTTGTATTATTACGTTCCGCATATTGTTTTAATTTATCATTTAATCTCATTCTGTTAAGTCGTTTTTGATTGGCTGTCAATGTATTATCAACTGTATTTGATGCTATATTTAATAATAATTTCCATTCAGACTCACGAAGCGTTACATCTGCAAATGTCAATCTAGGTTCGGTGTCAACTTGTTTAAATTGTTCTTTTTCATATTCTGCTCTTGATTTTTTAAGTCTTTCCTCTTGTTCTTTTCTTATTTCATCTTGTTTCTTTTTTTCTTCTCTTTCTTTTTGTTCTTGTAATTCTATATTTTGTTTTGTTCTTTCTTCTGCTTCTGTCCTAATTTGTCTATAATTATTTACTATAAGTGCTTCGATTGATTCTCTTATTGTTTGACCTACATTATATGTAGTCACATATCCTAAAAGTACATTTAAATATCTTGCCCGCTCATTAAGTGTCATATCCTCTGTATCGTTTATTAATTGTAAAGCATTATTTACAGCTTGTTTTTTCTTTTTTTCTTTGCTATCTAAACCTAACTCATTAAGTATTTTATTTTTAACAGTTGTTGGTATAAATATTTTAGCCTTTGATAGTTCTGATGCTTGGGTAGTTTTAATCTTACTCATCTTCATATCCATTTTTCTTTTCATTTCTCTTCTTTGTCTATCTGTCAATGTTACATCATCACCACTGCTGAAACCATCACCTGATTCGTCATCTGGAGTGGGTTTTGCTTTCTGTTCTTTCTTTTCTCTTTCTTTCTTTTCTCTCTTCACTTCCTCTATTATATTATCACCCTCATATGCTCTAAATAGTTGTTCTGTAAATATCCTACTTCCAAATCCATCACGATTCATAATATTTCTTACTAAATTGTTTTGATTTCTGTATATTTCATCCGCAATCATATTATTCTTTTTACCCTCCTTTAAAAGTTCATCTATAGCAAGCTCAATATTTTTGATATCTGGATCTGTCGTTGTCATTAAGGCTTCTTTAATCGTGTTTGCTCTTGGTTTTCTTTGTTTCGTATTATCTATGTAATTTTCATGATATACATCTTTTTTATATATTCTTTTTTTTGAGACTGTTACATCATCCACCAAATTTTTAAGTATTAACCATATTATAAAAGCTTTTCGGTCTGTTCTAACTTTCCACCTATTAACGGGTTTCTTTATTTTGTTTCGATCCATCGTATATTATAGTAATATAAAATAAAACTGGTTTTACATATAACGGTTAATAATAAAACCGGTTTTATATATAATAAAATTTTTCTACTATATTATTATATGTGCGATGAAATGGTATCAGATGTTAAAGACAATTGTTTATCTCAATCAAATTTATTATGTATGGACAAACCCTGTAACGCAGGTGACGTATTATCTGAGTTACCAACTATACAAGAATTATCAGAAGACGTACGGTCAGAATGTAAAAGTGATAAAGAACACGGATGTTCTACCGATAATAAATTACAACCCACCGGAGGAGATGGAACTAATAAAGCATATATGAATAAAGTTCTATTAGATATGAACACTCAAACATTTTGTAAAACAAATATATTAAATGAATGTAATTTTATGAGTAAGACTGATAAATATATATTTGATAGTTTGCCATTGACAAACAGTCAAAAAGAAGAATTATTATTATCTATCTATAAAAAGGTTTGAAAATACAAATAAAATTTATTCACATAATTTATAATGTTAAAAGTTAGGAAAATAAGAAATGAAGATAGATGGTCTCTGAAATGGCATGATAGAGAAAATAATATTGTTTTGTTATCTATTCATGATACAGAAGAAGAAGCATATCAAACATTTTTGGAATTTATGGAAAATATGGTAAAAATGGAAGAATTATTATTATCTATGTATAAAAAGGTTTGATAATATAAATAATTTTTATTTACATAATATATAATGTTAAGAGTTAGGAAAATAAGAAACGAAGAAAAATGGTCTTTAAAATGGCATGATAAAAAAAACAATATTGTTTTGATATCTGTTCATGATACTAAAGATGATGCATATAATAAATCTTTAGAATTTATGGAACAGATGAAAAAAATAAAAGATGAAAGAGACATTGTGTATGTTGACATCATTCATGAGGGATATTAAAACTCATATCTATTTTTATTATATATCTTACATTTTTTATTATATCCCTCATATTTCCATTCCCCGATCTTGAAAGATATTTTAAATTTGCTTGATACATTAACTTTTAAAATAACACTGTCAGTATGACTATATAAAACATTATCATATCCTACTTTGTCAAATGTCTTGTGCATATTAACTCTAGCATAACCTAATAAAAAAGGATTTATACGCGCGTAATG
>Ga0208644_1002776_pt1 | contig 13821 bp, 14 predicted proteins | sample VirMetDEL_Nov_18_FD_184517 | JGI IMG/M metagenome (GOLD analysis project Ga0208644, IMG submission 184517) | Aqueous microbial communities from the Delaware River and Bay under freshwater to marine salinity gradient to study organic matter... | ecosystem: Environmental > Aquatic > Marine >... | reverse complement strand
GACGTTCCTGCAAGACTTTCTAAAAATGAATTTGTAATGACCGCTGATGCAGTGAGAGCTGCGGGTGGTGGAAGTGTCAATGAAGGAGCAAGAAGAATGTACGAATTAATGAACAACCTGGAAGCAAAAGCATAACATGGCAGTAACACCAACATCAGTAACACAAACATTAACATCACCTATTTTAGAAGGTTCGCTAACCGCGTTTCTTAAATCTCTTGAACCTCTTATGGGTCAACAGATTAAGACAAGTGCCTACGCTCCGCAAATTGCAGCTGAATCAGCATTACAACAACAAGCGAGAACTTCGGCTGGTGGATTAGGTTCATTAGTTGGACCAGAAGCTTATCAAGCTTACATGTCACCTTATCAACAAGAAGTCATTGATACGACTCTTGCAGAAATGGATAGACAAGCAGCGATTCAAAGACAAGGAATTGGTCAATCTGCAATTCAAGCAGGTGCGTTTGGTGGTGGTAGAGAAGGTGTTCAATTAGCAGAGTATGATGTAAATGCTTTAATGAAAAGAGCACAAGCACAAGCTGGATTACAACAACAAGGTTTTCAATCAGCACAAGATCAAGCATTAAAACAATTACAAGCACAACAAGGTTTAGGAACATACCAAACTCAATTAGGTCAAGCCGGCCAAGCACAACAACAAGCTATTCTAGATGCAGCACAAGTTGCAGCTAAAGAAGCTACTTATGAACCATTCACAAGACTTGGTTTAGTAGGTCAACAATTAGCACAAATTCAACCAGGTGCTTTCCCAACACAAAGTGTTGGATATCAACAGCCTCAAGCTCCAGTTAGTCCTTTATCTACTGCATTGGGAGTAGGAACAGGAATTGCTAGCATTGGATCCAAATTAGGATTGTTTGGCTAATGAGTAAAATTTTAAGAAGACCTATGTTTAGAGGTGGACGCGTCGATAGCCGCGGAACGGGGATTACTTCTGGATTAATGAATGGTGGTAGAGTTGGATATAATATTGGTGGAGCCGTACGTAATTGGTTCAGCCGAATAGCAGGTCAAGCACCAAAAGGTGCAACAGGTCCAGCAAGCATTAACACAGCAACTACAACAGGTGGACAATTATTAGAATCAGCTAGACCTATGCAAGGTCCAAACATAAGTCCATTTCAACAAGCAATGGAAGATAGATTAAAACCAAAATTAGTTACAGGCAGAACAATAGGACAACGTCTTTTAGATATGGGTGGAAGATTTGTAGGAGGTAATCCAGCTTTAAGTATGATAGGAGCAACAGCAGCTGCTTTTGCACCAGTTGCAGGATTAGCTGCAGCCAATGCTCCAGAAACAATAGAAGAATTACAAATCATGAAACAATATGGTCCTGTAGATGAAACGTGGACTGAAGATATGATTCAACAATATGAAGCAGATAGAGCAGAAGCTAGAAAAACAGGAACTCCTTTGGGAACAGGAGAAACTGGAATAACTTCTTCTGATGAGGAATTACAAAAAGTATTAGAAAGTCAGGTTAAAAAACCAACAACTAGTCTTGAACAAAAAACAGATGATGTAACACAAAAAGTAGTAGACACAGAAGAACCTGAACTTACAGTAGATGATTATATAGATTTATTAGGTGGTAAAAAAGCTATGCGAAGAGATGTAGGTGACATGCTTGGAAGAGCAAGTGCGGCATTTTTAAAACGTCCTGCAAGAGGAGAAACTAGAGGTATTACAGATGCATTAGGAGATTTCATGGCGGCAGAAGTAGCGGCTGGTCCAGGTAGAAGAGAAAAAATTGAACAAACTGCAGCTATGTTAGATATTAAAGATAAACAAGCCACTAAACGAGCTAAAGAACAAGTTGAATTATTTAAAGGACAAGAAGATTATAGAAGTAAATTAGCAACTGCAAGAGCTAAAGGAACTATTGATGATCAATATTTAGTAGCGAAAAAAACAGAAGGAAAACCAGCAGCAACTGCTATTGCAATTAGAAATAGTTTACCAGGATATCAAAATAGAGAGTTTGAAGTAGTAGAAGAAAAAGAAGCTAAAAATAGACAAATTACAGAAAACGATATAGGTAAAGTTATTATTCAAGGAAATAAAAATGGAACCTATACAGCAAAAGAAATTATAAAAAAACCAGACGGTACAATAGGTATTAATATTTTATATACCGCACAATAGGGAGATAAATAATGGTATCCTTGATAGATGTTCTTCCTGATGAAGATAATAAAAAAAATACACAACAAATTCTTACATTAGAAAATATAGATAAACCTACTAAAGGCATTACGCTAGCTGATGTTGATAAAAAAGATGAAAAGAGAGAAGAAGAAGTTGGAACAATCCGTTCTATTCTATCTGGTGTAGCATCCGGTTTATTTAAAATACCAGAAGGAGTTGTTTCATTAGGTGCTAACTTAATTGATTTAGGTGCTAATACAAATACCGCTGCAAGTGTAGAAAAATTCTTTGATAAAATAAATCCATTTGATGAAGCAGCAGAAGCAACTGCCGCAGGAAAAATTACAGAAACAATTATTAACCTGGGTATACCAGGTGGTATTGCTTTTAAAGCAGGTAAAACTTTTGCTAGGAATGCTTTGCTAGCAAAACAAAATGGTAAGTATGTAAACTTAACCGGAGAAGCGGGTAAAAAATTATTAAAAAATATTAAAGATGGTGAGTTAACTACTTTAGGAAAAGCAGTTGAATATGGAGCAGGTGCTGGACTAGGTGGTGTAGCTGAAGGAATTTTTGTAGGAGATGTACAGGAAGCAGGGACGTTTGGAAATTTATTAGGTGGACCAACAGAATTAAGTAAAACAGATGAATACAATGCAAAAGAAGCATTAAAAGATAGATTAAAATTTGGAATTGAAGGAGCTGCTTTTACAGGGATACTAGGAGCGGGGGCCGCTGGTATTAAAAAATTAAGAAATCAAAAAAGTGGTGGAAAAGTTATTACTAATAAATTAGATCGCTGGATTGATAAAAATATATCTCAACCGTTAAGAGCAAGAGGTATTGATCCTCAAGAAATATTTAACATAAAACAAGGTAAAGAAGGACAAATAGGAAAAGATTTAAACATTGCTAGAAACTATACTTATGACATTGATAGACAGTTAGATAAATTATTTCCTTTTTGGAAAAGAGTTGTAGGTGATAAAACAGTTGCGGCTGAAAGAGAAGCGATTAATAAAGAATTGAATGAAGTATTACTATCTGGTTCTGGTAAAAATAAATCTATAAGTCCTATTTTTAAAACCGTAGATGAATTAGATTCAGCAGGTAAACCTACAGGTAAACAAATTTTTAATGTTGCATTTGATGAAATGGATCAAACTAAATTAGATGCATTTAAAAGCAAATTAGTAAATAAATTTAAAGCAGCTCCTGATGATGTAGAAAATATATTTACTACTTTAAAAGATGTAAGATCTGGTTGGGGAAATTTATTTTCAGCTGCTGGAAAAAGATTAGAAAAAGAATCTTTAGAAGATTTTAAATTATTAATGAAAGAAAAAGTTCCTAATTTTTTAAATTCAAGCTATAAAATTTTTGATGATAAGATATCTAAAACTGGATTTCAATTAGCAAATAATTATCAACCACCTAGAACTATTATCAATGAAGCTACAGAACAAATAAAAAATATTGTAAAAGATAACACAAAAGGAAAAATTATTTTAGATAATTTTGAAGCTGAAACAATTGTAGAAGATATATGGAAGACAGCAAAATTACCACAGGGATTTAAATTAAAATCTGAATTAAGTTTTACAGGACCTGATTTTTTAAAAAAATCTTTTTTAGATAAAACAATGACAGTTAAAGGAGATATAAAATATTCAGATCTTTCAGGGACATCGCAAAAAGTTATAGATAAATTATTAGGAAGAAATGAAAATGCATTGTCTACTATTTTGCAAGGTACTAATAAACTATCCATGGTTGTTAGAAGTAATCAATACTTTGATAACTTATTAAAAAAATCAAATGAAATGCAAATACTTCGTTCAACTCAAATTGATGAATACATGAAACAAGGATTAACTAGATCAGAAGCAGAAAAAAAAGCAATAGCACCTTTGTTTGTTGATAGTGCTGAAGAAGCTAGAAGAGTTTACGGAGGTACCGATAAAGACATAGCCATGGTGGGAGCAACTAAAAGTGCAAGAGGAGTTGAGGGAATGCAAGTTATTGATCCTTTTTATGATCCTAGTGCTGCTATTGGTTATACAAGCAGAGGAATAAAACAAGGTGAGGCTCAAGTAGCTAAAGTTATTAACCCATTAGAAGGAAAATGGGCCATGGCGGATACCGTAACAGCATTAGAAAATGTAAAGACTAGTTTTTTAGGTGATGGTATGGCAGCTCAATTATATCAAAATCTTATTTTATATCCTAAAGCTACTTCTCAATTAGCTAAAACAGTTTTGGGACCTATTACTCACTTACGTAATTTTATGAGTGCTTCTATGTTTGCTGCTGCTAATGGGATTATGCCGTTTGCAGATAGTGAAGCAATTAAACAAGCACGTCAAGCAGTTCAAATTTTTGGAAGAAATAAAGAAGGTAATCAATTGTATCAAAGATTATTAGAGTTAGGTGTGGTTAATTCAAATGTTAATATAGGAGATTTAACTAGATTATTAGATGATGTAAAATTTGGTTCTACGTTAGGACAAGTAAAAGTATTTAAAGGATTTATGAACCGATTAAATAAAATACAACAATTTGCACAAGATGCATATACAGCGGAAGATGATTTTTGGAAAATATTTACCTGGTTTGGTGAAAAAGGAAAATTACAAGCAGCGTATAAAAATGCAGGTTTAAATCTAGGTGATGATATTTTAGATGAGTTTGGTAAAAAAACAGGAAGAATTTTTAATGAAGAGTTTTTAGAATTAGAAGCTGCAAACATGGTTAAAAATCAAGTTCCTAATTATGCTTATGTTAACAATTTTGTTAAAGCTTTACGTCAATTACCTTTTGGAAACTTCGTATCTTTCCCAGCTGAAATGTTAAGAACTACAACTAATATTGTAGAAAGAGCCATTGATGAAATTAGTTATAAAACTATGATTAATGGTAGAGTGGTAAGTCCTTTAAAAGGAAGAGGAATACAAAGATTAGTTGGTCTTGGTATAACAACTACTGCAGTTCCGGCTATTGCAGTGGAAGCAGGTAAAACAATTTACAATGTTTCTCAAGAAGAAATAGATGCAATGAGAAGATATGTTCCAAGATGGTCTAAAAATTCTACTTTAATTCCTACTAGAGATAAAGATGGAAATTTAGAATACATAGATTTTTCTCACATGAATGCATATGATACAGTTACTAGACCTATTCAAACTATTTTGAATGCGGTTCAAGAAGGAAGAGTAGATAAAGATGGTTTAATGGATGACTTCATTCTTGGTTTAGCTGAATCTACTAAAGAATTAGGAGCTCCTTTTGTTAGTGAATCTATTTGGACTGAAGCATTATTAGATGTATCTCCAATCAGAGGAGGGAGAACAGCGGATGGAAGAGGTATTTGGAATCCATTAGATACAACAGGAGATAAAATACAAAAAGCATTAGCTCATTTAGCAGTTACTCAAGCTCCGCTTAACTATAAACAATTAGAAAGACTCGGTCTTTCTTTATTACCTAAAGATTCTGCTGGAAGATTTGATAAATATGGAAATGAATTTGAATTAGGAAATGAATTAATGGGAATGGTTGGATTAAGAAATGTAAAAGTTAATCCAGAACGTGGAATAGAATATAAAATAACTGATTATAAAAAAGGTGTACGTAATGCTAGAAGTTTATTTACTACTGCTACTACAAAAGGTGGACCTATTACTCCAGAAGAAATTGTAGATGCATATTTAAATTCTAATAGAGCTTTATATCAAGTAAATAGAAATTTATATAAAGATATACAAGCAGCTAAAATTTTAGGAATGAATAGATCTAAAGTAGAAGAAAGTATGATTAATAGAGGTGAAAGAAAAGCATACAATGCTTTAGAAGAAAATACATTTAGACCTTTGACTATTTCAAAAGATGTAAGAGATTTATTTGAAGCTAATGCGAGAGAATTAGGATTAGGGAATCCTTTTGAAGCTGCATATAATGAAATACAAAAATTAATACAACAATTAAGTAGAGTAAAATTAGATGGTGATTTTTTACCTGATTTAGAAAATCCATTTAGAAATGTACCAGAACCTACATTAGGACCCGCAGCAAATCTAGGAGTATTACCTCCAGTAGTAACAGCAAGTAACCCAGCTGTACTAGCTGCTAATCAACAAATAGTGAGTGGTGTAAATCCAAAAACAGCACAACTAATTCAACAGTCTAATGCGTTAGACACTTTTATTAAATAATCAATATGAAAATGGAACCCAAAACAGTTAGAGAACATATCGTATCGCTTTACGGCCATATTACAGGTTTGAAAAAAGAATTATATACTATTAAAAACAACCACTTAAAACACATACACGAAGATGTAGAGAAATTGGGCGGTAAAATAGACAAGATCTATTGGGTTCTTTTAGCAGCAGTGGGAACAGTTGCGCTCTTCGCAATTGAAAGGCTGTTATCGTGAAACTATCTGCAAATTTTGAGCTATTTGAATTAATCAAATCACAGGTCGCGGAGCGTAAGGGTATACCTAATAATCCTTCTCCAGATCAAATTGACAATTTAAAATCTTTATGTATTAATATATTGCAGCCTATTCGTTCCGAATTTGATAAGCCTGTTATTATTTCAAGCGGATTTCGGAGCGCGGAACTTTGTATTGCAATTGGTTCTAAACCAACATCACAGCATGCCGAGGGTAAAGCGGCAGACCTAGAAATACCTGGAATAGATAATATGGAGTTAGCGATGTGGATTAAAAACAATTTAAATTTTGACCAACTCATTTTAGAGTTTTATAAAGATGGACAACCAAACAGTGGTTGGATTCATGTATCGTGGAACGGGGATGATAACCGTAATCAAACTTTACGCGCAATGCGTAACGACAACGATAAAGTTGTCTACAAACCTTGGTAATATAAATGAGCGGTGAAGTACTAGTACATAAACATCTTATTGTCCGTGCTGAAGCAGTCAGCCCACCTATGAATCCAGAATTTTTAACTAAATGGTTAAAAGATTTTATTAAATATATTAATATGAAAGTATTAATGGGTCCTTATGTTATTTATCATGATGTACCAGGTAATAGGGGTATCACAGGAGCTGCTATTATAGAAACTTCACATATTGTTATGCATGTTTGGGATGAACCATCTCCAGCGTTAATGCAATTTGATGTATATTCTTGTGGTGAATTTGATCCTGAAAAAATTTGTAGAATGATACAAAGAGATTTTGAAATAACTAAAATTGATTATAAATTTTTAGATAGAGAAAATGATTTAACAGATATTAAAGGCGGAACATTTAAACCTATCATAGCTAAAAATTATGAAAATAAAATTAAAGAAGAAAAAAATAAAGTTTTATTACAAAGTAGAAAAGAAGTAGAAATTAATGCTAATGGAACTTCTGGATACACTATTAAAGAAGGACCAAATAAGGGAAAAGTGTTACAACACATAACCATTCCAGGTAAAAATGTGTAATGAAACTAAACGAAAATACAAATATTGCTTTACCAATTAGAAACCTACTAGCTATTGTAGGTGCAGTAGCAATAGGAGTATGGGCTTATTTTGGGGTCATTGAAAGACTCAATCAATTAGAAACGAAAAATAAATTATTTGAACAAGATTTATTAGAAGCATCTAAACAAAAACCTATTGACCAAGAACAATTTATGCTGATTGAATATATTACCAAACAATTAGAAAAACATGCAAAAATGTTAGAGGATAATGTCCATACAGGTGTGATGTTAAAACAATACGATAAAGAAATTGAAAGATTAAAAAAAGATGTAGAAAAATTAAAAGATGCTACACGAGATATTAAATTTGCAAATGGAAATGGTAAACATTAATGATCGAAATGGTTGTAGCTTTATGTTTATTTTTGAATGATAAAATGATAGAACATTCGCACAAAAAATCATTATCAGAGTGTCTAGAGACTAAAAGAAAAATAGAACGAAATAATGATAGTGGTAATTCATATGTCCAATGTGCTGTAGTGAAAGCAAAAGTATATGTGGACCAACATGGAATTAAACGAATAGAAAAGATTGAAGGACATTAATGGAAACTTTTATAATGATTGTAATGTTATGCCACCTGGATTTTATAGGTCAGGAAGGATGTATTCCTATGACACCTAATCCTCAAGTTTATTATAGTTCTAAAAAAGAATGTATGAATGCTAGTATTCAAAAAATGGAAGATATGAAAACGGTTGCTATTTACAATAATATAACAGTCACACAGACATATGCTACTTGTATAAAAGAGGGTTCGTCTACATGACGAATTGTATTTATAGAGTTTACAAAGGATTTTGCCTCTTATTAAAAGATTGTAAGTGTCAGAAAAAAATATGTGAAGACATAGATAATTTGAATCCTTTTAAGTTTTCTCTATAAAAAAGTCTTCCATAGAAGCTCATAAACGCACGAAATCACCCCTTGACAATACCCAGGTACCCACCATATATTGCATATTGGTGCAACAATTGGGTTGGCCAACTAACTTGCTTAATTTAACAAAGGAGTAGTATATGACAAGTTTTGATTTAATAAATTCAGTACATAAACAATTTTTTGATAAAGGATTAGACGTTTTTGATAACGTATTTGATTCCTGGTCAAAAGTAACTGGTTTTCCTTTTTGGAATGTTGTGAAATATTCTAAAGGTAAATATGGTTTAGAACTAGGATTAGCTGGCTTCAAGAAAGAAAATGTTCTTGTAGAAGTTAATGAAGGAGTTTTATCTATAGAGGGAAAAGTAGATGACGCAGCAGTTGATTATGTACAAAAAGGATTATCAACTAAATCTTTTTTCAAACAATTTTCATTACCTAATGATGCTATAGTAGACGAAGCTACTATGGAAGATGGTATGTTAAAAATTAAGTTTGGTCTTAAAGATTCTGAAAAGAAATCTCAAAAGGTTAACATTAAATAATGTTTCCCTATACTGAAGAGGAGTGGGAATTTATTTCCCGCTCCTTTACACCCTACAACGAAATTCCTTAAATCCATTCTTTTAATTCTTCTCCCATTATGGTAGAAGCTATATCTATTTTTTTACGTAATGCTTTCACAATTTTTTCATCTACCGTTTTGGCAGCAATTAAATCTACATACGTTACTGACTTCTTCTGACCTATTCTATGTGCTCTATCTTCTGACTGTAATCTTTTTTCTAGATCGTATCCGTTAGAATAATAAATTACATTACTTGCACAAGTTAATGTAATTCCATAACCACCTGTTTGTGGATTACCAACAAAAAATCTATAAGAAGAATTAACATCTTGAAATTTTTCTATATTTTTTTGTCGTTGATCAGAAGCAATAGCACCGTAGTATTGGACCACAGAATCATCTCCATATTTTTTCTTAATAGCAGAAACAATATGTTCTATATCATAAATATAATTAGCCCAGATAATTGCTTTACCTTCTATTTCATCTAATACATCCATTAATTCATTTAAACGATTTGATTTTAATTCAGTAATACCACCCTCATCTGTTTTTAAATGACCACAAGTGATTTGATGTAAACGCATCATTTGTGTAAGAACATGAGGAGCTGTAGCGAGCTTACCTTTTATCATAGCAAGGGCCGCGGATTTCATAGTAGCGTATGCTTTTTCTTGCTCTTCAGTTAGTTCTACTTCACGTTTGATATAAATTTTATCGGGTAGATCCAGACAATCTTCTTTTAATACACGGTAAGAAAAAGCTTTTAATATTTCAGCTAACTCATCTAATCTTTGATAATGACTAATTATTTGTACTCTACGACCACCAAAATTTCTATCTAACATAACCGCATATCTATTTCTAAAAGAATAAAAAGAAGCATGTCCTAATAAATCTTCATTTAAAAATGCACATTGTGTATATAAATCTAATGGACTTTTGGTTACAGGAGAACCAGTTAAGATTCTTCTGTAAGTTGCATATTTTCCTAATGCAAGAATAGCTTTGGTTCTTTTTGCGGTTGGAGTTTTAATAGAAGTAGACTCATCTATTGCCATAATAGTTTTATGGGTTCGTAAAAACTTACCTGCAAACTCTAAACCTTTTTTAGTACTAAAGGCCTCAACATTCATTACAAGGATGTGAAGGTCATAGTCAGATTTGAACAATTGTTGATACTCTTTATCCTTTGCTTTAGATGTTGAAGCAGTCCAAAGTACCATTTTGTGTTGTATGTGACTAGCTAAATGTATTGGTATTTCAGAAGAATACCAGTTTCTATAAACACCTTTTGGTGCTATAATAAGCGCCGCATTTATTTTACCATTATCATAAAGCATAGCAATATTATCTACTAATACTTTAGATTTACCGGTACCCATTTCCATAAAGTAACCGTATTCCTTTTTATCCCACGATTTTTCCAACGCAGTAATTTGATGTGCGTATGGCTTTGTCTTAAATTTATAGTTCATAATTATTTTCTTCTTTCTACTTGACAGATATATAGGAATGATTATATAGATGTCAACAGTAGAATAATAGAATGAAGAATAAAATTTTTGAGTTATATAAACCGAAGTCATTAGCAGAATTTTTAGAATTCTATAAAGAGAATCCTGAAGAAAATTTTGTTTATGTATTACAGCATCCACCTGCAAATATAAATATTTTAGGTGCATCTGATTTTGGTTACCTGGTTATTTGTTTACCTAACTATGGACCAGACTCACAAATTATTTTTTCATCTAGTCCTTTTGTTTTTAAAATGAAAAAAAATTTAAGGGACTTTAGACCTCAAGATTATTTATTGTTAACAGGAGATCCTGCAGTTATTGGTATTTCTTGTGCAATTGTAAGCGACCAAACTAATGGTCAATTTAACCTCTTGAAATGGGATCGACGAGAGGCTAAATACTATCCTATAAATTTCGATCTCTATCAGAAAGGATAATACTATGAGTAACGAAGTAAGTAACATGATGTTGGAAGACTCTAAAGATCTTCTAGACAATGTTGAAATAACTACAATCGCAGCTGAATGTCAGAAATTAAAAAACATTGAAGATGAGATTCAGAAAACAGAAGAACTATTAAAAAATTTAAAAACAATGGCGGATGATATTGGTTCCAGGGTTATACCGGAACTACTTGCTGAACAAGGTTTGAGTTCAATCAAACTATCAGACGGTTCATCTGTTTCAGTTAAAAAAGAATTTAGGTGCACTCTTCCTAAAGATGATGTGAAGAGAGAAGCAGCCTATCAATGGCTTCGTGATCAGGGGTTAGGTGACATTATTAAAAATAATGTGATTGTAACTTTTGGTCGTGGGGAAGATGACAAGGCACAACGTTTGTTGGACCTTGCGGCGTCTAATGGTTTTCAACCACAGCAGAAATCTGATGCGGCTTGGAATACATTGACAGCCCTATTCCAGGAGCGTGTCGAGTCCGGGCTCGACATGCCTTCTGATATCTTTAATACGTGGATTAAAGATAAGACTAAAATAACCCGAAAATAATGGAGAAACGATAATGAGTAATGAAGTAGTGGCTAAAAAAGACACTGGATCACTTGCCTTGTTTGGTAATGATGCAGCAAAAGGTTTTGAGAATATGACGCAGGAAGATCTTGCGTTACCTTTTCTTCGAATCTTGGGACAACTATCACCGCAGGTAACTGAAGGTGATGCAAAGTATGTAAGTAATGCGAAGCCTGGCATGATTTACAATACTGTTACCAGCGAATTATTTGATGGTAAAAAAGGTATCAAGATAATTCCTTGTTACTATAAAAAGGATTTTCCTGAATGGTCAGATAGAGGGGATGGGCCTGGAGCACCAGTTGCTATTCACCTACCTAACAGTCCGGTAATCCAAACAGGTAAGAGAGATGGATCTAAAATTAGATTACCTAACGGTAACTATTTAGAAGAAACAGCTTCTTACTATGTTATGGCTGAAACAAAAACAGGTGGATTTACACCTGCGTTGATTACAATGAAATCAACACAACTTAACGTTAGTAAGAAATGGAATTCAATGATGAAGACCATACAAATTCCTGACGGTAAGGGTGGTTTTGCAATACCACCAATGCATGGGGTAGTTTATAATCTAGCATCAACATTACAAAAGAACGACAAAGGTTCTTGGTATGGTTGGGTTGTAAACATGGATAGAATCATGGGAGCAGACGATAAGTCTTTATACTTAATGTGTAAAGATTTTAACGGTAATGTTTCCAAGGGTAACGTGCAAACAAAAGCAGATGTGGAAGAGATCGCTAAAGACAATGCTCCTTTTTAAGTATTGTGTTTAGTATAAGGGGCCTAGCAATAGGCCCCACAACAAAAATAGAAAGAAGTTTTAATGAAAGATAAGTTTAAAGAAATATTTGAGGGGTTAAAAATAGCTTATGGTCAATATCAAAAAGGTGAGCGTGGTGAAAATGGTAAACAAGGTGGTAAGGCATTTATTGTTAGAGGTAATGTTACAGATGATCTTTGGGAAAATCATCTCAAAGGTAAAGGACCTGCTCTTGGTATTATACCAATTACCGAAAATAATACTTGTAAGTGGGGTTGTATTGATATTGACGAATATAATTTTAATCATGCTTTACTTATATCTAACATACGTGAATTAAAACTTCCTTTAATTGTGTGTCGCTCTAAATCTGGGGGAGCACATGTATTTTTATTTACTAAAAAATTTATACCTGCTTCTTTAATGCAAGGAACATTAAAGAAAATGGCAAAGATATTAGGATATGAAGGATGTGAAATCTTTCCTAAACAAACAGAAATATTAGTGGAACGTGGTGACACTGGTAATTTCTTAAACTTACCTTACCACAATGAAATGAAAGGGTTACGATATGCTATCAACGATAATGGTACCGGTTGTACACTTGAGGAATTTTATAAGCTCTATGATGTTTATGCTTGCGAAACAGAAGACCTCAAAGAAATTAAAATTGAAGAAAAGAAAATCGAAGAAGCGTTCAAAGATGGACCTCCTTGCTTAAATAAATTAGCTTCCACAGGGTTTGGAGAAGGATCTAGAAATAATGCATTATTTAATATTGCAGTTTATTTTAAGCAATCTAATCCAGATACCTGGGAAGATGAAATTGTAAAAGCAAACATAGAATATATGACTCCTTCATTAAGTAATAATGAAGTTCAACAATTGATTAAATCAGTTAATAGAAAAGGTTATGATAAATATAGATGTAAAGATGCTCCTATTAATTCAGTATGTCAATCAAGTCTATGTAGATTAAAAAAATATGGAGTTGGTTTTGGGGAAGAAGAAATGCCAATACTAGGTAACCTAACAAAGTATGCATCTAAACCACCACAATGGTTTTTAGATGTAGGGGAAAATAGAATTGAATTAAAGACAGAGCAATTATATATGCCAGGATTATTTGCACTAGCATGTTTAGACCAGGCTAATTTAGTTATTCCTATTCCTAAACCAAAAGATTGGAAACAACATTTTTTAAAACCAATGATGAATAATTTACAAGAGATTGAACCATTAGAATCTTTAGATCCAATTAATGAGATAACTTCTTTATTACAAGATTGGACTACGAATAGACAATCAGCAAGAACTATGGATGATATTTTAAATAAACTTCCCTACACAGATGAGAATAGAGAATTTACTT
>Ga0208644_1002775_pt1 | contig 13822 bp, 17 predicted proteins | sample VirMetDEL_Nov_18_FD_184517 | JGI IMG/M metagenome (GOLD analysis project Ga0208644, IMG submission 184517) | Aqueous microbial communities from the Delaware River and Bay under freshwater to marine salinity gradient to study organic matter... | ecosystem: Environmental > Aquatic > Marine >... | reverse complement strand
AGTTAGAATGACCCATCTCACCGCATCTTCCATAATTGTTTTTGGATCATCTACGAATAGTGCAGCAATGTATTTGATTGGTCCAACTTCTGCTTCGAAGCCTAGTTGTTGTTTCTCCAGACCAACTTTCTCCATTCTGAATTTGGATATATTCTCTGATGCTGAATCAATGATTCCTCGTAGTTCATCCCGTTCAACTTTTTGCGACTTTCGTACGGCAATTGCTCCATCTTTTCCACTGATACGGTCATACTCTGTGAGCGTTTGGACCGCCGAATCGAGTTGCGAGATAACTTTGTTGGCATCATCTATTGTCCTTTGTTCTCTATCAATACGAGATTGAATAGTTGAAATTTCTAAAGAATTGTCACCTGTAACAATCATCTGGTCGATATGCGCTTTTGATAAGAACCCATAGATTCCCATCGATGTAATAAACATTAAAACAACAACCGCTGATGTCAAATACCCGCGTAAAATTCTTGGAGCAGTTTGCCAGTTACGATATAGCCACGATGCTGTTACAAGTTTACCGACTTCAAGTACACCACCCATAATAGCAATAGCAACTGCGGCAGATGAAAAGATTGCCATCAATCCAACGATGCTGTACCAAGCAGCAACACCAGATATTGCAAGAGCAACTATAAGAGTGAGAATCGAAAATAACATTGTTATACTCGTGTGATAGCCAAAACTTTATCAATCGTTGACTGCACTTGTGTTTTACGGTTTGGCCAATAGATATATTCTTTCTCAGCCGTCTTCAACAAGTTTACAAGCAATGGCATAACAAGTTTTTCTAACTCAGTTACTTTACCGCGCACCTCTTCTTGTGCTTTTGCAATAGCATATTGAACGTCATCAGATTCATCGACTTGTTTTCTTTGTAAAACTAAATCGAGTTTGTCTTCGAGTGGAGCAAGAGCGTTAAGTACAATTCTTGTTAAATCATTTTCGTCGATAGCAGGTGGTGTGCTTTCAACAGTATCTTGATTCGCAAGAAATGTTGCTTCATCTACAGCACTAAATCCGTAATCTATCGATGCGTATTCTGCAGGTATCTCAGCCAAAGAAGGACTCCAATGTATTCTGTTTCTCTACGTTCCAACCAATCGCCTCAAGAATATTTTTCATCGGTTCAACATATGATTTATCGAACTGCATATCGTAATCTATATATCTTTTCAAATCCAACTCAGGAGGTAAAATATCAGGAAACGCAAAAACATTTTCCTTGATTGGATTTGGCATTTTCAAATAGGAGAACTTGATCTTATCACCGTCTCCTATCTGGCGATATCTTTCTAGTTTATTATTTATTATAGTTTGATTATAAAGAATCGATGCTCGGACGTGAATCGGTGTACCCTTAGCATATCCACCATCTTCAGCGTATTTTGATATATCAGAAACACCACGAGGAAATGCAACGTCTTCAGGTGGTAAATTGCAAAACGCATTCCGAGCATCGGCAATAAACTTTTGAACTGCTGCTTCGTCTTGATTGATAATCACATCAAGTGTTTTCTCAATCAACTTACGACAAACCTGTGGAGTAGATGAACGAACCGACTCGATGCCAGTAATCTTCATCTTTGGCTTTGCGTACTGAACACCTTCACTGTTGAGCACATTCGCAATGTATCGTTTCTTACCAGTGATAATCATTTTACTGGCAATAATCTCTCGCTTCATAAACATACGCTGTTCAAACGCATTTGTATACTTACGCAGTTCTTCATATGATTTTTCAAGCAACGGTTCAATCTTTGTTGCTGCGACTTTATCTAAGAAAGAACATATCTTGTTGTTATCACCATCAACGACTTTTTTTACAAACGGTCCAAGATTAACATAGATACTGTCGGTATCAATCATCAGAATGTAGTCGTCTTTTGTTTTCATAAGATTTTGAATATATTGATTGACTGTTCGTTCCGCCCAGCGAATAGAGAGTTGACCAGATATCGTAATGGCTTCAGCAATACGAATATCATAGTAGCGGAAGTGTTTATTTGACAGTGCACCGTAAAGAGAGTTCATAAGAATCTTGATTGCCATCTGTTCGTTATCAGCCTGAACGATTTGTTTCTCTAACTGATACTTAGCAAACTTATCTGACTTATCGCTATCTTCAAGTTGCTGTTTTAACGCCAGCATATTTTTCTTTGTCTTGGCACGACCAGCATACATCTCATGAACGATGCGTGGAAACAATCCTTGTTTCTGATTTGAGAACACTTGACCAGTTGGAGTTACACAACAACCATTCGGGATATCTAGTTTAGATTTTCTAAGCATGCTATCAACATTTGCACCAGGGACAACATGATTGACGATTGTCTCAGGCGACATATTATATTGCATAATCAAATGAGGATACAGAGAGTTGAGGTCAAACGAAACAACCCAGTCATTCATGCCCTTCTTAGGTTCTTTTACATATGCGCCTTCAATGCTTCTATCATTCACAACAGGTTTCTGTGGTGTAAGAACGATATTATCTTTGACAAGAAGATTGTAGATAAACGTATCCCAAATCTGTGTTGAACCGAATGCTACCTCATAGTTAACATTTGCTTTATGCGCCAGAGTCATACAAAGAGAAATCAAACCCAACTTATCGTCTAGACGTTCAACGAGTTGTGTATCTTTGATATTGTAGTCAATAAACTTCTGGTGATCTTTTTCATACAAGTCAAACAGAGAAGAATATTCAGAGTAGTCGAGTTTCTTCTCACCAAGAATCACATTCGCAATATGATTCAATGAATATGACTCTTGACTTACATACGTAAACTTCTTGAACAATCGCATGTAATCGAGATGAGACATACCAGCAATCTCAAAAAAGATTTGATTGGTATACTTATCTGTTCTCATACTTGGTGTAAGACGATGAATAGAAAAACGTTTCGTATCTTCTTCGCCGAATAATCTTGTAACACGATTGATTAGATATGGAATATCGAATCCTTCAGAGTTCCAACCTGTAATGATATCAGGATAGTTCTTCTGCCAGTATGTAAGAAACTTATGTAGCAGATTATGCTCGTCTTTACACTGAACGTAATCTACCTTGATATCATCTACAATACACTTAGACGAATCATATTCGCCTGTACCCCAAGTATGATAAATATCGTCTACATTATTCTTGAGTGTGATTGCTGTGACAGGATAATGTGCGTCTTCAGGTTTTGGGAATCCCTGATCAGATTGAACTTCGATATCAATGAATGTAACATTGAGTGCATCACGATCAAACTCACACCCATTCGGAAACATCTGATTGATAAACTGTGCTACGTAGTTCGTGTTGCCATACACCTGAAAGTTATCAGCCTTGTTACGTTCGATATATTTTTTACATTCAGACATCGTGCCAGGATTTACTGGCGACATGTTGAGACCATCCAGAGTTTTGTATGGTGACTCCTCGCGCACGGGCACGAACAGAGTTGGTTCGAACTTATTTGATGTTACGACACGTCTACCGTTCTCATATCCAACATAGAGGATAGAGTTACCATAACGCATTACGTTTGTATAAAATGAAGTCATACTGTATTATATATTCGCCAATGATAAAAGTCAATAGAAAAAAAGGGGAGACCGAAGTCTCCCCTCTCAAGTTTACCTACTCGGTTAGGAGTTGGGGTTCTTTGTGGTCAATGAGTGTACCTCCGGTCGTAACCTCAATTTTCTTAGGCTTCTTGTGATCGGGGACGACGTTCTTGAGTGCGATTGTGAGCATGCCGTGTTCGAGGTTTGCCCCAGCGATTTCAATAGTGTCCGCAAGGGTGAACTCTCTTTTGAACGAGCGGTTAGCAATTCCTTTATGAAGGATTTTCCTATCATCTGTTTCCTGTTCGATGTTACCTACTACTGTGAGTTTTCCATCTTCTAGTGTCAGGTCAAGATCCTTTTCAGTGAACCCAGCCACAGCCATTTCAACCGTGTAATGTTCATCATCAATCTTACAGATATTATAGGGTGGGTAATTTGTTACTGGCGTTTCAGCCATACGATGAAGATCATCAATATGCCTCCATAGACGATCTGCGCCTACAAAGAATGGATCAAATTTACGGATGTCGGATGTATTAAAAGTAACCATTGTTAACTCCTTTAAAGCAAGTTAAGATTTTAAAGAGAACCCATTATGGCATTCTCATTTTTATTTATAATCCTTACATCATTTTCAATAGAAAAAAATGGGGCAGGGAAAGGAGATGTAAGGAGAATGATGAAAACCCTGCCCCATTTTATCTTAGGCGGCTGCTAGAGCACGATAACCAGCAGCAACCACAGCACGAGAGGGACTACCGAGACGATAGAAGTTTCGAGTCTCACCCTTGCTGTTCGTCGAAGGATTAGTATAGATTGCATAACCCTGCATACGAAGAGCAGATACGGTCGCACGAGCATTACCAACGCCAAAACGAGCCTGAATCTGCTTACTAGTTAGTTCCTCGCCATTCTTAAAGGCTTCGAGGAGTCGTTCAGTCTTAGTCATAGTATATTTCACCTTAGTTGTTTAAACATTGAACCTTTTGAAATCATGTTCAGGATATCTGGTGCCGAAAGAAGGACTTGAACCCTCAACCTATCGATTACAAATCGATTGCTCTACCAATTGAGCTATTTCGGCATAAATTGGCTCCTCAGGATGGATTCGAACCACCGACCGGACGGTTAACAGCCGTCAGCTCTACCGCTGAGCTACTGAGGATTAAACTCGTTAACAAAACTCTTTAATCACTATATTTACATTCTAACCTATTTTGATAAAAAAGTCAAGTGTTTTTTTAAGTTTGTTTATTTTTCCTTTAACTTCTCAAACAACGAAATAGGCATAACACTAAGACCAAAGTCTTTTCGAGACTTGACGTACTCCTTGTACGTCTCGTACTCTCGGGCTTCTTTTAGATCAGTCCATTTCATTATTCAATCTCCTTATTTCTCATCATATATAGATTATAACCTACAATGAGAAATAAGTCAACTGTTTTTTTTTAAAAAAATGAAAAAAAGATTTGTTTGAAATCAATAGGTTAGGAGATCGGTGTTCTTTTTTTACCGATATTGTATTTGGCAACCAGTTCCCACTCGTCTTTTTCCTTGAAGGGAAGCACCTTAATCTGACTGATAGGTGATACTGGATTGCTAGTCTGTTCTTTATTGAGAATCTCAACGAGATCCCATTCAGCTAACAGATTTGTAATGGTATTGCGCCTTGCAACATCTGTATCAGACATGTTAGATGGTTTACCATCTAATGCGAAGAGTTCTTTGAAATGGACAATATAGTAACGACCTTGTTTGTGAAGGATGTGGCACGATTGATAGAGAGTGTGTTCTTTTTTGGATGCTACACCGATACGTGTTAAGGTTTCTCGTACTTTGAGGAAGTCATCATCTTGCTTTAACCTTACTTCCACTAATGTATTAATATCAAAACTCATTTTCTTCCACCTTTTTCTATTCTGCTTTTTATTGTTTTCAAGTCTTCTTCAGACAGAATATTCATGACCATATTTGCTTTTTCATAACTATAATCAAAATATTGTACGACTGCCTCCAGGTCATCGGAATGCTCGGTCTTAGACCACTTGGTAAATCTCTTTCGTGGTCTAATAATATTTATAAAAAAATCAAACTGAAGACGATTATCCAAATGAGCATATTGGTTCATCACGTTCGCTGCTTGAACCGTATCCTGGAAGTATGAGAACTGCCGATTAGTGATATATGGATTGTATCCTTTCTCAGCTAGTTCATCATTATCAGTCCCTGACATAATATTCTTGCCAGAGTTTATCGCATTTACATAATCAAAAATATTTGACATTATTCGTCTTCAGATTTTTTTTGTTGTGGTGGAAGTTTTCCATACACATGAACATAGAAATCGTTATTCCATTGAGCAACCATGTTTCTTAGTTCAATGTATCTTTTCTTTAAATCAACGTGATTGTCTTGTAACTCTTTATGGTCTTGACGAAACATTGCAAGGTTTTTCTGCATGTTTTTTAATGAGTTGATTGCAGCATCAACAAACATGAGTTCATCATCCCAGTTACCTGTATTGTGACCAAGTTCTTTAGTCACAAAATCTTTTAGTTTATCCATTGGTTCTTCAGACATATTATTCTCCTACTTAAATTCACAGTCTGTCATAATTTCAGTCAGACATGCATCTATTTCATTTTTAGTCAATAATCCTATATTGACAATTCTACCATATAATTCTTGTTTTGTCAATCTTTCCCAATCAGTAAGATGATGTACAAAATCCTCATTATTCTCAAAGGTCTTTCCACACTCAGGACATATCATTTTTCTTACCTTTAGAAAGATTATCTCTCCAGAACAACATCTGTAGATTTTCCTTTGAACCTATGACCTCTGGGGGTATATTATTTTCCCAACCATAATAGCATGATATTTTATGATCTAACTGATACCCATCATTTCCAGCTACTACACGTTCATAGTTTTCTGAATTAATTTCTTCCTTATATTTTTTGTAGTTTCTTTCAGTTATCACCCTAACTCTTTGTCTATATCTTTGATACTCTGGAGTATCCTCTCTCCAACTATGGTGTTTTTGCCCTTTAGAATAATTTCCTGTTCTGATTTGTCCCTTTTGTTTCACACTTGCTTTTTTTATGCTTGAATGTGATTGAGCAGTTTTACCTTTATTCCAAGGATCTTTGCCAGTATTGTCAATATGATCCATTCCTCTTTCTTTTGCTTTCAGAGACATCTTTGATAATGTTTCTTCACTATAGACATCTGACTTTCCTTTATTCCAAGGCTCCTTTCCTTTAAGCTTATCAGATATCTTTTTCCTCGTCTCATTGCTTGTTGGTTTTCTCGAGAAAGGTAATCTACCAGAAACCCATTCTTCACCAGGACATGTATTTGCTCTTTTGTTAATCTTGCCGTTGTTCCAGAATCTCATATCAAATGCCTCCTTGTTTTATCTATTTATACAAGATTGCATTTGTCGCAGATATTTTTTTATTTAAACTCACAGTCTGTCATAATTTCTGTTAAACAGGCTACTAGATTGATCTCAGCGTCGCTGACGAAAGCAGACTTGTATGAATAGTCAGCAATATATAGTACAAGTCTCGGAACCGAACTACCTACTAGATATTCGCTGGCTGTATCATATAACCGACGATAAAGAGCAGTAGGTTCAGTGTCGCCATTTGAACCAACCCACTTTCGCATTTCTTTGAAGTTACGCTCTTTTAGATAATTTATAAGAACACGAAAGTTATCTTCATTCATATTGACAAGAATACCAGAGTCGATAACACCAGATGATGCATATCGTTGTAACTCATTCAACACTCGCCGCCAATCAGGAAAGTGTTTCATAATTAACTCACCAACAACTTTGATATCGTATTCTACATTCTCTTGTTTGAGAATATTTTTTACACGAACCATAAATTGTTTGGCAAGTTCTGGTTTCTGTTTGTTTGGAATATTGAACTCAATTACCGAGCATCGAGAATGTAGTGGTTCAATGATACGATTCTTGAAGTTACAAGTCAGAACAAATCCACAGTTCTTTGAGTACTCTTCCATAAAGTTACGAAGAGCAGGTTGAGTCGATTGTGGATTGAGATAGTCTGCTTCGTCAAGGATTACGTACTTACGATTACCTGTCAATGAAACAGTTGAAGCAAAGTTCTTAATCTCAACTCGAAGTGTGTCGATGTTACCATTCAACGAACCGTTGATTACGATATAATCAAACCCACACTCCTCTAGCATAGCCCTGGCGACAGTAGTTTTACCGACGCCAGGACCACCAGTTAGCAAAAGATTAGGAACGTAGTTTTTCTCTACCATAGCAGAGAACGTAGTTTTCAAATCAGATGGAAGAATACAATCTTCAATCTTACTTGGTCGATAAAACTCACACCAAAGTATATTATCTTTCATAATAAAGTAACCTTCCTGTTACGTTAAACTAGTATAAAGTAATACGAAGGTTGCGTTATTTGCTCTCCGTTGCAATGTAGTACTGTAACTTACCTTCATTAGCAGAGAAGTGACTGATACCCTTCGAAGAAATGCGAACAGTATAGTCTGCTGGCATGAAGCGAAGATTCTCAATCTTGAACGATAGTTCAAACTCTTTATCAGTCTCACCAACAACATAACGGAATACGTTGCCGCCAACATTCTTGATATCACCAACAACGATAGTGATCTGACCATCAACACCTACAACCGACCAGTTTGGTAGTTGAAGAACATTCGCAGCCTGTGTTGTTTTTTGTAGAACACCCTGAGTAAGTTCAAACTCGACAACAACGTCGGGTAGATCAATAGACTTTTCAGGTGGTTGCATAATCATACTCGGATCAGCGAATCGATATTCGACATGTGAAACGCCATTCTTAATCGTAACACTCTGATCTGTAAATTCAAAATCTGGTTTCTCAAAAAGACTCACAGTGCTGAGAAATTGATTTAGATCATAGATACCAAAAGAAGATTCAAAAGAATCATCGATCTCAGCCATCGCTAAGATTGTCTTTTGTGGTGAGATAGTCTTAATTGTATTACCAGACTTCACATAGATGCTGGGGTTGATAGTAGTAAAACTCTTGAGAACACCAAGAGTATTTTCTGTAATTTGCATAATACACTAACCTTTCAAAAATATAAAAAAAACGTTTCTTAACTCAACAATAATATCTAATATAATATATTTCACTCTTTATGTCAATAAAAATTTACTTTAATCTTTCATTAGGATCAGCGGTGGCAGAAACACCAGCGGCTGCTAACGCTTCAAGACTACCACCAAATGTATATGAACCCATATGTGTTAGACGCATCCATGGGCACATCCAAACTTTGATTCCTGCCTTTCTTGCCCACTGACAAAACATATAATCTTCAGAAAGATATCGTTTAGATTCAGGATCGATCACACAATCAAAGTATGCCATAATTTCACGAGAACCATCAAAGTCTTTCGTTCGAATGTGATCTGGTAAATATTTAAATTCAGGATATGCTTCTTCGTATTTTTCAAATGCTTTACGCTGAATCATCATAAATCCAGTGCCGCCTTCAAGTACTTCAACCGGTTTATCTAATTCAATCTCATTTGCTCCATTGGCTGGATTGAAAACATAATCGCCAACAAATTCATTCAATACATTAGGATTTTCATCAGCGAATCCTTTATCAACTGCTCGTTTAATTTTTTCCCAAGCAATCGTTTTCTTAGGATATGGACCACAAACAATGTCTTTATCAGAATCTGGATCAGCAATTGCCGCAAGAGCCAAAACATCGTTTGGATCAAATCCAATATCTGAATCAATAAACATTAAATGTGTAAAATGATCATTACGAAGAAACTCATCTACACAATAATTTCTTGCACGAGTAATTAACGACTCATTAAAAAGATAATAAAAATCAACATTAACACCATACTGTGTTGACAGTTTACTAAGTTCTGCAGTAGACTTTGTATAATAACCTGAGCACTGACCTCCATACATTGGAGTTGCAACAAGAATGTTTCTTTTTCTTAGATCATGAATATCAATTTCAATTTCCATTTATTCTTTTTCTCCATGTTGTAGGTCATGATTATACATTGCAATGATTGCATAGTGAATAATCTTCATAAGGTCTTTGCGATTATATCCATCTTTCTTACCATATCGTTGAGCATACTTCATCACATTACCCAAGCAGAATCCTTCACCATGACCACCGTCAATAATGAATTCAGTTGCTTGATATTTGTTTGTGGAATAATGCTCACCATATGTCTCATCAATATAATCTTGCAGTTGGCGAAGGATTTCACCTTCGTTGTATTTATACTTGATAGACATGTTTATGCAACCTTTTTCTTACGAAGTTCAAGAATCATTTTATATTCTTCAAGTGTGGTTGACCCCATATCAGTATTATGAGAACGACGAATCACTGCGCCATCTTCGAGATCACCACCTTTGGCCCAAGCAGTATCATGACCCCATACCGAATCTGCGAGTTCAAGAGGTAGACCATCTATGGCGCATTTATAGTTTTGTAAAGCAAGACGTTCTTCACGTTCGTCAGAAGTAAGACTACGCTTCACATCACGATATAAAACGCCAAGTTTTTCAGGCGAAGTTAACAGCATAAACTGATCGAAACACTCAGTTTGAACAAGACCGTTTGAAAAGTTCTTGCTGTTCCTACGGAAAAACTCTTTTAGAAAATGCCGTTGACCGTTAAACTCAATCGTCTTAGCTTCTAATGAACGATCAGCATTTCCCTTGAGCTTCGAGTAAACATACATGAACTCTTCTGCAAACTGTCGATGATTATCGATTTTGAACTTACGGTTTTCACCATATAGCCCAAACCAAACAAGAAGAAACGCAGCAAACACATCGGTGTTGAACTTCTTTCCACGCACAGAACGAATTTTTTGTGCATCTTCGAAAAAACAATCAACTACATCGAGCTTACCGACGCTTTCTTGTTGAACCAGCGCCTCAATCTCAGGCTTGCCAGAATCAACGTTTCCTCCACCATTCGCCTTAATCATAGCGATAGCAACATATTCGTCCCACTTACGGCGATGGTTCGGTTCCATGTCAAAAGAAGATGAGCTAACATCACCACGTTGATCCATTTCAATGCTAAAAACTGGAAGTGGGAGGTTATCATACTCTTTATAACGCTTCGTCCGAGAACGAATCTGCTTACACACTTCTGAAACATCATCAGACATGATCATTTCCATGAAGTTAACAGGCGTAGTAGTGTTGATTGCCTGAAAAAGAGCTGTTGCTTCTTGAGGCGTGCAAACACAGATAGACATCGGAACAAAAATCCCCTCAAGATCAAGATCATCAATCTGTGCGAAAGTTGCCTGTTCGCCTTCGAAGTCTACTGCAAACTTGTTTTTGTAAAAAAGAACAAGAGCTCGGATGCGGTGCCCTCCATCAATCACGAGGTAATCTACGCCAGGATATAACTCCTGCGCTTCAGCATCTTGAGAGATGTCACGAAGTGTGATCATACCGATACCAAAACCTTTGAGCATCGAAGTAACAATTTGAATCGACTTCGTATGCCCCTTAGCAGTGGGTGGGCGTTGACCAATAGGATCTGGGTTTAGCTTGCCAGAAATAGCAAGGGTAATCAGCTTCTGGATAGACCAGGTTTCTGTCTTAGTATACATTTTAAAGCTCTTTTCAAATTTTGCGGGGCAGAACCCCTGTTGGCGTTACGAACCATTTCGTAACATATGATCATTATAACCCAATCTAATTAATATGTCAAGCATTTTTTTTTTAAATCGTAAATGCTAAGTCATTGATTTTATTGATTAACCAAAAAAACTTTCAAGACTGTTTTCAACCTTTTGATATTTACCTTGCGATCGATCTTTTAATCGAAGTTCCGCATGACCTGTAGTTTCACGGATGTACATTGTGCAAAGATCAGGAAATAGTTCTGCTATCTTTTCAATAGAAGTGCGAACGTATTCCTTCGTTCTAATTTCCTGTAGACCACCTTCTTCTTTGTAGTAGTTGCTTTTTACTGTATAGTTGTCAAGTCTACAAAGCACCCCATGTTTCATATACTGACGAAGACTGTATTCATAATCTTCGCCATGATTTGTTACTCGAGCAAGATTATCATCATGATCAACAATCACACCAAACATAGATGCGATGATATAGCAAAGTTTCGTATAGATCCTATCTTTCATAAAGTAAGCATTAGATGCAGCGTATATACCGAATGTTTTCGCACCGACCTTTTCGGCCTCAGAAAACCCCTGAAAAATAATTTCATCTTCGAGGCTGTCAATCGGAACGAGTGTTTTCTCATCTTTTGCACGTTGAACTTCTTGAACATCATCATCAAACATCATAAGACGAGTACCCTCTGGGTAATAACGTTCAATAAAGTTACGCTGTGCTCCAATTGTAGGAACGCCGATAACAATATTTGAACCATAGTCATGATCTTTAAGCGCATCAGAATATATTTCAAACTCTTGATCATCAGCAACAAAAACAGTTACTTTTGCTGGATCAATTTTATGTTGTTCAAATACTTTTAATGTTTTATCTTGGATTGTTTTTGATCTTTTGTATGATGGTATTGCGATACTATATTCCATTATAGAAATCCTTCCAAAGTATTAGATGCATATGGATCATCCATATCATGTGCTTTCATATATTTTTTCCACTCATCTTTATCCCACATACCTGGAGATACACCATTCCAAAGATTACGTTGTAGAGGATGCTCTTTATTTGTTCGCCGTTCTTCAACAAACTGTTTGCGAAGCATTTCATAATCCCAAGATTTTAAGTCAAGCATTTTTTCACGGAAATAAGCAACGATTGATACACGGTCATTATCTTCTCCAATTGGAGCAGTATTACTATGGATACCTTCATGATTGTTTACCAGCAACAAATCTCCAGGCTGAAGATTAATTCCAATCTTCCATTCAGGTAATGTGAAGATGAAACCTTTCCATCCTTTACCGATACCAGAAATATTTGAGAATCCAGATGTCAAATCACCAGCGTCTCGGTGACCAGCGGTGCGCCAGTTATAGTTGATTGTAAGTGTGGTAAATACTGTTTCACCAATAAGAAATCGTGGATCAAGTTTTTGAGCACATGCGCTTTGATTTCCCCAGCGAACAGGTAGTTCTTTCTTAAACACTTCATTGAGTTTATTTACATACGGAAAACACTTTGCAAATTTTTCTGGATACTTATCATTATATGTACAAGCACGACCATAAGGAATACGAGGATAACGATCAAAGTAACCTGCGATACCAGATAAAACTGTTTGCGCATAGTTAGTCTCAGAAATCATTTTTGAAACTTCTGCAGCTTCTTCACCCCATGTATTTTTCGGCTGTTTTTTCATTCGTTCTACCCAGCGATCAAACCATCCTTCATACTCGCCGTACTTCTCACCAATAACCTTTGAACGTAGCCAAACACGACCACGAGTTTCTTCATTGGCTGTGTTATCTGTGGGGAATACATCGAAAAGGTTTCCACCACTGGAAAAGTAATCAATCACTTCTTCTTGATAAGGAGTTACCCAATCACGATAGCCACGATTAGAACTACCAAGAAAATCGCCTCGAGGACCAGCAGCCATCCCACGATTTTGAGATTCAGTTGCTGCATCACGTAAACCTTCATACGCCAGCTTCTGTTCTTTATCAGTAAACACACCCTTGCGAAACTTGAAGATAATGTTATCTTCATCTTTTTGATTTGGTTCAAGTGGATTTAAGTTATACAAATCACAATCTTCATTGATGACTGTATCCATATCCTCTGGTTCAGCAAATTTACCGAGAATATCTTCACGATCTGTGTGTGGACGAACTAATTCTTTCATAATAACTCCTGAACTATTGTTAATATTATACTAGTATGTAAACAAATTGTCAAGGCGTTTGTAAATCGTCAAGGTGTTTGAAGTAATTATATTCTTTTGAGAACCAATCTTGAACTTCTTCCCAAAAATTAGGGCGACCATCACTGCCATCGTTGAACTCTTCAGATACTTCATCATACGGAAGCATACCCAAAACATCTTCATAGTATTCTTCACTAAGTTCTTCTTCGTAATTCATATCTTTATCCAGACCATATACGCCAATAAAGTTAGGCATCTCGTCTTCGTAAGTTACCCAAACTACAGCATCTGGTGAATTAAGTTCAACTAACTTTTCATGAAGTTTATCATAGAATTGAACAGGAGGCGACCA
>Ga0208644_1002773_pt1 | contig 13831 bp, 12 predicted proteins | sample VirMetDEL_Nov_18_FD_184517 | JGI IMG/M metagenome (GOLD analysis project Ga0208644, IMG submission 184517) | Aqueous microbial communities from the Delaware River and Bay under freshwater to marine salinity gradient to study organic matter... | ecosystem: Environmental > Aquatic > Marine >... | reverse complement strand
ACTGGCAGCATTTGATGCTAAAGTAAAAGAATTGTATGGTGCTGATGTTGCAGATGTAAATTTTGAAAACATTATTGATCGAGGTCGTGAAATTTACAACAGACAATATGCACCCCTAAGTGATGAACAAAAAGAACAAGCAAGACGGCAAGAAGTTTTGTCCGGTTTATCAGATGGCGGTAAAAGAAATTATCTGGCACTGAAGTCAATTAACCCTACAGACAAAAGATGGCAATATTTGGAAAAAGGTGCCACAATTCCTCAATCAGTAAAAGATGATCCTGTATTTCAGTCAGCACTTGCAATTATTGAACATAAACGAAATAGTCGTGATGGTAATGCTTGGTCAGTTGTTGATGCTAATGCATCATTAACACCAGAACAAAGACAAACTGCTGTTGGTTTAGCACTAAAATTATCAATGGAAAAAAAGAAACAACAGAAAGAGCAAACCAAACTTCAGGATCCATTTGGTATTAAAAATGTTGGAGATGTATTATCATCTATTAGTAATGAAGGAAAAGACAGAATCAATTCTATCAAAAAAGCTGCTAAAAACGAAAAAGAACAAAGCGTTATTGATAAATTGATGAATTCTAATATAAATGACTTTAATGAAGTATTTGGTGCAACAGATAAACCTGAAACTTATCAAACACCAGATATGGGACTTGATACAACAGGATCAGGTGAATTTGATATTGGATACGAATTTTTGAAATTATTCGGACAACCAGTTCCTGAAGAATACACTGTTGGACGACAAAAGAGAGCTGAACAAGAAGCTAAAGATACACCATTAAAGACAGACAATAACAAAAAACCGGTTCCTCTCGAAGAACAAGATATCCCAGATGAATTCAAACCTTCTACTCCTCAAGGTGTTGATCCAGCATTATTAGAATCACAAGGCATAAACACACCATTTACACCTGTCAAAATTGGTGAAACAAAAACATTCTATTATATGCTGACAGGTTATGATGCAGCAGGCAATGGAATTATCAAGGCTTATTACAAAGCAGGAAATAAAAAAGACAAAGAGTTTGATATGTCTGGCACATCTACATTAGCACAAAATGCTAAGAAAAAGTCAGCACAATTATTAAAAACTTATGAAGACCAACAAGGCGAAAAAGACTTGGAAGAGGTCGATAAAGAAACGCAACCATCCGAAAAGGAAGAATAATCAATGGATCCCGGTTTATTAAATGATGACGATAAATTCGTCTATGAAACACTGATACAATCAGACCCTGCAGCAGCAGCCAAATTTTTAGAAGAAGCTTCAGCACATTATCAAAAAATGGAAACAGCTGAACCTACAGATGATCCAGTTGAATCAATACCAGGTGCAACACCTGATCGTCAAATTCCTGGCATAAAAGAACAATCAAAAACATCAGGAACCGGCAGATACAGAACAACAGCAGAAGTTCCCAGGGCTAAAGGTCAATATGACTTAACAAAGCAACAACAGCAAGAATTGTTAATATCGCCTATTTTTTTGAGTGAGCAAGAACAAAAAACATACAAAACAATTGTTGATCGTCTTGTTAGTGAAGGATACCCAGATGAAGAAGCATTACGACAAACAATTGACCAAGATGTTGTTAGAAGAATGGGAAAAAAGCCAGGTGTTGGTGATCCAGAATATGGACAAGTTTTTCTTCAGACAGAAAAAGAACTAAAAGAATTACTTAAAGGAAAAGAAACTGCTCAAGCAAAAGCAAAACAATTACTTTATGGTCCTCAAAGACCAAGACAACCAAAAACTACAAGAGCATACGATCCACAAGCTTCAGGAATAGAGCCAAGAAGAAAAAGAATGGCATCTATGACTCAGGAAGAATTGGATAAAACAGCTAAAGAATTGTCATTAGGTGAATTAGCAAAAGAAGCTTTAGGGCCACAAATAATAGAATCAGCAGAACAAGTAAAAACCAGAGAACTTAAAGCAAAAGAAAGTCGTTATCAGCAGCTAATAAACATCAATGAATTATCTAAACAAAAGATACTGAACGAAAACCCTGCAATGGGGAAACCAGAAAATAAAGATGAATTAGAAAAACAAATGGATGAAATGTTTAGAGCTTCTGCTAAAGAATATTTCCAAATAATGGAAGATGAAGCAAGAATTAAGATATTATTTCCGGATGATGAATTGACATCAATGACTAAATTCACCGATGAAGAAATAAAACTTGCTGATCATCTGGCCAGAAAATACACTCGAACAATGATTGATGAAATATTGGCAGGAAATGAATTCAATCGTGAAGTAAAACACGACTTTTTATTACGCGATGATGACTTCAAAGAATTACCCACAGGAAAAGTTGGAGCTGACTTATTTAAAGAAGAAGTTGGAAAACTTTATGATGCCGGTTTGGAAACAGGTGCCGAAGCTTTAGGTTATATGATGACAGCATCTGAACCTACAAAAAAGATAATGAAGAAAATTGGCCTAATAGAAGATGAAAAAGACATTGTTGAATCAGCACCAATGATGGTCCTCCGTGATATTAACTTCTTTTTACGAGCAATAATCAATCCGACGCTGGCACAAATGGGAAATATAACTGGTGGAATATTAACATCAGGTGAAGATACAGCCGGACAAGATTATGTCAGAAAACAAGCTGAAGGTGGATTAGAAAACCTATTAGGTGCAAAAAGAGTTGAATTAACAAAAGATGTTGATTGGTTATCACCAATTGACTTATCAGAACAATTTCTAAGAGAATTATTGGTTGAAACAGCAACAATGCGCGGTTTGGGAAATGACTTGGCAGAATTAGAAGTTGATATTCCATTTGATGGAAAAAATAAAATGCTACTAACCAATCAAAATGCTCGAGACTTTCTTGTTGGAGCCGGAACAGTTGCAGAATTTTTTATTCCATTGGGTGCAAAACAAAAAGCAATAACACCATTTGGAAGATTATCAATGGCAATGGAAAAGATACAGAATCCATTGACCAGAAATTTAGCAATTACTGCATTCGACTTATATAGAAGTGGTGGTAATGTCGCAGGTTTAGGAAACCAAATATCTCGAGGCCTAAAGTTATCAGGTAAAAACATTCCTATTGTCTTACAGGCAGCAAAAGACATAAATAAATTAACTAATCCTGAAGTTGGCGGTGCAATTGGAGGTCAATTATCTACATCTGCTATGAAGTCAATTGCAATGGATACAGCCAAAGTTCAAGATGTTGTCGCAAATGACTTAGCAGGAAGAGTATTTGCTTTACGACTACGAGCAGCCGGTAATGAATTTACTGACTATACTGATGAAATGGCATCTATCTTTTCATCAAATACTTTTAATGAAGTGCAAGGTCTTACTTCTCAACAAGCAGCAAGTGTGCTATTAGATGCACAAAAAGCAAAAGGTTCATTTATCAGTGATATGGCCAAAACTGCAGAACTTGAATTGGTGGGAAATAAAATACCTGATTCTACACAATGGATGGGAATTAGAGATAACATAGCAAAAACTGCCAAAGAAAATATGTTAGCACAAGATATGGCAGATACAGTTTTATTGACCGACAGGGTGGTTGTTTCACAAGCAAAACTTGAACCAATTCTAAAAGAAGCAAAAGCAAAACTATATGATGCTAATGGAAAGTCTTTGGTATTCGAAGTTTTAGATAATCAAAACTTTAGACTAACAGATTACGGAAAACAACTTGTTGCAAGAGTCGCTGAAAGCAGAAATGATGAATTTTTAAAGACAATTCTGGAAAGATTAGATACACCGGTTTCGTCATTTGAAGCTTCATATATTACAAATAGAGCTATTGACGATATTGCATTATCAGACCCAGCAGCTCGTGCAATGAAACCAAAAAGAGCAGAAGTATTACAAGCTGCAGAGGTTCCACTTGAAAGACGGACATTACCGATTCCATTACCTTATGTGAAACAAGTTATCAATGAAATAACACCACCTGTTGTAATAAAAGCTGTCAAGGATTACACTGCAAGGGCTATGGGTAAAAGACTTCCTGTGCCTGGTGAATTAGCACAAACAAATGCGCAAGCTTATCGTATTCAGAATCAAATTAGACAATATGAAGATGGATTACAAAACCTAACGATGAGAACATTTTCTAATGCATCTAAAAGTATTAAAGGTTTTGCAAGAACTCCAGGTGCGACAGAAGCAAATACATTTCTAACAATAAATGCATTACAGAATAAAGGATATACATTCACAGAAATATCATCAATGACGCCAGAAATGATGCAAAGAGCATTATTATCAGATGAAATAAACCCTGCCGCAGTTTATTCACAACGGGCAACAGCTGAGCAAAGAAATTTTGACAAAACAGTAAATGCATTAGAAGTTTATTTCGGTAAAAAATTATCAGATGACCAAATATTATTTTTGAAAGGTGATCCTGAATTTGGTGATGTCGGATTATTGACAGGAAAAGCAGATGACTTTGTTAATGTTCCACAATATGCAAAAGAATTAGAAGCAAATTTCCCAGAATTGGCATTAGATGCAGCTAAACCAGGTGAAATAAAAAAAGCAATGATATATTCATTGATTGAAGAAGATAGAATGGCACATTATGAAAAGATATTCAATGCCAATATTGAATCAACAACTGGTGCTGTTGATTACAGAATTCAAAGCCAAAAATATGCTAATCAAACAGGCGATGTGATTGAACCAGAAAAAATTAGAAGATTGAATCGATCATTGACAAGAGAAATGCTATCAGAAATTGATGATACAGGTAATATTTCATTGGACCTTGTTTTTGCAAATGCCAGAAATATTGTTTCCAGAGCAGGTCTTAAGTCAGAATTGGACAACTTTATTCAGATGACTAATGTTTTAGATGAATTAGAAGCACCAACAAAAATGTCTGAAGCACTTCCTGGAATGAAAGCTGCAGTAAAAGCAGAAATACCTGATGTTCCTATTCCAAAAAAGTCAGAAATAGCAGATTCATTAGGCATTCCTAAAAGAGAAACAATTCGTGCCAATTATGATGAAATAATAAAAGATGCACCACCACTTTACAAGCCCAGAACTGTTGCAGAAATTAAAACAGATATTGCTGCAGAATTTCCACAACCTGTTCGCATAAAAGGTGAAGAACTTTCAAACAGACTACAAGCAGCTGTTGATGCACAATTACCATATACAGACCCCAGAGCACAAGTCAGAACAAGACAACAAGCCAGACAAGACTTAGAACAGGGAAGGTTTGGTGAATCAGAACAAATGGCATTATTTCCAGGTGAAGATATTCCTAATTTTGATACTTTACCACCTGAACGGCAAAAAGAGTTAATTGATAACATAATTGAAAATGACAAAGCAATGCGTCGAAAGTTTGTTCAAGATAGACAAGCGCTAAGACAAGAAACATTACGACAAATTAGAGAAACTGAAGATATTGAACAATTCATTCCTTATCTTGACAGAATTGATGAAATTAGAGAACTTGATCGTCAAAGACAAGCACAATCATCATTGGCCAGACGGGCATATATTTCTGGAAAGAAAAAACAATTTACAGCAGCACAAGATGAATTGGTTCTTGAATATGATGAATTAATTGAGATAGAAAAAGCAAGAATTAAAGACCTGCGAGCAGAAGCACAACAACAACAAGCAGATGAATTATTTGCCAGAAAACAAAGATTCAAGTCTCAACAATCCAAAATAGGTGAAATATACAAAAATGAACCTGCTATTCGTTTTATTACAGACTTGTTAGGTGATGAACCAATTATTCAAGCACAACAATTTGCTGCAGCGATGGCAAAAGAAGGAGTTGCCGATCCAAAAATACTTCAGCAACGCTTTGGTGTGCAAACACAAGAATTGGGAATGAAAGACTTTTATGGCGTTGATCCAATGACAAGACAAATGCTATCTGATGTGCAGACAAGCCTAAGCAGAAATGATAAAGTCGTCCAGCAAAACCTTCTAAACTTGAGTAAAAGAACTGATGGCGCTGGAGAAAGAGCTTTAGATTATGCCGGCTACACACTTAACGGTCTTCGTCGATCATTAGTCGCAGGTCAGTTAGGTGGAAAGTTTTTACCAAACATTCCTTATCAAATGGAAAATATTCTTACCGCTCCGTTTTTAGCATACATCACTAATCCAAAATATGCAGGTGGAATGATAATGGATGTGCCAAATGTAATGGTTGGTCGAACACCCAGAAAAATACTTCGTGAAATGGCGCAAAGAGAACCCAATACTAAATTACCAAATACAAATTACACTTATCGTGAAATACAAGATGCAATGAATAGATACAATATTGGTGTATCAGAATCAGGAATCAACTTAGGTGATAGCTTTTTTGCCGATATACAAAATGTGGCACAAGGCTTTGAAAAACTTGTTGAAGGAACTCCTGGATATAGTGCAGCATTTGGAGATAAATTTCTTGGTTTTATTGCCCAAGCAGGCAGAACAGGAAAAAGAGGTTTAGCTGATACAATGACAGGTTTTGTCAAAGGTTTTTATCAACCCCTCACTAAAGAAACACCTCCTTTTATGAGATGGGCAGATAATGCAGACCGGGCATTTCGTGAAAATGTATTTATCAGAGCTTTACAAAACGGTGAATCATTCGAATCAGCAGCAAATTTAGCCAGAACAACAACACTTGATTATGGAGCAATGCCACCTTGGGCTCGTCAAGGATTCGCAAAAGCAGCATTGTATATGTCATTCCAATGGCTAACAGGAGTTGAGATGCTTCGTGCTTTAGGAACCCCAGGTGGTGCAGCCCGCGTCGCAGCAATGACAAACTTCAGTCGTCAATTGGCTCGTCGTGCAGGTGCTTGGACATACGATGGTGAAAGAGCAATGGAAAATATATTCATAACTGAAACTGATCAAGAAGGTGTTGTTGCAGGTCGTCTTCGTAATCCTTGGACAGGACAATTGATGAGAATGGGTAATTTTATTGACTGGTCAGCAGGTGTTATTTCAGGCCGAAAACCATTTAATGCACAACTCAGTGCCGATGCGATACTTGAACAAATGTATATTCCAATTCTTGATTATTACAAGCAACTGGACTTTCAATACAAACGAGGTGTGCCACCAAAAGAAATATTCCAGATAGCACAACCAAGAGCAGAATCTGGAATCAATCCAATGACATTTATTCAGAACCCAGGTGCGTATATCGGTTATTTAATGCAAAATGAACAATGGACACCTTATCTTTTTGAAAGATATGACATTGAAATTGTAAAGCCAGAAAGAAGAGTTGTGGGAAAACCAACAATAAACGAACAGCAATATCGTTTTAGAAGCGATAAAGGCTATCGTAATTTTGTCTATGACCAAATGATTATGGCAAACTTTGGATTGAAACGAGGATTCAATGATTATTTAGAAGCATTACGATTAGGTGGCTTTATTGAAACACCTCCCGGATATGACTTTACTTATTATGGTCCAAATGCACAACCGGGTTTAGTTGATTCTTTAGATTACCTAATTATGAGAAGAAGACCGCTTAGAATTCCAACTCAGCAAGAACAGGAATATCGAAGAATAAAACAAATAGAAAATGAATTACTTGAACTACAAAGACAATATGCAAAATAGGAGATGCTATGGCTAAAAGAAAGCTAAATAAAAAAACGATGCCTTGTAATAAACCCAGACGCAGTCCTAATCCTAAAAAGAAAAAGGTTGTTAAAGCTTGTGAAGGTGGCAAAGAAAAGATAATCCATTTTGGGGCAAGTGGATACGGACATAATTATAGCAAGGGAGCTCGTAAAAGTTTTCGTGCTCGACATAAATGTGGAAATAAAAACTCTAAATTAGGTGCTCGTTATTGGGCCTGTAAAAGTTTATGGTCAGCTGGCGGACCAAAAAGAACCCCTAAAAAAGGACAACCAAGAAAATGAGAAAATACAAAAAACGCGGAAACCTGACAAAAGCAAATGGAAAACCAAACTGGAAAGCCATTTACGAAATATATCACGGAACCAAAAAAGCAATCAAACAAAGAACAAAACGCAACCAAGCCCGCAGGTTAATGGAAAAGAAGGGCAGGGTAAAAAAGGGTGATGGTAAAGAAGTTGATCATATAAAACCATTATCGAAAGGTGGAGGAAACTCCAGAAAGAATCTGAGAGTGGTTTCTCGTAAAACAAACCGTCGTAAATACAATAAATAACAGGAGGAAAATATGCCAAAATACGGACAGCCAAAACCAAAGCCGGTTAAAAAACCAGCACCAAAGAAACCAATGCCAAAGAAAAAGAAATGAAAAAGAAAACTAAACGCCCCGGGTTATGGGCAAACATTAGAAAGAAAAGAGCTATGGGAAAACGACCTGCAAGGAAGGGATCCAAAGCATACAATAAAGCGGTGAAAGCAGCAAAGAAAATTAACGCGGCAAAGAAAAGAAAAAAATAGTGTAATAATAGGATAATCCCTGAGGAGGTTGAAGATGGGAAAAACAGGACAATTCGTTCATAGAATTGTAAAAACAGTTGATCAGGACTTTACGAATGCTTATGCATCAGATAAAAAATTGGAAATACGACTTATCGACGATATTGTGGGCGAAGGCTCACGATCAGGTAATTCATTATTTCGGCAAGGATATTTCTCTGGAAACATCCAGCTTATCAGATTCAAAGGCACAATTACATCGGGAAGTCCGACAACTATTACATTCAAAGGTTATGAAGACGAAGCAGGAACAAAGTTATTATTACCACCGTCTGCTTCAGCATTGGAAATTGGTTTTGATGGAACAAGTTATGGTGCATCTTTTCTGGTTAATTGTTATCATTCTTCAGCAGCCGATTATTTATATTTGTTTCTTAAAACCGATACCGGAGAATTTAATGTCGATGAGGTTCAGGTCGCTTGGTTTGAATAGGGAGATAAAAGATGCCAGCTACAACACAGTGGCCCGGACCTTTTATCCCAACTCAAGGTTCAGACCTGAAAGCGGAAGACTTAACATCACAAATAAATGGATCGGCTACACAATTTACAATATCAGAGCAATTCATTGCTACACAAGTTTTCGTGTTTCTGAATGGATTATTTCAAGGGCCACCAAATGGTTCAGAAATTACAATCAATTCATCAACACAATTTACTATCGCCACGACGCCGCTGACGGGCGACAAACTGGCTGTTATTTACAGCCCACTCATTAAACAATAAAAACAGGAGGCTATAATGGCTATTCAAATTAGAGGCGATCAGATACAAAATAATACGGTCGGCCCAACACAAATTGACGAAACTGCTACCTATGACTTTAGTTCAGGTGTCGTTTCTGTCGCAACTCCAAGTGCAAATGCTCACGCTGCAACCAAACTTTATGTTGATAATGCAGTTTCAGAATTAACATACACAGCTGGAGACGGTATTGACATCAATACTGCAACTTCACCCGATACCATATCAGTTGATATCAAAGCTGATAGCGGTCTTGCTTTTGATACAGGCGAATTAAAAGTCGCGTTAAAGGCAGAATCTGGTGGAAGTATTTCAGTTGATGCAAATGGACTTTACATTGCAGATGCAGCTATCGCTAACGGAAAACTTGCAAATTCAACAATATCAGGTGTCGCATTAGGATCAAACCTTAATTCATTGAGTGCTGGACAAGGCATTTCGATGACATCATTCAACGGTTCTGCTGCAGTTTCAGACTTGACAGTTAATCTTGATGGTGGAACACTTTCTAAGTCTGCTTCAGGATTGAAAATTGCTGATAGTGGAGTTGATACAACACAATTAGCAGACGGTGCTGTTGAAACTGCAAAAGTTGGTGCGAATGCTATTACCAGTGCTAAAGTTTCTCTTACAACTGAATGGCATACTATGTCTCCAAACGGTGTATTAACATCATTCGACTTAGGCCATACTCTTGAAGGAGCTTGGGCATATATAATGGTATTTAGAAACGGTTTGGCTGTCGAGCAAGTTGCTTCATCACCATCTGGACAAGACCAATTTACAGTTTCTCTTAATGGTGGAACTGGTGGCGTTGGACAAATAACATTTGGATCAGCACCAAATAGCAGTGATAACTTGAGAGCATTCTACATAGCTGATTCTGCAAGCTAATAAAATAGGTCATCACTATGGAAATGCTCGATATTGTTAGTTTCTTAACAGGCCCGGCAGCAGCTGTGGTGGTGGCCTTGTATTTGAACAAAATGTTTGTGAATTTTATGTCGAATTCAATAGAAAAAATTATCCAAGAAGCGAAGGAAGACAGGAAATTATTCCAACAAGCTATTGAAAAATTAGATAGACGGTTGGAAATTATTGAAAACGAAATAAAAAGAGGATAAACATACAAAACAAATAATGACGAAGGGGACAAAAAAGTCCCCTATTTTTTTATTTATTTTTTGAACTTTTTTTCTGAAACGGATATGTATTATTTGTTGAGTTAAGTTGAGTTGAGTTGAGTTTCACATCTAAATTGGAAACACAATGACAACAAACAAGTTTAAAACCGTTTTGGCACACGGAGAATCGATTGAAAAAAAAGTGATAAAGTATTTACAGAAAAAGAAACCTGAATGGGGCTTCAAAAGGCTTGGGGGAGCTTATCAACCCGATGGTGAATGTATTATTGGTAATGTCGAAATAAAAGCACATCGTGGTTGGTATGAGAATCCTGTAATTGAAATAGCAAATATATCAGGCGGTTGTTATTCCGGCTGGCATTCTGATAATTCAATCAAGCTTTATGTCGCTTACCATTCAGGCTGGATCCACCTCTACAATACAGAAAAACTAAAACGGGCAAAATGGCGTTTTCATAATTTCACCTGTCCTGTCAATCAAGGCGACGGAACAAATAAAATTATGCAGTTTGCAAATATCAAACTATCATCAAGCCTCAGGTCTGACCACTGTAATATTCAGGATGATCCTGAAAGGTGGAATTGTAAAGAGTTAGGTGAAGATACACCTTACATTGGCTCTCTATTTATTGGATAAAATGTGCTGAAGATAGGCAGAAGTGTTTCTAAATGCGCCAACATTAGAAACTAAGGCTAAACATCCTGGAGAACCTAAACAAAACATCTGGCCATTTGTTTGAATAATTAAAATTTTGGAAGTTGCCTATCTTCAGCACAAAAAAATAAAAGGGACCAAGATATCGAGTTTGGAATCATCAACAGCTTAAATGTATGGCAGAACATTTAAAATTATTTTTGATATCTTGGCCCCAGTGAATTAGGACACACATAGAGAAAATGTCTAAGAAACTCTATGTGCATAGATAACCTATTTTTTTCCTTACTGGGATAATTTATTATTGATTCTGTAAAAGAGCATAAAAGAGAGATATGATTACTATACTCTGTTTCTCTGAAAGATTACAATAAAAAAATAAAAATAAAAAAATATATTTTTTCTATTTACAAATAAAAACTGAACGGTAAAATAGTTCTGACAAGACGGAGAGAGGGGTATATCTTTAATATTAATATATCTTAAATATATCTTTCTGTAATTATAGAATAATATTAGAATATTAAAGACAAATAAATGTGGGAACATTTATTTGTCGTTAAGAGACAGCTTGCTACTGCTCGAAGAGCGTAATTAGCTTGCTCTTTGTCAGCTTGCTCTATATAATATATAAAAAAAAATAGATTATTTTTTAACATTTCTATTTTTAAGATATAATTATTATTAAGAGAGAGAGAACATTAAAAATAATATTAAAGAGGAATTATGATATCAGGATCATTAGGACTAAGAAGCTTATTACAGAACGATACAAATAATATATTAAACTGGACAGCTGAAAGTAATCCAGTATTAGCAAAACTGATGAAAGTTGAGCCAGTAATTACAATAGATGTGGGAGACAAATTACTGATCAATGACTTCACATTACTTACAGTTTTAGGAATAGATGAAGCGACTGAAACAATTTATCTTTCAGAAGGCTATTACTTTTGTGAGGCTGATGAAGTTAGAAAACTAAAACATCCTTCAGAACAAGAAAAAGAAATTATAACAATCTTTCAGGTGATAGAATAATGGCAACTACAGATAAAAGAAGACTTAGAATTGCAAAATACAAAGCAAAGATAAAATTAGCTGAAGACCAAATTACAGACCTCAATAAAAAAGTCTTTGATATTATTCAGCTTATAGTTTGGGCAGAAGAAAACGGTCGAGGAACTAAAAAACATAGAATATCTCACGCAAAAGTGGTCATCAAAAGCCTTCAGACTGCTAAAGACAGACTTGAGAAATTTATTCAGATTAGACAAAGAGATATCGAAACTTACAAAACAATTATCGATAACCAATTGACCAAAATACCTGAAATGAAACCTGTCTGCAATAGGAACCTTAATGAACAATAAACTCAGAATCACAAGCTTAGACGGACTCATCTACAAATTCGAAACTAAAGTCAGCCAAGGCAAATTCAAAGACTTTGAAGAAAGAGAACAAATATACCACACACTTGAATGGCTCAAAGAAGCAAAGCGACAAGGATTGACGATAGATGACATAATTGACTTCGCTAATGGAAAACCATTCAAAGACAATTTGAACATCACAGAGATACTACAGAATAAACGGAATGATAAAGTCTGAGCATCATCATAAAGATAACAAGACGGCGTCATTTTGTGCGTGTAAATTAGAAAAACATTTGATATAATACTAACACTATGGTTATTACAGTTGGCAGGAGGTAAAAATGCATAGCAAAGGAAAAGGCAATTCTAATAGGGGTGCCGAAAAAAACGAAGTTTTCACTCTCAGAAGCGTTGCAAAAGAACACATTGAACAGGTCAGAAAATTTCTACCAAGTGGCTTAAGATGGTGCGATCCATTCGCCGGTGATGGTGCATATCTGGATGCTTGTGAAACATTTGGTATTGAATGCGATGGATACGATATCAACCCAAAACGGTCTGACATCATCAAACAGAACATTTACCAAACCCAAACATTCGACTATGATGTGGCAATATCTAACCCACCATTCAGTCGAAATACAGGAACCCAAGTATTTAAAGAACTTGACAGATTACAGACAAAATATGTCGTCTTCTTCTGGCCCTTATCAGCATACAAAGAATCGACAATCCGTCAAATACCCAGAAACTATCATCTATTTTGGAGCAAGGAATACAGAGCAGAAAGGGGCACCAAATGGTTTTCTACACCTAATAAAACAGACAATATGAATATGTGTCTGCAAATTTGGGAAAGAAGAGAAGAATTACGATATGAAGCACCAAAACCACCCAAAATACTACAACAATATTTGTGGGATAGGAAAGGAAAAGTCGGAACACCATTACCCAAAGACTTGATAAAATATACAATGTTGGGGTATGCTTCAACCATCGGACAGTTTGTGCCCGTTAAACCAGGTGAAACAGTAAAAAGAAATACCTATTGGTATCTAATGCCCGACACACCTATTCACATTATCAATCTCCTAAAACAATACAATCCTTATCCTGATGCAGGTTATTGCTTATCAGACAATTGTCAAAGCATTAGTTTAGAAGCAGTCAATGGCTACCTGGCGTGCAAGCTTGACCTAATGGTGATATAATAACAATACAAAAGGAGTAAAAATGCACTTACACAATGAAGACTGCCTTGATTATCTACAATCATTGGCATCAGAATCAGTCGATATGGTTTTGACCGATCCGCCATATTTCAAAATAGTCAAGAATGATTGGGATAATCAATGGAAAACTGAACAGGAATATCTAAACTGGTGCCTGAAATGGACCCGTGAATGTATTCGTGTTCTAAAACCCGGTGGTTCAATGATCG
>Ga0208644_1002768_pt1 | contig 13837 bp, 18 predicted proteins | sample VirMetDEL_Nov_18_FD_184517 | JGI IMG/M metagenome (GOLD analysis project Ga0208644, IMG submission 184517) | Aqueous microbial communities from the Delaware River and Bay under freshwater to marine salinity gradient to study organic matter... | ecosystem: Environmental > Aquatic > Marine >... | reverse complement strand
AACTAGAAAGTCTAGTGGATTGATTAGAACAAACTGAGTTTCTTCGTACAATGCCATGTACTTCATATCCCATTGACAATAAAAATTCTGCTAGGTAAGATCCGTCTTGCCCGGAAATACCTGTAATCAAAGCCCTTTTCATTATATAATACCTTTTTCTTTTAATAGCGAATCATTTCTTTTATGTAGGAGATCAAACTTAGATCCACTCTCTATTGGTTTATCTTTATTCGAGGAATGGTGCCAGTGCCACGCAAACGCATCTAGAAACAATCCATCCTTTGCTATACCACTCTTATTATAAAACCAATTATCTTCAAGTTCTCTTGTAAAATTAAGATCAACTTTACTGCTTAACCATTCAGTGTTGAAAAATGTAGAAGGGAAAACTGTGAAGGGGTCTTTGGCATAAACATAACCAAGCATATCTTCATCGAAACAAGTGGTTCGTGGTCTAATTTCAGTAACGATCAATTGTTTCATGCAATTTTCAATGTAAGAATCTCCCTTAACAGCACCCATCATAGCAGCACAAGGTCCATGACAATCTGGTTCCCACTTTCTTTTCTTTGCGAAATCAGTAGAAGATCCCCACTGATATGCGAAAGATTGATCTAGAATTGGTTTAAAATCACGAAGCAGAATCATATCCATGTCCATATAGATTCCACCAAATTTATAAAGAACTAAAAATCTCATTATACCGCTAGACATCCAGTGCCTATCGTCATCATAAACATTTAAATATTTTTCATTTCCCTCTAGGGGAGTTCCCTTTGCCAATTCTACTGAATTATACACCCTCAAATCTAAATATTTTTTGTATGGCTGTATGTTTTCTTGTTTACTGATATCATAATCAGACCAAACAATCAACTTAGTTTTTTCCAAGTTCTGGGTTGCAAGATAAGATCGAATAGATTCTAATTCTTTCTCATCTTTCGCTTCGGTGTAGACATGGAAAGGAATTACTTCTTTTGGATAAACATAGTCTTCTTCTTTAATATTTGAAAGTAATTCTAAACCTTTTGTATAATCGTAATATAGTTCTGGATTTTTTTCATAATATACATTAATCACATTATCACTCCATAATTTTCAAAGTCTTCATATTTTCTTCCCTCTCTTAGCATATAAAAAAGTTCTCGATCATTAGGTCTCTCTATATCATCTATGAATATCATCGGAATTTTCATAAAAAAATCAGAACCTAAGATTTCAAACATTTTCTTTCTATCACCATGAGCAGGACCATCTATGAGCAAAGCATCCCAGTTTTTGTTTTTGACAAAATCAAAAACCTTTTTTTCATCGTACCAATCATCAACTATTTCTGCAAGTAAATAATTGTAATGGTAAAGGTTATAATACTCTTTATTTTCTTCTATGGAATAAACAGTGTATCCATGATCCACCAATTTCCCAGTTCCAACACCGCTGCCAAACTCTAATATTGTTTTTGTTTTATCTAATTTGTCAAAGATTAATTTAAGAAAATTCTCAGACATGCTCATACTACCATGACTCATTTCGAACACTCCTATAAATAGTTTCCTGCGCTCCACCTAAAGTAAAAACATCTTTAGTATCATTTATGTATCTTAAGATTTTCTCTGTGTCTACAGACTCTAATGTTTGAATTAATTGATTTATATCAAGCGAGTCTTTTTGGGAAATTCTAACACAAAGATTATTCCAATCAACCCTATCTTGATATGGAAAAATTATATTATCAACCATGAGAACCGGAATAGTATTCAGGTGAAGACATTCAAAAAATCTGTAACTAAATCCCCCCTGGCCAGGTCCACCCAAAGGACATAAAGAAAACATAGTTGAACTTAATGTACTTAAGAATTTATCGTGAGGAATATTGTTTTGATATGAAATTTTATTATTACCAGCGTTTATGATATTTTTTGCAAGTTCGTATCGATATTGATTGTTAATGCTACCAATAAAAGAAGCAAAATACTTTTTTTCCTCTTTGTATGGTTTGGTGTTTATAATCCACCTATGAACTAATATGTCATTCTTTCCTACCACACTAGAATCACCCATATTGATTATTCTAGCATTTTCTATTTTATCAACTTCAGTAGAATACTTTGCAAAATCGTTGTCGTGATTCCACTGAAACATGACAATATTGTCTTTGTATTTTTCACAAAGACATTTTATGTAAGGGACAATTTGATCACCTAATCCACCAAACTCTAATAATTCGATATAGAGAGGGGATACATAAATTTCTGGATTATCATCAACTTCACAAAACAAATCAAACCTTGTCTGATGTTGATCCTGAGATCTTAAACCAGGCAAAAAGAAGTCAATGTTCTTAAGAACATCAGGTCTTTTTGCTACAAATTCATCCAACCAATTAGGATGAACCCTCGATGTATCCCAACATTTATCTGAAATTTCTTTTTCTATAATTTTAAACTTAATCGGTTTCATTATAAAACTCTAAAATAGAATCACACACGAACTTGATATCATCATCACTAAGATAAGGATGCATGGGCAAACTTAGAAGGCGATCTGCGTTATGCATTGTTTTTTCGCAATCATTGCAAATCATATTCTTATAGGGTTTTGTCATGTGAATGGGAATTGGATAGTGAATAACTGTGGGAATACCCCTATCATTTAAAAACTTTTGTAAGTTTTCCCTGTCTTCACAAAGTATAGCATATATGTGATACACATGGCGATCTACATGACTAGCCACCTTTGGTGTTTCCACACAGGTTCCAAGATACTCAGTGTACATTTCTGCAATTTTATTTTTCTTTTCGTTCCAACCATCGAGCAGTCGTAACTTCTCATCAAGAAAAATTGCTTGGAGCGGATCCATTCTATTGTTCCACCCAATATCATCGTAGTGATACTTAACACTGGATCCATAATTTCTAAGGGACTTTAAACTCTTTGCATGTTCTTCGTTGTCTGTTGTTACAATACCAGCGTCCCCAATTGCACCCAAAGACTTTCCGGGATAGAGAGAGTAAACGCACATTTCAGATCTAGTCCCAACCATTTCATCACTATACATCGCACCATGAGATTGAGACGCATCTTCAAGAACTCTGCAATTATACTTATTGGAAATTCTTTCCAATTTAATCATATCGATTGGGTGTCCATATAAATGGACAGCCATGATTACTACATTGTCATACTTGTTTCTATTTTTATCTAAATGATTTTCTAGATGATCAAGATCAAGCAGAAAGTAGTCATCATGATCTAGCAGTGTAACCTCAAAGTCTCCCCTTACTTGGTGATCGATTGCTATAATGTCGGCGATATAAGTGTTTGCTGCCATAATAACATTTGTTTTACCTTCAAGATTCATAGACTGAATCGCCAGTTTTAGTCCATCGGTTCCGTTTGAAACGCCGATAGCATGTTTTCTACCAGTGTATTCTGCAAAAGACTTTTCGAATTTATCAAGATAAGGTCCCCCGATATACCACCCAGATCTAAGCATATCAAGAAGGGATTCCATACAAGATTCTTCAATATCTTCCCACTGTTTTGAAAGATCATTAAATTTTATTTGTTGTGCTATCATATTAATTTTCCAAAATTTCTGTAACTTGAGTAGTTAGTTTTTCCTGATCAATTCCACCCTCCAAAAAACAACTTATTGAATTTTCTAGAGGACTGTTAAATGTCGTGAACTTTATGTCTTTACCATTTAATTTTATTGTGTTTGTGCTGTCATCCCATATCAATATACCTGCGTCAAATTCAAAAACACATCGTCTATCCTTTGCAGAATACTCCCAACTGCTGTTAATAAGAACATCAAATGATTCATATTGAAGTATTCCTATACAAGTATCGTGTTGAAAACTTTTAGGATTTCTTTTTCTTTCTATCCAGTAAACATCTGTTGGATAATCTTCGAAAAGATATTGAATGATAGAAACATCGTGCGATGACAAATCCCACTTAGCGGAAACATCATGTCTAACAGGACCAGAATTCATTCTGTTCATTGTAACAGATCTAATCGATCCCAGTTCTTTGTTCTCATACATCTTTTTGATTGCAGAAATTGCATCGTTAAAGGTAAATGTCCAATCAACAAAAAGGTTTACATTATTTTTCTTCGCCTCCGCGAAAAGACAATTAACAGATGGTTTGTCCGTACATAATGGCTTTTCACAGAATACATTTATACCTTTTTGCAGAAGAGGATCAACAACTGATTTGTGTGTTGATGTTGTTGTTGCAACAAAAACATGGGAGCAATCATTTATCGACTCTTCGTTGTCAATACCAATGTAAGGATCGTGTATTACAACATCAGAAAAATCTTTCAAATTTTTATGAAGTATCTTTCCCCAATAACCATAACCAATTATTCCTAGTTTCAAGAAATATCCCTTCTAAAATTTCTTCTGTTTCCTAAACTTCCATTATCCTCGTTCGAGTAGTAGCAAGAATCATTGTCATTTTGACTTATTGGATCTATGTCATCAATTTTTTCTATGGTATCAGCAAATAAAATTTCTGCATACTTCAATGCTTTCTTGTACACATCCTCTACTTCTTCTATTTCATGATATATGGAATAATCTAACTGAGAAATAATGGGTCCGTCGTCAATGCCCGGAAGTATCTCATGAATAGTTACTCCATGCTTTTTTTCTTTATTCTTAAGTGCCCAATTTATTGGAGAAACACCTCTATACTTAGGGAGAGGTGCATTATGAATATTGATAATTTTTTTGCAATTAGCAATATAATCCGCAGAAAATATCTTATCATAAAAAACCGAAATGATAAGATCAACGCTTTCGGGATTCATGTCTTTATAATCACCAGAATCTACCGTGGGAATGTAATGATCTTTACACCAATTTTTTATTGATCCTGTCCATGTTGGCTCCGGAAAAACAGGAACAACAGAAACTAATTCGTGACTCATTGATGAATTCAAATAGTCACAAACAAAAATACAAAGATCACCTTTTCCCATAACACATACTTTTTTCATTTATCAGTTTCCAATGTCAAAAGAACCTAGCAAGTTCCGGTAAAGCATTAACCTTCACTAAGGTTTCACCATTTTCGTCCAGAGTAAGATTGTGGTAATATGGAGTAAGATGACGGTTTCCGTTTAGATCCATAAGATCTTCTTCTTTCCAAGTTATAATTTTACCTCGACCATTCACAGCATACTCTTCCTTCACATAAGTTTCTGGCACATAATAATTCTGATCAAAAACACTATTATCTTTCTGAACTTTACATAAGGATTGTAAATTATTTTCAAAATAAAACAAGTACATAATTGTCATATCACAAATACCGCCTGGATGGTTTGTATCTAAATGCCAATTCCATTTATGGAGTAACTTGTCCATGTTATTGGAGTAAGTGTTAATAATAAAATCCTTAAACTTCAATATGATGTCATGTCTCCAATAAGAAACACATCCAGTGACACCCCAGTCCTTTGGTGAATCGATATCGGGTCCGAATCGCTCGGGTGAGCAAGCCATTCCAACATAATCTTCATCAAAGATACTTTCTCTTTCTTCGTAATTACAAAAAGTCATGATATCAGAATCTAGATAAACAACTTTTTCTAAATTCATTTTCTCTACAAAATTTGCTAAAACTATCCATCTCTCGATACATGCCATTTCAAATGGAGCTTCGTTAGAAGACATATGCACATATGAAGATCTAAATTTATCAACACCATCAGAATAATCTTCTATTCTATGATGTTCAACATCTAAATCAGAGTTCGATTCATCGCCTAGTAGAATAACCCTCTCGTTAAAATTTTTAGATTGTTGAATTGACACCTGTAAGTGACGAGGGGCGGATGTTGCGTTTCTTATTGCACCCGCGTGATAATATACAACCGGAATCATGCAAAGTCTCCTTTATAGTTTTTTTATTATAATCTACAATGTTCAAAGTTTCAAGTCATTTTGCTCAGAAATATATGATCAGAAAAATTCTGATATGAATACTCGTGTTCTTCGAACAAGTTAATTAAATTTTGAACATTGTGATAATATGCACATGTTTCTATTTCTTCATACGCCCTATAGGTTTCATAATAACTCTCTTCATTTGTCATTTTTACTCTGGAAAGTAAAATGTGATTAAATCCCACGGAAACAATATGTTCTAACATGGAGTCACCATTGGGGGAAACATCCATCAAAGCACTAGCATAAAGAAGATCATATTTTTTTGCATCATCTTTATTAAGTTCTGTTGCATCTTTGACAAAAAAATTATTACTATCCCAAGTTTCTTTTGCGAGAGATATTGCATCGTCAGAATAATCACAACCAAAGTAAGTAACACTTGGAATGTTATCTTTACATACTTTGTAGAAAGAACCGCACCCGCAACCAACATCTAAAATACTAGATGGATTTACTTGTTTTAAAATTGCCAAAGAAAGTTTCCAGTGTTCAGGATAAGTTTCTAGAGATTCTAACTCATTTAAATTGAACTGTAGTTGTTTCTTAAAAACCTCGGAATTTTTCCATGAATTTATTAAAATATCTTCATTCATCTTTTAGTTCCATGTATGATATCCATGTATAATCATACATTTCTTCAACTAGTGTTTTATTCGAATTTTCATTTAATTCAAACACAGGGTCTGGTGTATTATAGTTTTCCCACGAATCACCCCACCTAGTATTTTCTGGCTTAAACAGAGGGGGGAGTTCTTGATAATATGAAATCTTGTCTTTGAATAACTTGATATCCTCTTCTGGGATAACATATTCAGATCTATCACCCGCTTTATCAATTATGCAGGTAGTAGATTCTCGTAATTTTTTTGGAGAAACACAATCACCCTGAGTTGGAGCATAGTTATCTTCAAAAACTATTTTCTTAAAAAATGGCGTAGAGGACAAAAACTTTAATCTATGAATAAAATCCACATGATCGTCTAAAAATAAAAGCGTGTTGTCTTTAGTGTAATGATTGTTTGCATTAAAAAAAGAATTCCAATCTACTTGAGTGAAATCATTTTCAATGTAAAGAGCATTTTCTGATTTGTATAAAAGTCTTTTCATGTAAACATCAAAACAGATGATGTCGCTGTCGGGAGATGCATTTTCAAATAACCATGTTCCCTGACCTTTCCACACTCCACTTTCTATTATAAGTTTTGGGGAAGTTTCTTTTAATAAACAAAACATATTAAAAAGGTGTGGAGACTTCATCCCACCAGTGTTGTCATCTATTGGTTTATTTTCATAAAGTTCTAGATATTCTTCTAAATAATTTTTAAAGTTATCTGTATCAATTTTCATTTTTCATTTCTCACATTTTTAAAAGCACCGAAATCATGAATATAATCTGAAGGATCATAATGTGTGTTGGACATGACAAGAAGTGCTGCTGTTTCGGATCTATAAACCTGCTCATCCCAAATCATTTCTGGTATATAAAGTGCTTGCTGAGGACTTTCTAAAAGATATCTAGCCTCTCGTTCACCGTCTTTAACTATAACTTCAACTTTGCCGTGTAAACACACTAATACTTGCTGAGTTTTAAAGTGAGCATGTTTTCCCCTTTTTTCCTCATCCCGTACACCATAAACATAAAAAATTCTTTTTATCTCAAAAGGAATATCTTGTCCAGATTCAATGGGAACAAGATTACCGTTGTCATCTACAACTGTTTTTACATCAAGAAATTTTACATCGTCAATTGTTATCTTCATAATAAATTACCCACAATAGTTTTAGTCACATTGAATGCACCCTCTGGTGATGCGTTCCGTTCATACCAGTCCTGTCCTGCATCGTGCATATCTTGCCACTGACTCTCACTAACTGAATCGATTAGTGGTTTGACTTGACTGGGATAATCCACACGAAGGAAATGAACTCCTTCTTTCATTGGTTCATAGTATGTATTATCAACTTCAGTAGCAAAGAGTGGGACGACACCCATACCAAGAAGTTCAATCTCACGATTGCACTTTGGACCATAACCTGCAAGACATAATCCAAACTTAGATTGTCGTAGTTTTTCTAGGTACTCTTCTTTTGTAAATGGATAGTGATCTGGTCCGGGTTTATCTACTGGACAATTGAAGAGTTTTATACCTGATCGTTCCCAGTCTTTATTTTTTCTGTTCGCATTCTGAATACCATTTTCGACCTTACCCAAGAAGATAGATTCTATGTCCCGATCTGCATAACCCAACAGCGGAGTCTTTCTTGCTTCCATCAGACGACGAGGACTTCTAGCCCAAAAGATCCACGGATAACAATTTGGACCCATTGGTACAGTATTACCAAAAATACCATGACGAAATTTGGGAATGTGTCTGTCATCTAATCTTGGCAAATCATAAAGCAAAATATCACCACACTCATTTATCCAGCAAAAATCATCTGGACTATTTTTGACTTCACATAAATCAAGTTCTTTCCATATGTCAACTAGTTCTCTGAATGTATCCCCACAATGAGAACCGGCTTCTGGCTTTAATATTATCACGAAAACTCCTTTAATTTATTACCATAATCTATGTAAAAGTTTCGAACTTCTGGTATATTAAATACCTGAAAATTCAAAGTGTGATCCGCATAGTTTCCGTTTGTAGGACTAATCTCACCAGTTTCGCTGTTATAACCAACTCTAGAAAAGTGATTAAAAACTAAGGGTTGTCTTTTATTACCCCAAACAATTGTTCCGTCTTGATTGAAATATTCATACACATATAATCTAAAATTCCAAGGGGCCCCGTGTGCTATAGTTTCGTCTATAACACAAAGATTTTCCCCACATATCCATTCAAACAACTCTAAATATTTTTGATCTCCGCATGTTGCTAAGTCAGGGCGTGTTTCTAAAATAACACACTCCATCCAAAACTTTAATGTTTTCATTCCCAGATCATCTTTCTTAAAAAAGACGGTTCCAACATTATATTCACCATCAGGTGATAAGTTTGTGTTGTGTCGATGTCGTATGATGCCAACACTCTTCTCACCAATCTCGTCAAATATTAATTTGGGATCTTGATAGAAATAAATGTCAGAATCAGCATAAAGAATATCATCTAGATTCTTTTCCTTTAGCAGATAATAGGAAAAACAAGACGCGAGTGCCCAGCAAAATTGATTATATGGTTTTCGATTTTTAAAATTAACCAGATCCTGATTGCTATTTTCCACATCACTCAATCGCACAGGAACAACTTTGGAATTATAATTGCTCAAACTTTCAAATGTTTCTTCATCTAAACAGAGATAATATAAAACAAAATCTTCTGTTGAATGACTTATAAGAGAATCAATAAGAGCCTTTCCAAACTTCAAGTAATTCTTGTCCGACAGCGTACAATATCTTCTAGTGCTTTCCATGTTCTATTACCTTATTATAGATTCTCTCATCAAAATTTGCAAACTCTATTGCCTTTTGCTTATTCTTATGAATGATGTTCAGTATACTTTCGTAGTACGATGGTGTCAAGTTATTTAATTTATCTTTGAGTTCGTCGAATGTTTGAAACAAAATCATTCCATCTACATCAAAATAATCTTCAATGTTTGGACATCCCCAGTAAACAGGAATAGTTTCTGTTAAAAAAGCATCAATAAGTTTTTCCGTAAAGTAATGTCCTATTGATTGATTTTCTATACAAATATGATACTGAGAGTCGAAAAGAGATTCCTTTTCTCCTCCCGGAAGAGGATTTGGGGAATTAGAAAAACACTTGGTGCTTGTGTAGAAGTTAGTGGGAATTTCTATTTCTTCTTTTCTCGACCATACTTGTTGTCTTAAGTTGTAACCAGGTCGATCAATATTATACCAAGAAGCCAGAAAACTCACATCAAAAGTTTTTTGTTCTCTTTCGAAGATAGCAGAGGGCTCATAACAACCAAGACCATCTGGATGATTAATAGCACCTCGATTTAACCATGTGCTTCCATATGGAAACAAATGTGCATTCTCACAGAAAACATTAATTTCATCATCTGCTGAAAGGATTAAATCATATCTCTTGTGGTTGTTTATCACATCATGTATAGTAGATCTATTTGGAGACATCATTGACTCGCTAGATAGAGCGAGAACCTTAAATGCATCTGCGTTTGTAAAATTTTCCATACGAGAAAAATGAATTTCAACAGGAAAGTCAAACTCAAAAGAATCTCTAAAAAGATATTCGCCGTTTTTGACTATAGGTTTATAAGATTTTGTTTGCAAGTTCATCATCAGCCATTTCTAAAGATTTCATCACATCGTAATTTTTTTCTGCATAAGGAATCATGTCCTGATATAACTCAGGAGACAACTGATTAATATCAAAATCATCAGTCAATTTAATGATACCTCTTTCATCAAAATACTCTCCTAGATCAGTTGCACCCCAGTAAACAGGAATAGTCCCTGTGACAAAACAATCAGTTAATTTTTCTGTGAAATAATAAGGAGAAGATACATTTTCCATAACTATCGAAAACATATAAGGAACAATCGCCGATCTCTTGTCATTCCATGTTTGATTTAAGTTAGAAGAAATACCAATTCTCTCTGAGTCACATGCACCACCAACGAGATCAATCGACTCTTTAAATTTACATGCGATTTCTTGACGATATTGATGTCCCTCGCACATCACTTTAGGGGAAGCAACCATAGAACAGAGTTTTAACTTCTCATGCATACCCCAAGACTCCTCTGGAATCCAAGGAAGATTGCTTCCTGTTGAGCAATAAACAAAAGAATCACTCAAATCAAGTAAAGTTTTATCGTTTGTAAATATTGCTTCGAGTTCTCCGTCTTCTATGATAACTTCATGGAAGTCTTTAAGAGCATCGATAAGTTGTGGAACAATAGCAGAAGATTCACAAACCCACCCATAAGATTTTTGATTGCTAGATCTTTCTATTTTATTTGCATAAAGAATTGCATTGTCAATTAAAACCTGATTATCTACTGGTTCGGTAGTCCAAGAGAAAGTTTTAGGTTTAAGATTCGAACATGAAGATTGTGAGGGATCAAATCCCGCACCCACACACTGTATTTGTTTCATAATATTCCTACTGTTTGTATCGCCAAAAGATGGCCATCTATTCCCATTTTTTTGAGAACTTCTACCTTATCTGCTACATCAGACATTCCCATTTCGATCACAGTATGTTCATTAACATCTTGTGGCCACTGGCAATAAGTTTCTGGAAATACACCATATCTTACTGTCTCTTTATATTTATCAACAATACTGAACAATGATTCATGATCAAAATTTACATCCATATTTTCCAGAGTTTGATTGCATACAGATATCCAGTCTTCTAGAAAGATTTTAGATAACTCATTCGTATTGAAATATAAAGGAGATGCTTTCATCCCCCCTAAATGTGGATGAGAAGAAGAAAATCCAATATCTACATTTAAAAGTTGTTCACTGTAAAAATGTTCTGGATAATTTCTGAAGATAGTATCAACATCAACCCAAACTAGAGGGGATTGATGTTCATTTAATTTATCTAAAATAAACTTAGGTTTGGATAAACAATTATCTCGATAAGAACCAAGATTTTCTTTTTTTACTAGATCTAAATCTAGATTATACTGTTTACAATTCTCTCGAAGTCTATCTGCACACTTAACATAATAATTTTTTTCATCACCCTCAGTATAAAAAGATATCAATTTCACAATTATTTTCCTAAATGATATTTGGGAATAAGTTCCCATTCGTCCTTATGCTTGTGAGGGATAATTTTGATTTGCTTAATATTTGCAACTGGATCCTTCACTTTTTCTGGATCAAGTATATCACAAAGTTCCCACTCTTCAAGTAATTTTACTATTAAATTTCTTCGTGCAATATCAGATTCTGATATGTTACTTTCTAATTTATCGAGTATAAATAATTCTTTGAAATGAACAATTGCATACTCTCCTCTTTTGTGGAGAATATGGCAAGATTGAAATAACTTATTTTCTTTTCGGGAAGACACACCCATTCTTGTCAGTGTCTCTTTAATTATCAGAAAGTCATCTTCATCTTCTAAACTTACTCGTACACCCAATCCTTTAAAAACATCTACATCCTTATCCATATTTTTAACCTCATTTTATATTTTCACACTTTATAATATTTATAAATTAGTGTGTTTTGAGGTAAATATCTGCCAGATTGTCTAGAAATTCTCTACTAAGAAGGGGTAACATCTCCTTTGCTCTTGTCCTAGACACAGAAAAATGTCTTATAATCAAAGAAAGATCTTCTGAAACTTCACTCTTCAGTGTCTTAGAAAACCTCTTACCTTTTCTGATAGAGTGCAAATAGTATTCATAATTCATTCGTTTTGATACACCGCTATGTAAATTCATCATGTTCGCATGAAGAATAGTGTCTGGAAAATAAGATAGGCAGCGATTGATAACGAACGGAACATAAGACTTTTCCGCAAAGTCTTCATTTTCTTCAAATAAGTTTTTCTTGTTATAATTGATCGAATTAAGGAAATCACCCAGTTTCACACTTCACCACCAATAAATCACTAAATTTCACAATGTCAACCACGAACTCTCCGTCCTTATAGAACTGAGAGTCATTCGATCCTAACTTCCACAAGACTTCATCGCCTGGCTTGACTTCGGTAACTTCTGGTCCAACAGAATAAACCGTACTCCACACATAGTAATTGTCAGCAACTTGATTATCTGTATAAACAATGCCATGCTCAGTCGTCTTTTGTTCCTTGAGAGTTGTCTCAAGCGCGACTAAATCCCTTACGGGTGTAAATTTTTTCTTTTCTTCTTTCATTTAAGATTTTCCACAAAGGTTGAATGAACCCAGATATCATCTTGATTCTTTAACTCCGTGAATAAGATATAATCGTAAGATTCTAAATATGTTCTTGTTTTTTGTTTAAATTCATCACCAGATCTATATCCATCATGTTCATAAGCGATGCAATTAAATTGTATTTTTTCTAGAGGTATTTTTTTCAAAGATTTAAATGTAACATCCCAAGGCTCTAAGTCTAAAGATAAAAAATCAATTCTAGTTGTGAAGTTATTTTCTTTTAATATCTTTAAATAGTCTATATTCGTAGCATCCTCTAAAATAAGTTTAGAATCAGGTCTATATTGTTTCCAATCTTCACTAATCGAATAATCCAAATCTAAACTTAAACCTCTCCAATTTAGATTTTTTTCTAAAAAATATGTATTGTTAATATGTTTGGGTGAACCACAACCTATGTCTAGAAAGGTTCCATTTCTCTTTCCCTTGAAAAGAGAAAAAACTATTTGATCTTGTCCTATTTGAGAATAAAATTCTAGTTGTTCATTCATTTAAAATCACACTCCATCATAAGTTCCACCATCAAGGCGGTTAGATTAATTTCTTGATCTGCAACAAATGCAGCCTTATATTGATACTCTCCAAGCGTAACAATCGCACGGGGTATCGAACTAGGTTTGATGCTGTCGGACAATCCATCATATATGGAACGGAAAATATCCGAATAAGAGTTGTCTAGATTGTTAACAACCCACTTCCTTACATCTGCAAAGTTCTTCTGACTCATTGCTTTCATGAGATCCTTGATATGAACATCACCGAGACTTGACAGAATACCAACATCAATTTTTCCGTTGTAAGAATATCTCTGTATTTCATTGAGCATTCTGCGAATATCTGGAAAATGTTTTGTCACTAATCGAGCAAGAACTTCCTGTTCGTATTCAATGTTCTCTTCTTTTAGAATGTATTCCATTCTTTGAAGAATCTTCATTGCAATACCAGCCTTTTCTTCGCTGGGAATTGTAAAATCGATATTAGTAAATCGAG
>Ga0208644_1002767_pt1 | contig 13837 bp, 22 predicted proteins | sample VirMetDEL_Nov_18_FD_184517 | JGI IMG/M metagenome (GOLD analysis project Ga0208644, IMG submission 184517) | Aqueous microbial communities from the Delaware River and Bay under freshwater to marine salinity gradient to study organic matter... | ecosystem: Environmental > Aquatic > Marine >... | reverse complement strand
TGAAAAAATTGATGATACGCTTCAACATTAGAATACATGTGTTAGTCTGGCTACTTGGCCAAAATATTTAGAGTGAATAAACCCCTCAATAGCTTTTGGATTGTGCTGATAACCATTTCTGTGATGCCATCCGTCAGTTCCGCTTGGAGATCGCAGGCTCTCTACTGTAACACCAATGAAATCCTTTGAGGTTTTGTGGTGTACATGGTGGGTGTAGACATACCTGTGCTTTGTGTTAGCCCAGGACTCGGAAGACTCTTGAGCCATCAGCAATGGAAGGTCTTGGGTCTTTGCGCCGTCTCCATGCGTTGTCCCAATCAGGCTGTTGCCATACTCGTAATACTTCCTGTGCTTTAGGCTACAATCAAATGTAATGTGTCTACATTCACAGAACCAGCTCTGTATAGAGTCAGCAAGGAAAAACCCATTCGTGTAATCGTGGTTAGATGGGTTGTACGTAAAGTGTACATCAGCTACAGTCATGAGCATCTCAAGGATCTCTACGTACAACTTCTTAGCTAGCAGGAAGTTAGAGTACCACATCCCATCAGTATCCTGTGGCGTGCCGCTCGTTGTGGTCCTGCGTGGCGTGTCAATATGCAAGATATCGTTACCACCAATAAACAAGATTTTGTCTATATTAAAACCACGGGCCTTATCTAGGATACCCTGCACACCTTCACGCACACGCTGCACGGCAATGTTGCTGTCGTAGTCATCGCCTGTCTCGAACGCCATTGACAACTTACCGATGTGCACGTCAGCCGGATCGATCACCAACAAATGCCCTTCACTATCACGATTTGCTCTAGCAATCGCAGGATACTTTGGAGCATGGGCTTTCATTTCTGCAATGATGCCGTCCTTGACGTCGTCCCAGGTCATCTTCTCGTCGCTGCCTTTTACATTGATTGAGAAGTGCTTTCCCTTGAACCAGTACTGTTTAACTTGATCCATAGGGATCCCTTGGCGTTCACACTCCTCAGAGAGGGCCTTGTCTTTTTGGGAAGCAAGGTAATGCGACACCCGTCTTCTTAATTGCTCTACAGTAAGATCTAGCTTAAACTCGCTGATCAGCTGTTTGGCAATTTCGGTCTTATTTGTTTCTCCGTCATGGAATAACTCAAGAGCCCGGTCATAATAAGAATTCATCTGTATGTTGAGATTTTATTTGTTTCATTAATTCTATCATGCGTTCAGCGTATGCCTTGACATTAGAATCCTCACCATCCATCATCGCTTCGTATATGTCAGTAGACAACTCATTGATAATGCTCATGATGTTGTTTACGTAGTTGATTTTGTTTACATTGTCGCTTCTCATAGCGTTACGGTAAATGGGGGGCATTGGTGCCCCCCGGTCTACGCAAACATATAAATATTTAGAAGTATTTGTTCAACAATTTGTGAACACTACTTGATTTCGCAGGCGCCGCCAGCGCATGCTGCCTCGCCTTTTAAATCAGTATAGTCTCCATCCTCCTTGATGTCAGCAGGATTGATGCCGTGCAACACCGATGACATTTCCTCGTACTGCTCTTTAGAGATACTCTCAAAAGGAGCCTGAGTATATGTACCAAGGTCGCGTGGCAAAAACGAAAGTCCGTTGTACGATTCTTGATTGTCCCACAACCACTCTCCAACAGGAGCCCACTCCTCCTGTCCTACAGAAACGGTGGCTGAGATGTTGTGAGAATTAGCTCCGTCTGTATGGCCTGGCTTAATCCATTCTTCGTTCATCTTAGCAATTCTGCTCAAGAACTCAAGTGACGTTTCATTTGGAGACGTAACAGAACCAGCTGGGGCAGATTGTGGGATCGAGATTACAGACATGGTGCTTGGGGAGAATGCGTCGTCCTCAAGGATCTCAGGATGGAATGTCTCAAGATACTTGTACAGGGCCTCTTCCTTACCTACACGAACTCGACGAATATAGTACTCGTCATGCCACGCATGGATACCGCTTGATGTTCCAAGAACAATTGAAGACGTACCGCTCGGCTTTACGCATGTCATGCGGGCAGCCTTGTTGATACCGATGTCTTCAGAAATTGTCTCGTTTGTCAACTTAGCGATCTCTACGGCCAACTTTAGATCAAGGCCTTCGATGGCATTTGATGCAATACCTGTCATACCAATTCCAACTAACGCGTCAAGCTCGGTAGTTTGTCTCCAGATGTCACGTAGGTAGTGAAAATCTGTGTAGCTGGCTTGAATGGTACCAATAACGGCAGCAGCTGCAAGTCTGTTGTTCAGGTCGACCTGATCCTCAATATCAGATCCGTTCACCTCTACAAGGTTGCAGAACTGATAAGGGCGCAATGCGATCTCGCAGCATGGATTGGTTCCCCAGTCTGTGTCGTTGGTCCAATAGAAACCTGGCTCTCCGCTGTTGCTTTGCTCTACTTTCTTCCAAAGCTCCATAAACTCCTCCTTGCCTACGTCGCCACGCACCAAAACGGCGCTGTTGTTAGCACGTCCACGCTGAGGGTTTACTTCCCACCAGTTGCCAAACTTACAGGTCAACATGTCGTTGTCGTCACGATCAAACAGGCTAATCATTGCGCTACGACGGATGCCTCCTGCTAATACAGCATCAGCGATGTGGCACATAATGTCGTGACATTCCAATGGAGTCAACTGCTCGCCATCTTCTTTGGTTTCAAGGATAGCACGAACATTACTCAAGGCTACACGTAATGGTCCAGGACCGGGCGCCTTGCCTCCGCTAGTCTTCAATTGTTCGCCTTTCTTTCTGATTGAGCGGAAGTCGAAGATTGGATCATAAGACGACTTGCCCATGAATGCTTTTAGCAGAGCCTTTACGCTATCTGCCCATCCAATGATGTCGTCACCAATCATGTACTTCTTTGACTTGGTAGGCTTCTTGATTGCTGGCAGCTTAGAAACGTGGTGGGCCTGAACACTATAACCCACTCCACATCCAGACAAAAGCAAAAAGAATGCCTCGCTGAATGAGTGATACGAATCTACAGGCATGTACGAGCAATTGAACAACCTTGCATTGTTGAGCTCGATAGCCTTGCCACCAAACTGCAATGAGCGCATAGATGGCAATACCTTCTTGTTATAAACAAGAGCATATGCACGCTTGATCTCTGCCTCCATTTTGGGGAACTTTCGAATGTGCATTTCCATGTTTCGAGTCACAATCTCGTCCCATGTTTCTCTGCGGCCCATTTCCTCGCTGTAGCGAGCGTACTTGTTGTAGACGATAATGTCTGATAGAATTTTTTGTGATGTGTTCATTATTTTTCTGGTTTGTATACTTCTGTGTTAAATCCGAACTCGCGCAATTCTTTTAGGCGGTACTCCTGTAACGGGGCGAGTCTTCCGTTAGGCGCCTTTACCTCAGAGAAAAGGATCCCCTTCTCTGGGTGTAAAGCCAGGAGATCGGGGATACCATTTTTGTTAGTTTTGATCAGCTTCAGAACGTAATATCCTTCGGCCTCAAGTTCTTTTATTCTCTTCGATTGGATTTGTTGTTCTGTCATTGAAATAGGGACTACAAAGATAAGTGATCTAGCTTAAAGTGCCTAAGAGTGTAGTCCTTCTTTTTGGTTACGGCCTTGTAGATATCCTTCTCAATTCCGCCCCTAGAGAACAGCCAATAGACTTTGTTAAACTGCCTATCCTTGGTAGTCATCCTGTCCCTTGCTTGCCAGTACGATGTGGCTGAGAAATCGATGTTGTAGAACACTAGGTATTCTGCATTTCGTAAAGATATACCCTCACGACCGCTAACGATTTGTAAGGCTATATACTGACTTTTAGTGTTGAACTCTTCGATATCCTGTGTCACATTCTCCTTGCCAAGCACCTGGACGATGGCGTCATACTCGGCCTTGAACTTATAGAAGATGCCAATCTTTTTGTCTGGAAACGTCTTCTTGATCCACTCGGCTTTTGACGTGTCGAGTATCTTGGTGTTCCCTGATTCAAATATGATTGTGCCACTATATAGTTGATGGCATTTCTGCATCATCTTAGCCCCTGTATCGGCAAGGATGACCTCTTCACTACCCTCCACTACAAAATCTCGTTTAAGGCGCCTGACGACCCTGTGGATGTCTTCGCTTATGTCGATTGTGACAACCTCTTCGTCTATTGAAGACTCAAAGCCTGCCTGCTTCTGCGTGTATGATATTGTGAATGGTTTAATGGCTCCTAGAACTTTTGTTGATATGGCTCCAGAGTAATCTTTCACTTGGGCATACCCTAGATACTTCAATGTGACATTAACATAATCGTCGGCCCACCTGTAGAAGTTCTTATACTTCTCGAATGGATTGCCTGGGATCCCGTAAATCTGATGATATATCTGTGAGTATGATTCTGGCGTTGGAGTACCTGAAAGCAATATTGCCTTAGCCCTAGTACTGAAAAACAAATCACGCACCTGCTTAGCTCGTTTGCTAGGCTTCGGAAAAGCACCCATGCCGTGAGCCTCATCGCACACGATGATGTCCCACTTGGTCTTGGGTAACTTGTGGAGGCTCTCATAGTTTATGACCGTGATGTCATAATCTGGAGCCAGTAACTTATAGTCGCCCTCAATGCTGCTGATGGCTTTTTTCTTTGTAAGGAACAAGACCTGAGAAGCGCCCAGTCGTTGGCATATTGCCAAACTCGTGAGCGTCTTCCCGGTCCTAACCTCCATAGACAAATACACCATTCCGTGTGTTTCAATTACACTAACGGCCCTGGAGGCAATGTCTTCCTGGTAGTCTCTTAGTGTAATCATTAGAATGGGCAAATATCAGAGTCGGTGCTGTCAAATTGAATTGCTGTCTGTTTTGGTTGAAATAATGAGTCATCCGTGATTGGAGCATCTCCATTAAAAGTCATGGATCCTCCAGCAATAGTTGGAACTTGTCCGTTGTAGTACTCATTGAACTTTATCAGCCTTTGCTTGAATACGTTTTGAGACTTGAATATTGTACCATACTCTTCGATGAAGCTAGTGTACAACTCCTTTACTCTAAACGGACGACCAAGCTCGATCGGGCTGTTCTTCATTGACATTAGTTCACGCAAGAAGTCAGAAACCTCTTGGCCAACCTCAGACAACTCTTTCTTACGACGCATGTTCTCGGAGTTCATCGGAATCAAACCGCTCTTCATGTAGTCCTGCAAACATTTGATCATATAGTTGTAGAACGCCGACCATTCACTATCACGCCACAGCTCATCAGAAAACAACAACCCTCCGAACTCGTCTTCAGGAGTGTGGTCTGCTGTAAAGTGGTTGTGAAGCTCAATCTCAAATCTACGCCTAGCATGACTTGCGTCATTGCCGTGAATCGTATAGTTGGTAGACATTGTGAACTTAGGGGAGTCTTCGAATCCAAGTGAAATCTTATCGCGTCCCTTTTGCTCAATCTCGACACCTTCAGTCATTACAGAAAACAGCATCTCGAAGTTGAAGTTCTTCGCAATGTCGTCTAGGTGAATGATGTCCGTGTCTTCGGTGATTGTCTGGAATGCAAACTTGTCACCAACAGAGTCGAAACTTTTTCCATCTAGGATCTTTACGTTACGAAGTTCTTTCAGTGCCTGTATCAGAATACCTTTTCCTGAGCCACCTTGGGCGCCACTTGATATGGCCTCGTCATTAAGCACTATGCACTTTGGCTTTGCCTTGTCTTTCCATCTTAACAAGGAGAACCCAATTGCACTCTCTATTGATCGCTTCCTGTTCTGGTCACCCTTGGATATCAGCTTTATGAATTCCTCAAACATGCATTCTGATGGGCCTATTGTGAATTCTCTTGGGCGAACATGATCCTTCCAGACATAGTTGTCCTTCTCCATCAAGTCCATTATCTCAACGTCATCAGGCGTAACTCTTACAATGCCATTGCTAAAGTAGAACCAACTCTCGTTGCGCTGATCCTTCAAGAAGTTAATCTCAATGGTATCAACCATGTTGAGTAACTCTGTTCTCCAAAGGCCAGTATCACTAAGCAACTTCTGCATGACAAGGATCCGTTCCTGTGGGTTGTCTGACAACAATCGTTCAACCTGTTCAATTACGAAGTCCTTGATCTGAACGACGCTATCGATCTTGGTCACAATGTTCTCATTGATTTTGACAAAGTACATTTCCTTTCCCTTCTGGTACTTTGCGTACCCGTAGGCTTTTAGGAAGTCTCGAAACTTTATGTGATCAATTCGTAGTTGTCCACGATCTCCAAGTACCCAGAACTTATAATTATCTAACTCCTCTTCGATGCGATCAAGTGCCGCATCAGCTACCGCGCTCTCGATTCCAGAGGCTATCAAATCGGAACGCAGTTCTTTTTTTGACGCACCTCTCCTCAATTCACGGCTAACCTCTCCAACCTTTTCTTCGTCTTCAAAGAAACGTGTGGCAAATCCAGAAGTGTTCGAGTATGCGCTGTTCACTGTTGTGCTAATCTCTGCAAGGGAGAAATCCTTTTGCTCATATTGCGACAAAAAAGAAAACGCCTCGTTCTTTGGGATGCCAAAGTTGTTGAAGGCCGCGGCTAGAATGAATAGGTTGCGATTGCGCTCGCCAACTACATCCATGCCGTAGTTCTTATTCCACCATCCAACTAGACGATTGATGATTTCAGAACTATCAGTTACTGGTATTGTTGGCTCTGAGTTGGCCCAAGACTTCTGTTCGTATGTCTCTTCCTTGACCTCTTTCCACACAATAGACTTCTCGTTGATAAACAAGTCTGGGTCGTATGACTCGTAGCACACACGACTCAAGTTGCTACACGATATATCAAAATGGTTGTCGTCGTAATGGTCACGAAGAGCATTGAAGTATCCTTTGTGTTTAGTCTTGTCGGACGGGATCTTGACTAAAACTTTTACTCCGATACCGCTCGGAGATATCCATGCGGCATAGGTGTACTTGTCTCGCTTTAGTTCAGTCTTCTTCTTATTGGCTTCACGGATAGACTGGTATCCGTCAAAGTCTAAGCAGATGAACCCGCTATGAGATAAGATATCCTTGTCAGACCTTCTTGAGAATGTACCGCTGAAGCAGATTGCTGGCAGTTGTTTCTTTAGTTCATTCTTTTCGTCAGGAGACTTCGATGACCTTATCTTCTCTACAGTCTCTCGACTTTTTCCATCTCTGATTCGCTCTAAGGCAACAGATAGCTCCCGATGGAATGGGCTGTCTGTTTGTAGAATGGATTTGAATATAGTGATCATTGTTTATTTTGATGTGGAAGAAAAGGGGGCCTTTCGACCCCCATTGTTACTTGATTGACCCTCTGAGAAGATCGACCATCTCGGCTGTTATGAATACCATAGTTGCTATTGTTAGGCTTTCTTGGATCATTGAAAATGCAAGTATCCGAAAACCAGCCACGCAGACTCTGAGTATTCGATTTAAGAATTGCTCAGGCGAATGCATTAGAATGGAAGATTTGTGTCTTCCTTCTTAGGAGCCTCTTTCTCAGCCAGCGTTACCTTGCCGTCGGTCCAGACGATCTTTCCGTTTCCGACATAGTTCTTCTTTTCCTTAGCCTCGCGCTCCTCTTTAGATTGCTCCTCGTAGGCGCTGACGTTCTTGCCATACTGGCTGGTCTCGTCATTGAGTGAGATGGTTAGGTTGAGGTACTGACCTTTGTAGAGTTTTTCTTTGTTGACCTTTGACAGGTCGATTGATAATGTTGCTAAAGTTGCCATGTTTTTAAAGTTCTTGTGTTAAGTAAAATGATTCAATGTCTTCGGTTGCGTCTGGCCCGAAGAAGCGATTGTAAACCTTGCAGGCCTCAACCACTTTTTCTTTGCCATACTCAAGGAAAGTATCAGAACAGGTGAAGACACCTAACCTGCCTGTACCTTTTTCGATTACCAAGAATTCCATTGGCTTACCGAATAGTTGATTGTATATCCACGCCTGAGCATCGTAGTTATACTTTCTTGCTGACCACTTGAATTCGTCAAGGCTTGCCGTAGTCTTGATGTCGTACACCATGTCGGCTGACACGATGTCGGCTCTTCCCTTCCATGGCAAACCGAACAACTCGCCAGTAGCTGGAACTTCGAACTCGTTGCCATCTGCAAAGATGCGGCTGTAAAAATCAAAGTTGCCCAACAATTTACCAACAAGCGCCTTGACCTCGTCGGCCTCGGACTGAAGCAACAGAACATCGTCGCCTGCTGCCTCTTTGTAAATCTTGGTAGTTCTTGTCGACGCATCAACGATCTGGAATTCTGATTCCTTTTCTGGTTCAAGTACAAGCGTATGCAAGTAACTGCCCACTACCATCTGAGATGTCTTCGGCTTGTCCTTGCCAAACGACTGCGGATCTTTTAACAGGATACCAAGAGAGGAGTAAGAAAGAAACTTCTTACCCTCTTCTCCGTAGTACGCTGACGAATCTTTAAGGAAGTGCATCGTATACCTCCCTGATTTGTTCGACATCTGATGTAGTTAACTTTCGCTTGGTGCGGATTTTTTTAACGACATCGTTCAAGATGACGCCCTGTTTCTTCATGTCGGCAATCCACTTCTTTGTGGTGTCGTTCATGTTCAGGTCGGACTTCTCTGATGTGTCACTCACAGCCGTTGCGTCTGGCAAATCTTCGCCAGCATACAAGTATAATCCAAGGCCGTGACCAGCGAGCGCCTTTACTACGGCTCGTTTGATGGCTTTGTTTACGGCAAACTGATCGATCGCCTCTAGTTTGACAGATCGGTTAGCGCCATCTAAGATCGGGAACGACTCAATAGACTCGATGCCCATGATCGTAACGCCAACCTTAACCCAGCCATATCGGCCATCTGTGTGGTAGTTCCATCCGTTTGCATTCTCGTAGACAGAGTTTGTTACTTCGGGATAAATCTTCTTAGCCTCGCTCCATGCGTAGGACCAAGAAAGATACTTCTGTTTGCCTTTCAACTCGACCTTGTCATTGACATTGACATTTGAAAGGGCTTTGTAAATTTCACTATATGTTTTCATGGGATTCAATTAATTTCTTTAAGTACCACTCGGCCTTCTTCAGATCCTGAAGTGGGTTTCCTTTGTGTTCGTGTCTCCAGACATACTTCTCGATATTACCAACAAGGTAACCTCGGAATCGATCTTTCGACATGCTCGCTTCGATCGCGTCTATGCACTCAATACCTGACTGCTTGTAGTGCTCAGGGCTGTTTACTACATCTTTACTCATTGCTTTTCTGACATAAGTTCAACGCTATAGTCACGAACAATTCTTTCTACTTCACGAGACTGGCTGTTCTTACACGAGTGTGAATGGAGTTGGTATGTAACTCCGTATTCGAGCACTTGATAAATCGCTAAGTTTTGACCCTTTCGCTTGTGTACAACAACGATTACGCTCTCTTCTAGTTTGTAGAATGTTAGGATGATTTTTTCCTCAGGACTTAAAAATACGTTTTGCATTTTCAGTATTTCGTATGTCCATAAGCCATCATCCCCATCATCAAACACGATCTTGTCGTCTTCGATAGACATAAGGAAGTTGGTCTCAACATGTTGACTTAGCGTCGACGCCATGTAGATGTGATCCTGAGCACTAGCCTTCAGGCTCAGTGCTGTCAGTGCTATCATTATTAGTTTTTTCATTGTGTTTTTCTTCTAGTATGTAACGAATGATGGCCTCCCGTTCTCCAGTCATGCTGACATGGACCATGTAGCCATCGAAGTAATTCATGCCGGCTGTCAACTCTCTATCCTTTAGGGCTTCATGAAGAGTTTTGCCTTTTGAGTTTAGGTTTGTAGCCATGTTACTCGCCCTCCCATACTCCATCAGTACCTGTTGGTCCTGATTTCTTTTTTAATTTGCGCTTCTTTACAACCTTTTTTGTTTTCCCCATCGCCGTGTCAACTGTGCTGTCGTAGCGAGTTAAGATTTCGTTTGCCCAGCCCAAGTTCATTACCTTGGCGGCATAGAAGGTTAGTGAGAAACCAATTGCAAAGGATGGAACTGGCCATGATAAAACTAATTTAGTGAAGAGGAACATCACTAGGAATGCCACGAAGAAGATCGTGAACGAAAACAACAGATACAACAACAGGTCTGCCGCTTTCTTTAGGGCGTTAATGATTCTATTTTTCATTTGATTTAGATTAGTCCGAATAAATCGAGGGATACAAAGATAATGATGATTGATGTTAACTTGCTCATTTAATTTTCAAATTGTTCTTTTAGGTCTTTTAATAATGCTGGTCCAAATATTGTTTGCTTGGCCTTGTACGCGAATGCTATGCAGTACTGAAACGATCGGCCAATGGCCTTTTGTTCCATCATCCACCTTCTAAACTTATTCATATCTACAGCGTTTGATGCTGTGACTTCGCTTGGTGTTGGATGTCTGAAGCCGTCCTTCAGTAGTTGCTCTTCTATATCTTTTCGCATGTGATTCCATGGGTTTCTAGGACATCGATACCGGTAATCATCCTGTACTCGTTTCGATAGTACACAGCCTCGATGCCTGCTTGGATTATCAACTTGGCGCAGTCGAGACAAGGCATATGTGTTACATACATTGTGCCTCCCTTGCTTGAAACTCCTGTTCGAGCGCACTTGGCGATTGCGTTTGATTCTGCGTGAAGGACCTCGTACTTTGTGATTCCGTTTTCGTCTTCACATTTGTTCTCCCATCCTGATGGAGTCCCGTTGTAGCCAATCGCAATAATGTTTCCGTCTTTTTCAATTATCGCTCCAACCTTTGCTCGTGTGCAATAGGATGATGATGCGACAATCTCCGCTATCTGCATATAATCGTTGTGTGTCATCGTACTTGTGATATTCGTTTTACATATTCGCCAGGAGCGGCATACTTTCCATCGATGTTTTTAAGGTAGCGGTTCTGGATCCGTACATAGTCCTTCAGGCAGTCACGATAGGATCGGTACACGCAATGGTCACGATTCTTCCCTATGACATACTCGGAGCGACTAGTTTTGATCCCCGCTAGGTTGAAGTTCTCTCTGCAGATGGCAGACTTGAAGTGCCCGCTCTCGATCTTAAATTGAGCCAGCGCCACATTTGGAAGCACACATCCAAGCCTTACAAGTTCAGCGGTAATCGCTGAGTCCGTCAATGGAACATCGCCTACCTGAATGGTGTCCATAGTTGTTATTACTTTGACCTTGGTGATGATGTTTGGCTCAGAATATCCGATAAGGGCTACAAGCAGCAGCAAGTTCGTGATTGTGGATGCTACAAGAACCTTGACGAATAGTCGGGCTGGCTTGAAAGACAATGTATTGGTGTCGTATATAACTAACTTTTTCATCGTGACAACATTTGTTCTAGTATAGATTTCGCCATGTCTCCCTCAGGCCTAAGGTTTGCAAGAACCTTAATCTCAGAGGCGTAGTCATGAATGGTTTTTAGCAACTCTGCCCTTACTGACTTGTACTTTGCCGCTACTGACTCCTTGTGAGCATTGTTTCTGATTAGCCTGTTTGCTCGCTCAACTTGAGTCATGAGGGTATCGATTCCCGTGAGCCTAGCGCCAATTGCAAAACCAAATGTGTAGATGTAATTCTTCTGCATCGTGGTCAGAGGGGAGTAGAAATCTCCGCCAATCCGTGTGTTGGCAAAGTTCAGTTTGTCTGAGTCCTTAATCTTCATGACCTTGACTCCGTAGTTTATTGCCCAATCGAATTTCTCGTCGTTGAACACGGGATTGTGCATCTGCACCTCGTCCCAAATTTGCTGTGTTGTTTTCATTATACTAATTCTTCAATAATTCCTAATAGTTCTGCAATCAAAAGGCCTATGCCAGCAATGATGAAATTGCCGAACGCAAGCATGACGGCAGACGCGATTCTAACTGCGCTCTTGGTGAGCGAAATGATTAAGTGTCTTTTTGGATTTGGGTGATTCATATCTCTTCGTCGGTCTTGGTGATTGCATTGTAGATGGTTCTGATTCTATATTCTAGAGCGGCGTCCTTGGCGTCTTCGAAATCTTCAAAGAACTCCATGATTGACATCTCTACATTTCGATCGATAACCCTAGCCCGCAAGAAGTGGCCATCCTTCAGTAACATCTTGGTGTGTCGCTTGATGAATGAGTTAACTTCTTTGCTTGACTTTGAGAACTCGTTTAGCGTTACGACCTTACTGCTTGATGCCGGTATGAGGAATCCGGTCTTAATCTCGGTCATGCCATTGTAGACGCACAAGAAGCCCTCGCCCTTTGTGTTGACGCTATTCCAAAAGTTCATGACCGACAGCAACATGTCGACCTCCGTTGGCTCGTTCTCTCTGAGTTTAGCAATCAGGCTCAACTCTTCAAAGTACTGCCGTGGCATTCGCATCCAATCATCTACCTTGTTCAACAGGTGCAAGATCGTGGAATGGTCCCGATTGAACTGGTTTCCAATCATCTTTAGGGTGAAGTGGTGGTCGTTTCGCAGTATGTATGCGACTGCGGCCCGTACATTGACATCGTCACGGAATCGTCTTGTTCCCTTGAAACTTTTGATGTCTCGTCCGCGCTCTCGAATGAGCGCCATTGAAATTTTATCTATTGCATTCATGTGTTTTTAGTTAAAATGGTACTTTTCGTCCGTGAATCCGAACGAATAGGACCTTGTAAGTGAAAGGTTTTTAATGTGTTGTGTGTGGTGCTGTGAAAAATAGTACTTTATGTCCGTACCGCTCTACTTCATTATAGTGTTTGGATGCCATCTACTATTGGCCTCACACATAGGGTACGCAGTCGTGGACGAAAAGTGCTATTTATATATTGACCCATTGTAACGCTATGAGGAACAATGAATTACAGCGGTGGTTTTTGAGTAATTGCCGGACGAAAAGTACTATTTACTCGGAATAGTCGACATCCCACTCGTTATATTCGTCCCAAACATAGTCGATATTTAGCGACCTAGCCTTGTCAACAGCCTCGTGATAGTGGTCATAGTTTAGCATAAGCGCTACCGGATAGCCCCCGCTGGCTGACCCATACCGGATCGACAGGTAGGAATTGTCGAGCACAATGTCAGAGTGACGGCCAAACATTCGCCTGACCTCTTCTTGTACTTCTTCGAGGCTGAAGCCTTGGACGACATCTACCTCTACGCTCCATCCCTCAGGATGTAGGATTTCGCCATACTTGAACGAATAGAATCGCTCCTGATGGTCGTTGATTACATTTTCGATTACTTTTCTAATATTCATGGTTAATTATATCTATTTCATTGTTGTAGCAATTCCAAATTGCCATCTGATTGTTTTCTCTAGCGAAGTTCACGGCCTCTTCTCTCGTCAGGCAATGCACACATGCAGACATCATGGCCCCATCTTCTGAGTTGTAATGTCCGCACAGGTACAGCCTGTTGTTAAAGTCCTGAGCCATGCTCACTACCCACAACTTTGCCTTTACTTCTTGGTGCTCGTCGTATCCTAGTAAGAACTCGGTGTCGTCTAGGTCAACAAGGTACCCGTGGTCAGGCGTATCTTCTAGCGACTCGCTGTTTATACAAAACCCGCGGCCACTATTAATTAGGTTCTCGAATAGGATTTCAATCATCAGAAAAACATGTTAATTATATCGTCGTAGTCAGCGTCATCTAGTTCTTGGCACATATCCAACTTGGTAGCCATAGCCTCAAGTGATGCGGCCTCAACTACAAAGCCTCCAAAGAACATGAATGGCCTCTTTAGGGAAATTGTAATGTATCCCTTGTCAATTTTAATGGCATCGATTCTGTCCTTGAACATATCGAGCCTCCATGGAATTTTTTTCATTTGGGTCCCCATCATGCTCTCGAAGCAATCGTTTTCCTTTTATGGGGAACTTACCATGATTTGTTTATTCTATAAAGTCGGAGAAGTAG
>Ga0208644_1002766_pt1 | contig 13839 bp, 24 predicted proteins | sample VirMetDEL_Nov_18_FD_184517 | JGI IMG/M metagenome (GOLD analysis project Ga0208644, IMG submission 184517) | Aqueous microbial communities from the Delaware River and Bay under freshwater to marine salinity gradient to study organic matter... | ecosystem: Environmental > Aquatic > Marine >... | reverse complement strand
CGGCATCCTTCTAGTAGGAGACAGCAACCGTAAACTCGATGAGCGTTGTGCTCAAGAAGTTTTGGATGGTGTTTCTGAATCAGTACAAGAGTGCCGCAACTGGTATGTTAAGGAGAAAAGATGATTAAGAAAATAAAAGAAGCAACAGGAATCGCACTGTTTGCATTTCTAATCGTCGGAGGAATGGTTGCACCTTTCTTCTACACTCCTGAACAACATCAGATGGTACCGATGCCTTTCACGGCAGATTATTTGATGTGATGTGGTTGGGTTTCCGAGGCGTTCCCATAAAAAACGCCTCGCCATTCTCTTGACTTTCCATAAATTTTATCATATAATGGGTCTATGAATTTTTATACATCAGTCTCAAAATACGGCAACAACCTTCTCTATCGTGGTTTCAAAAACGGTCAGAGGGTTGAAGAAAAAATAAAATTTAAACCAGTACTCTTCGTACAATCCCCCAAAGCAACAGACCGATACAAAACTCTCGACGGACACAAAGTCTCTCCAATTGAATTTGATTCGATGCAGGATGCACGTGAATTCGAACAGCGTTACAAAGCTGTTCCGAACTTTCCCATTTACGGACAGACAAACTTTGTCACTCAGTTTATCGCAAACAAATTTCCCAACACCATCGATTTCGACAGGGATATGGTAAACGTTTGCACGATTGATATCGAGGTGGCATCGGACGAAGGATTCCCAGCCCCTGACGAGGCGAAACATCCTGTCATTTCTATTACGGTCAAAAACAACCAAGATAATATCTACTATGTTTTTGGATTGTATGACTATGACGAAACTTTGTCAGAAAAAAATGTTAAATATTTTAAGTGTGCTGACGAGGAGTATTTGCTCCAGTCCTTCTTGGGTTGGTGGAAAGGAAACTGTCCTGATATCGTTACAGGTTGGAACACCAAGTTGTTCGACATACCTTATTTGGTAAATCGAATGATGAATTTGTTTAACACAAACGAACATCTAGAAATGTCGCCATGGAAGTTGGTACGTAAAAGAATGGTAAAAACTTTGGGAGGCCGAGAACAAGTCTCGTATGATCTTGACGGTATTGTTCAGTTGGACTACTTTGACCTGTTTAAAAAATTCACGTGGAATACATATGGGCAACAAGAATCATATAAACTGGATCACATCGCAAATGTTGTGTTGGGTGAACGAAAACTTTCTTATGACGAGTACGGTTCTCTGCATTCACTTTACAAACACGATTTTCAAAAGTTTATTGACTATAACATAAAAGACGTTGAACTGGTTGACCGACTTGAAGAGAAGTTGGGTATCATCACTCTGGTGATGACAATGGCGTATGGTGCGAAAACAAATCTTGGTGATGCGTTGGGTACCACGGCTATCTGGGATGCGATTATCTACAACGAATTGATGTCTGAGGGTAAGGTAATTCCACCCAAACCACCTGTCGAGGAAGTCAACAATAAAATTGTCGGTGGTTTTGTGAAGGAACCCAAAGTGGGCGCTCACGATTGGGTTTGTTCTTTTGACCTCAACTCTCTGTATCCTAACATCATTGTGCAATACAATATGTCTCCCGAGACTCTCAGTGATAATGGTGAGTGTGAGGCTGCAAATGGAACACGATACTCCAATAAGTTCGAAGGCATCATACCAAAAGTTATTCGTAAGTTTTATGACCGTCGGGTTGGTATCAAGAAAGAGATGTTGGTGGCGAAACAAGAATACGAAAAAAATCCTAGTAAAAAACTTGCAATAAAGATTGATACTCTTGACACCGAACAAACGGGTATCAAGATTCTTATGAACTCACTCTATGGTGCCCTCGCGAACAAATGGTTTCGTTACTTTGACCATCGTATTGCAGAAGGTGTCACATTGTCCGGTCAGCGTGCGATACGTTGCGCTGAGAAGGCGGTAAACGATGAGATGCAGGAATTACTAGGAACAAAAGATGATTATGTGATTGCGATTGATACTGACTCTGTTTATATCAATATGTCTCAATTAGTCAATCAACACAACCCAGCGAATCCCGTCAACTTCCTCGACAAGGTGTGTGAACATTTTGAAAACGTAATTGAGAAGGCGTATGATAATCTCGCAAAAGAAACTAATGCGTATGTCAATCGTATGGTGATGAAACGTGAGGTGATTGCTGACCGTGGTATTTGGATGGCAAAGAAACGATATATTCTCAACGTGCACGATAGTGAAGGTGTTCGGTTTGCGGAACCTAAACTTAAGATGATGGGTATCGAGGCGGTCAAGTCCAGTACGCCTCATGTGGTTCGTGATAAATTCAAGGAAGTGTTTCATATAATAGTCAATTGTACAGAATTAGAAACACAAACGTTCATTCGTGATTTTAAGAAAGAGTTTAACAATTTACCGGCCGAAGATATTGCCTTTCCACGTGGTGTGAGCGAGTTGCGGAAGTGGGAAGACAAGACTACTATCTATGGTAAGGGTACGCCGATTCACGTTCGGGGCGCACTTCTATATAATCACTACATTCGGTTTGAGGGTCTTCAGAACAAATACGAAAAAATTCAGGATGGAGAGAAAATTAAATTCATTTACCTCCGTGTGCCCAACAAAATCAAAGAAAACATTATTTCCTTCTCTGGTCAATTTCCTAAAGAACTGGGGTTGACATCATCGATTGATTATGATAAGATGTTTACTAAAACATTCCTTGATCCATTGGAACCGATTCTTTCGGCAGTGGGTTGGGAGTCTGAACCGAGAGCTACACTTGAGGATTTCTTTGGATAATGTACTCACTTACAATGTTCAAAAATCAGTTCGATAACAAAACCCATAGGACTATGGAATTCGACACGTGGGCAAAATTCGAATCACTATTAGAAGGTTTATCAGCTAAAGAAGGTCAAAAAGGTGGAAACAATTCTTCTCCTCTTATTACTCCTGCTCATTATCTTCCCAACTCTACGAGGTCTAATAAAAATGTTGATTATTGGGGTGGTTGGGCTGCTGTCGATGTGGACGATTTCTTTTCTTCTGATATCGTACTTCCTGTCGATTTAGGACCAACGTTACAGGATATTTGTGGACAATATCATTTTGTGTGTTACTCTACCGCAAGCAGCACACCAAAGTATCCCAAGTTTCGTTTGGTGTTCCCGTTGACGCATATTCTATATGCTGATGATATACCACATTTTTGGCACGCTCTGAATAAAGAACTAAAAGATATTGGCGATAAACAAACCAAAGATTTGTCACGTATGTATTATGTTCCGGCTCAATATCCGGACGCATTCAATTTCTTTTTTATCAACACGGGTCAACACATCCAACCTAAAGATTTGATGGATAAGTGGGTCTTTGAGACACCGAAGGGTAGAAACTTTTTAGATAAGTTACCCGACAATCTTAAAGAAGAAGTTATTAAGTATCGAAAAGAACAGGCACAGAACACAGAAATCGCATGGGTGTCATATAGAGATTGTCCATTCTTTCCGAAAAAACTAGGACAAGAATATATGTTACTTAGTGGTACCGGATGGTATCATAAAATGTATCAGATTATGGTGGCGATTGCTGGTAGTGCCGTCAAATCTGAGTATCCCATCACACCAAAACAGATTGCAGACCTTTGTAGAGAATTTGACAAAGACACTGGAAACTGGTATGATAATAGACCGTTAGAAGTTGAAGCTAACAGCGCAATAGAATACGTTTATAGGAATTAAAATATATGTCACTATTAAATAAACTTAAGAAGAATAGTAAACTCAAACATACTGAAATTTTGGATAAGTCTGAATTTTTCACCAATAAAGAAATGGTACAAACAGACGTTCCAATGTTGAACGCTGCATTGTCCGGTTCTCTTGACGGTGGACTTGCTCCAGGTCTGACGGTTCTTGCTGGTCCGTCCAAACACTTTAAGACATCGTTTGCTTTGAAGATTGCTTCTGCATATTTAAAAGCGGATCCCGAAGCCGTGATGTTGTTCTATGATTCTGAGTTCGGTTCTCCTGAATCTTACTTTGACGTGTTCGAGATTGATACTTCACGAGTTCTTCATATTCCAATCACAAACGTGGAAGAATTAAAGTTTGATCTTATCAATCAACTCGATAGCATCGAGAACGGTGATAAGGTCATTGTGGTCATCGATTCAATCGGTAACCTTGCATCCAAGAAAGAACTCGAAGATGCTCTTGATGAAAAGTCAGTTGCAGATATGTCACGAGCAAAAGCACTGAAAGGTTTGTTTCGCATGACCACACCCTACTTGACGATGAAGAATGTTCCTTTGCTTGCGGTCAATCACACCTACAAAGAAATTGGTTTGTTCCCCAAAGACATTGTTGGTGGTGGTACTGGCATTTACTACTCTGCTGATAACATTTGGATTATTGGTCGTCGCCAAAACAAAACTGGTACTGAAATAACTGGTTATGATTTTATAGTCAATGTAGAGAAATCTCGTTATGTAAAAGAGAAATCTAAAATTCCCGTCTCTGTTTCTTGGGAAGGTGGTATTAACAAATACAGTGGATTACTCGACGTTGCATTGGCTGGTGGGTTCGTAACCAAACCTTCTAATGGATGGTATCAAAAATTTGGTGAAGAAAAGAAGTACCGAGAGAAAGAACTTGATGGTGAATTCTGGGAGAGTATTCTTGCTTCAAAAGACTTTTCAGTATATGTTGAAAAGTTGTATAAAATCGGTTATAATGGAACATCACTTGAACTTAATTTGGACGAAGAATGAAAGAGAACGTCGACTATCAACTGATTCCGACGCCAGAAGAATTGGGTTCTGGTTGGGATGTCAGGTTTCTAACGGGCGAATATCCTGAAACGGTTATTCGTTACGGTGTTGTTAGATTTGATGGTAAAGAGAAGAGGCTTACTTTCGATTATAAAATAGTGTATTCACCAGATCCAGATGTCGAAGAGGACGATGATCTTCTTGAAAATCAGGCTACTGAAGCATTACAAGACATTATTCGAGTAGGTGTCGAAAACGGATATGTAAAGTTTAAAGATGTTGAGGTTAAATGAACATAGAATTAGAAAAGACTATTCTAAGAAATATCCTTACCCAAGATGATTTTATGAGAAAGGTTTTACCCTTTGTTCAGAAAAAATATTTTGAGGGGGTTTATCGTGAACTGTTTGATCAGGTCACGAAGTTTGTAACTAAGTATAACAAACTCCCAACACTGGAAGCGTTCAAGATCGAACTCGATGAAGTTACGACGATGAACGAAGAAATGTATACGCACGCTCTTGATATCCTTCCTGATATCTTCACTCCTAAAGATGAAGATTCAGAATGGTTGTTGAACACCACTGAGAAGTGGTGTCAAGATCGTGCTGTGTATAATGCCATCATGGAATCGATTCAGATCATCGATGGCAAACATCAGCAATTGACTAAGAATGCAATTCCTGATGTGTTACAAAAGGCACTGGCGGTCTGCTTTGACACGAATGTTGGACATGACTATCTAGAAAATGTTGAAGAGCGATATGACTTTTATCATGAGCAAGAGGAGAGGATTCCTTTCGATTTGGAATACTTTAATGAAATCACCAAAGGTGGACTCCCCAATAAGACTCTGAACATCGCACTGGCTGGTACAGGCGTGGGTAAAAGTCTTTTTATGTGTCATTGCGCCGCCAACTGCCTTTCACTGGGACGTAATGTTTTGTATATCACGATGGAGATGGCGGAGGAACGAATCGCAGAAAGAATTGATGCGAATCTGCTAAATGTTCCTATTGACCAACTTGATCATTTATCAAAATCAATGTTCTTGGATAGGGTCTCGTCTATACGAGAGAAAACGGACGGTAAATTGATTATCAAGGAGTACCCAACTGGCCAGGCGCACACTGGTCATTTTCGTGCCTTGTTGAACGAACTTCGTTTAAAGAAATCTTTTAAACCGGATATTGTGTTTATCGATTACCTAAATATATGTGCGTCATCAAGAATGAAGAGCATGGGGGGTGCGATCAATTCTTACACTTATATCAAATCAATTGCGGAAGAAATTCGTGGTCTTGCAGTAGAATTTGATGTTCCTATTTTATCTGCAACACAAACGACTCGTTCAGGGTATGCCAACTCCGATCCAGGATTGGAAGATACCTCCGAATCATTTGGACTTCCTGCTACCGCCGATTTGATGTTCGCACTTGTCACCAGTGAAGAAATGGAAAGTTTGAATCAAATCATGGTGAAACAACTTAAAAATCGTTATAATGATCCTAACCATAATAAAAGATTTGTGATAGGGGTTGACAGAAGCAAAATGAAGTTGTATGATGTAGAACAGTCTGAACAAAATTTGTCAGATGATACCATTGATAATGGTCCAGTTTTTGATAATTCAAATGTTGGTCAAAGACTTAAAGGTCTTAGAATACAATAGGAGAACATATGGAACCAATAAGTCAAACAGTATTAACAATTATATGTATGTTGGCAACGTGGTTTTGGGGAAATAAACAGGGAGCTGTAGGTGGTTCTCAACACACTTGGTCAATAGTCATTGACGCATTTGATGCCACTCACATAGAGTGGCAAGAAGAAAATAATGAATTAGTATTCACTAACGAGTATGGCAAAACCTTTAAAGCGTCTGAGGTATTTAAAAATGTATCAAAAGCTGACAATAAAGAAAACGATTGCGATATCTAGTGTCCTACTAATTGCAATCATGGTTTGGTTTTTTAAAGATGACGATAAAGAACAAAAAGATGAAATACAAATTAAATCGCAAACGAAAAGCGTCCATCAGACCCCCTCGCCACCCCCAGTACCAGAACCTGTTGAATTACCAGAAACAGATAGAAACGGAATTGGAGAATTCGAGGAAAGCGAACAACTATGTCTTGCTCTCAATGTCTATCACGAGTCTCGCAGCGATAATCTTGCTGGCAGGGTTGGTGTGGCAGATGTTGTCCTTAATAGGGTAGATTCTGTTTTGTTTCCTGATACTATCTGTAGTGTTGTGCAACAAGCACAGACAAGGGTTAACTGGAAAGGTAACGTTGTTCCAATAAGAAACATGTGTCAATTTAGTTGGTGGTGTGATGGTTTGACAGATGAACCGTTAGAAGAAAATGCTTGGGAAGATGCTCAAGTAGTGGCCGAGATGGTATTACGTGGTGGATGGAGAGGTATCAGTGAAGGTGCAACGCACTATCATGCAACATATGTACAACCCAATTGGGTTAATGATAGAGGTATGGTGCCGATTGGTAGGATAGGACAACACAAATTTTATCGGTGGCATTAATGATTGTAGGATTTACAGCAAGCACATTTGACTTGCTTCATGCGGGTCATGCATCCATGTTGCGAGAAGCAAAAGAACAGTGTGATTATTTAATTTGTGGGTTGCAAGTTGACCCTTCTCTTGACCGACCAGAAAAAAACAAACCAGTACAAACTTTGGTGGAACGTTACACCCAACTATCAGCGGTAAAATATGTTGATGAGATTATTCCTTATCAAACAGAAATTGATCTCGAAGACATACTTAAAATGGTGAATATAGATATTCGCATTATAGGTGCTGAATATAAAGATACAAAATTTACTGGACGTGCTACTTGCGCTCAGAGAGGAATTGAGATATACTTTAATAAACGAGATCATCGTTTTTCTACGAGCGATTTGAGAAAAAGAGTGACCGATGCCTTATAAAAAAATACTACAACTTCAGTTCTGGAAAGGTTTTCTAGCTGGAGTCGTTTCAACTGAAATGCTTCTTTTATGTACGTATGTATTTACAACGTTATAACTGAACCTTATAGATAAGGTTGGTACGAAATGTGGCACTTGTCTATTAAAAACAATGACAATGAGGATTGTGATGAGTAAAGTTAATTATAAATTCTATGAAGATAAACTAATCAAGGAGTTGCATGAATATGTTGACAAAACATACGACCAACACTACGCAACCGACAAGTATCAAGCCACGGATGTTATTATTGACAGTGGGCATGGTACTGGTTTTTGCTTGGGCAATGTAATCAAGTACGCCAAAAGATACGGTAACAAGGGTAGTGCCTGCGATGCTAGAAAAGACCTGATGAAGATTCTTCATTATACTTTGATTCAGTTGTATATTCACGACGAAGAAAATGCGGATGTTCGTGATCCGGCGTTTGGTCCTTATCCCGAATATAACAATAATTATAGACAAGACACTCCTGCACATCATAGACTGAATGATGTTACTCCGGAAGAGTGGAACAAAATAACAACAAACAGAAGAGGTAAACATTAAATGCACGAATATAGATGTAAATTAGTTAAAGTAGTTGATGGCGACACGGTTGATGTTGATATTGATTTAGGTTTTGGTGTTTGGTTGAAAGATGAACGAGTTCGTATCATGGGTATTGATACACCTGAATCTCGCACCAGTGACAAAGTAGAAAAAGTTTTTGGTGTAGCTGCAAAGAACCGTCTGAAACAGTTACTTGGAAAAGAGTGTGTTCTGAAAACACAGGTTGCGAAAAATGGTGAAGACATGAAAGGTAAGTTTGGTCGTATCCTTGGTGACTTTACTGTATATGATGCAAAGAATGATGCGTGGCGTCCTGCTACAGAAATCATGATTGATGAAGGGCATTGTGTGCCATACTTCGGAGGCAGTAAAGAAGAAGTTCAAGCGCAACATATGATTAATCGTCGCCGACTTATCGAAGAAGGTATCGTTGATATGACACTGGAGAAAGCTGGTCTTGAGTGAACCTAATATTATGAGTAATGTGATTAGTCTTTGCGATTATCGTCAGAAGAAACTTGATGAACTCGCTTCTTATACAAGAACGAAGAGAAGTTTCATTGACAAATTTGTTCGAGACCTTGAAATGTCAAAAGAAATGTCGTATAATGTGAATGATGATTGGAAATGGTTAGAGAACGAGCATAGTATAGACACTATCACGTTCTCAATTGATGTTGATGATAATGGCGATCGATAAAACAAATTTAAAATTCGCCATAATCGATACTGTAGCAGCAACCCCTTTAAACGTTTTTATCAACTTTATTTTGATAAGCTTGGGTTTAAGTTTTGGTATGACTGCGGCAGAAATGACCTTTTTCATTACGTCAGTTTTATTTATTGTTGGTATAATTAGAAAATATTTTTTAAGAAGTTTTATGGATAAGAAGGATTATAGATATGGTTCAGACCGAACTTGAGATGCCAGTAAAGTTAGACCCACCATATGATGGGTTGTTTTTCTGTTTCGTCCGACAAGGATTGTTTAGATGGCCAGAGTATATTTCATATTATAAAAGGAAAAGATTATGATTAAAAAAGGACAAACTCTACCCGATGTGACTTTTCGTACACGAGTACGTGACGAATCCATTGAAGGACCAAACCCATATCGATGGGAAGATAAAACAACCGATGATTACTTCGCTGGTAAACGAGTTGTACTGTTTAGTTTGCCTGGAGCATTTACACCTACGTGTTCTACATATCAACTGCCTGGATACGAAAACAACTTTTCTGAATTTCAAAAGACGGGTATCGATGCGATTTATTGCATGTCAGTCAACGATGCGTTTGTAATGAATGCTTGGGCTAGAGACCAGAAACTTGAGAATGTTCAGGTTATTCCAGATGGTTCCGGTTTGTTTACGCAAGGCGTTGGTGCATTGGTGAGTAAAGACAATCTTGGTTTTGGTCAACGTTCTTGGCGTTATGCAATGGTTGCGAATGATGGTGTGGTGGAAGCAATTTTTCCAGAGGCGAGTCAACGAGACAACGCTGACGATGATCCTTATGAAATCTCTACGCCAGAAAATATCCTTGCGTATTGTCAAAGTGCTGCAAGGGGAGAAGACGCTGCATGAACGATAAATGGGATGGAGAAGCGAGAGGGTGTGCAGATGTCATATTCTCTCGTATTCAAATTCTAATGCGAACGAACGACTTTGCGGCTATAACAATTGAAGATCTTTATACTTCTGTTTTATCTCTCGTTACACACTGTGAAAAAAACGATGTAAGGTTGACAGACATTTTAGAAGATGTTTATTTACAATTAAAGGAAGAAACAAATGAAATCAGGTAAAATATGGGGACAGACAGAAATCATTGAACATACCTCCTCATTCGAATTTCATCGAATCGAGTTTAAAGCAAACCACTGTTGCAGTGAACACTATCACAAAACCAAGTGGAACGGATTCTACGTAGAGTCTGGAACGTTGATGATTAAGACGTGGCAAAGCGAACCTACGGAACACAGACCCAATATGCTGTGCGATCAAACGATTTTACGAGCAGGTGATTACTACAAAGTAGAACCTGGCAAATGGCATCAGTTTGTAGGCGTAGATGATGGAGTTGCGTTTGAATTGTATTGGGCGGAATTTAATGGGAACGATATTGTTCGTCGTACTCAAGGACAACGAATGGATTCAGCTGCGACAGAAAGAAACATTGGAAATCCTTTAACAGATTTAAATGCTGACTAAGTTGCCCAACTGATGGTTTTTATTAGTTCAGCCGTGGTTGTCTTATAATGCAAAACAATCACCTTACCGCTGAAGGTCCGGTAAATATAAAATATCTGACCTTCAGTTGGGCTGTATCTTTCTGAGATTTCTTTCCTGTAGTCCATTTTTACACGAGAGTAAGTTGTGTTTATATATACAAATCTCGCTTTACAACCCTCCTTATAACGGAAAGTTATATCTTTATTCCAAAACGGTCTAAAAAAAGTTATTTTTTTGCCCTCGTAAGTCATTGATTTATCGAGGGTTTTTTGCGTCTAATTTTCTCCTTACAAATCAATGACTTAGCGCTTGTGTTTTCACAACATTTACTGTATAATTACTATGTAATCAACGAGAAGAGAGAGAGAACTAAAGATGGAAAAAATGACAAGAACTGCTGCCTCTTATGAAACCTATGCTGAGTACGTTGCTGCTCGTCGTGCAACACGTCATGACGTTTTGCCTGAGACCTTGTGGACTGCATTGAAAGAAGACGAGACATTGTGTAACACTCGAATGGCAGAAGGGTATGAAGAGTTTGAGGCTGCATGGAGGACTGTATAATGATTACTCATATAGGTGACGGTAAAATCGAAGGTGAAGTTGGTATCGCATTGTATGCTGGCGACACAATCAAAGCACGAGGATTCAGCCCTGAATTCCTCTCTTATGCTGTATTGACCAATGGTGGTCTTGCTGAAGAGGTCCGATTTCGTGACCCGATTACCGAAGAACAGCAGTTCTTATGGTATAAAACCTGCAAAATGTTATAAGGATATAACAAAATAGTCTAAGAAAAGTGTTGACAAAACATAATTTTCGTGAGATAATTACCCTGTAAATTAATGAGAGAGAGTGAGTTATGGAAGCACAATTGATTAAAGAGTTTGCTGAAGAAGGTCTTAAGTTGACGTTTGACGCAGAGCGTCCCGTTGCTACCTGTATCCGTGAGACCAAACGTGCCCGTATGGGTTACAAGGTTGAGTTCTGTTATCGCTTCAAGAATGCCGAGCGTATGTACCAGTATGTCGAAGGTTTCCTTGCTGGTCGCAGAGAGGTTGCTGCTCGTAAAGAAGAACGCAAAGTTGCTCGTGCTGCTGCTCGTAAAGAGGCACAAGAAAACGTCAAAGAGGGTGACATCTTTGTCGCTTCTTGGGGTTGGGAACAGACCAATGTCGATGCCTATCAGGTTGTTGCCAAGAAAGGTGCTACTGTGACTCTTTGTGAGATCGCTCTCAAGAGTGTCGAAGGTAGTGAAGCGTTCATGAGTGACCGTGTTGTTCCTGTCAAAGATGCCTTCATTGGAGAAGAGTTCAAGAAGCGAATCACTGGTCGCGGTATCTACATTAGTGGCAGTCAATACGCAACCCCTGCCGAAGAAGGCAAAGATTTTTACCGAAGCTGGTATGCATGAAAAAGCGGAATATAATGTATTCCAAATTTTCGCTTGTTTTTTTCCAAAAAGTATGCGATAATATGTTTTTAAAGAGTGAGAGATTAAGTTATGAATGATTATTTTTTTGAGATGTGTGATACTCGTGCTGAACTTGCTGCTAGTCGTGTTACTATCCAGAATCTGATTCGTGCGATTGAGATAGATTCGCCAATTCTGAAACTGGCCAACCTAAAGTTGGCAAAGCAACAGATTGAAAGTATTGATACAGTCTTAAAGAAGGAGGCATAATGAACCGTTTAAATTTGAGTGGTATGGATCAAGAAGCATTGTGTGAGTTGCTTCACGAGTTGTGCAAGTCTCACGACTGGTTCTTTCAGATGTCAGATGATTACGGTGCGTGGCATCGTGGCGATCAAAATGCCAGCAAAATCGACCATGTCCGTTGTGTTCTTGATGGCATGGGATTCGGCATGACTGCTGATACGATTATCGGCGATTACAAACCCAAAACTAAAATAGGACATTAATATGACTGAAAATACAAAAGCGTTTTTGAATGGTATGTACGTAACTTTCCCTCTGCCTGCGTTTGGCAAAGGTGGTGTTCGGAAAAACAAACGAGCGACAGGTTATGTCTCGGAAGTTTTTGACGATGGTTTTGCTGTTGATATGATCAGCAAAGAACATGGCACTGAGTATACCATTTTTGTCAAGACGGAGGACGTATCTGCATGAGTAAGATAAACGAAGCAATGGCAGGGATTGAGAGATCTTTTGCTGAACAAGAAAAGAAATTCGACCGCCTAGAATTAGCAGTGTTTGGATTGTATGTTCTAATGGTTGTCTCTTTTGTCGCAATAGGAGTTGTGAATGTCATTTAGTAAAATGCAGGAGGCACTTCGTGCCGAAGGTTGGTTCGTTGAATGGAATATGCCGTGTTGCCAGTCATGTGCGTGGAGCGAGGTTCCACTTAATGCTGACCGTACCAAGGCATTGTTCAATCACTCGCAGGACTGTGAGATTGATAGCGATGGTGAGGATTGCCCTGACTGCGATGGTGATGGACAAGTTCTCGAAGGTGAGTTTGGCGACGAAAATCAGGAATACGTCGATTGTGACTACTGTGGTGGTGGAGGTATTCTCTACGGTTCTTTTGATGACCTTGACTATGAACCAGACGTGAGTGTAAGTGGTTTTGCTTGTATGCCTCCCGAAGTTGCTGGCAGTTCTATGTTCTGTTTTGATGGCAGTGCCGAAGGTGTTGCTAACTTCAAGGCAGTCCTGCCTATCATTGAGGCAAGTGGTTGCAAAGTAAACTGGAATGGGAGTGGTGATACCCGTCCTGATATTAGTTGGGGGGTGTCGTGTTAACATATGTTCTTTTGTTTATGGTTGGTGTAGTAATTGCGTGTCATATTGCTATAAGCAGAGACAAAAACAAAATCACAAAGGTTAGAGAAAGATTTGAAAAGAATAAAGTAAAGTACAGAGACGGGGATAACACATGAGGGTTTTCGGATCTTATAAGTATGATTTTAATGGTCGCAAACGTAAACCCCGTAAGCCAAAAGGAGAAGTCTGTGTCAAATATGTCCCGCCTAAGTTTCAGGAATACAAACCAAAGAGTACGTATGCAACAGAACGTGCGGCAGAGATTAAACGCTACAAGTCGGTCCCTCTTACTCCAGCAAAAGCAGGAGGAGATAAACGAGAGTCTCAGCAGTACACAGGTGACTTCATTATCGGCATCGCCACCCTCCACAAGTCCAACGCAGTACCAGTAACTAACGGGAAGTATGCCAAAGAAATTAAGGATATGTATTCATAATGGTCAAGAAGGCTGTCTTTTATGAATTTCCTAATCCTGACTCCAAAGAAGGGGAGTTGATAAAGAGGCGACGACTGCAGATGTTACTGC
>Ga0208644_1002762_pt1 | contig 13848 bp, 6 predicted proteins | sample VirMetDEL_Nov_18_FD_184517 | JGI IMG/M metagenome (GOLD analysis project Ga0208644, IMG submission 184517) | Aqueous microbial communities from the Delaware River and Bay under freshwater to marine salinity gradient to study organic matter... | ecosystem: Environmental > Aquatic > Marine >... | reverse complement strand
TTGTTGGAAAAAAATATAATGACTAAAGTTAAACTTTGTTACGCACAATCCTGTCATAATGTTTTAAAACCTCCTGCTCGTAAATTCTGTTCACCAAAATGTTCTAAATCCTATCACAATAAAAAATATGCAGCACAACAAAAAGGTGCAGTGTACGAACCTGAACATGATGGTAAACCTGTTGCCGAACCTAATGTACAAAAGCGTAGAGGTGAAGTGTATGAAAAACTTGTTGCTAAAGATTTAGGACCATTAATTTTAAAAGGTGATTTGAAAAAACAAGATGCAGCAGATTTATTAGGATGTTCAAAAGCTGCTTTGTCTTATGCCTATGCCGCTTGGATAGAAGATATGGAGACAAAAGAGAGAGCAGAGAATTGGACACTTCCTGCTAAAGCAGAGAAGTCATTAGCTGACTTTAAGATTTTTAGAGATAGATATTTTGAGACAGAACAAGGTAAACCTTACGAGACACCTGAATTTCATATTCGTTGGATTAAATCTATCTTAGAAGCTATTGAACATGGAAATCAACAGATGATACTATCTCCACCTCGACATGGCAAGACAGACCTACTAATTCATTTTGCTGTATGGCTCATAATTAAGAACCCTAATGTTAGAATATTGTGGGTAGGTGGTAATGAAGAGATTTCAAAGAATGCAGTTTCTTCAGTAATAGACCAGTTAGAGAACAATGAAAAACTCATCGAAGAATTATGCCCACCTGGAAAAAGTTTTAAACCAACTAGCAGAGCAGGAAAAGCGTGGTCGCAGAATGGCTTTACTGTTGGTACCAGGACTGTTACTGGTATTAAGTCTCCTACCATGGTTGGTATTGGTAGGGGTGGAAAAATTCTTTCCCGAGATTGCGATATTATTATTGCAGATGACTTAGAGGACCACTCCTCTACTATGCAACCTTCATCAAGAGAAAACACTAGAAGTTGGTGGACAACAACTTTATCATCTCGTAAAGAGGAACATACAGCTATGGTTGTTATTGGTTCCAGGCAACATTACGATGATTTATATTCACACCTACTAGACAACGAAAGTTGGCACACCATAGTAGAAGAAGCACATGATACTGGATGTACTTTACCTGATTGGGATGATGAAAAGCATATTGAATGTATGTTATGGCCAGGAAAGAGAACTTACAAATGGTTAATGGATAGAAAATCAGGTGCTGAAACTACTGGTGGTAGAGCAATCTATGAAATGGTTTACCTTAATGTAGCAATGCCTGATGGTATGGCTTTATTTGATAGCGTAGAGATAGAAGCATGTAGAGACCAAAGCAGAGATATCGGACATATTCCTGCAGGAGTTAGACTAATTGCAGGACTAGACCCCGCATCAACTGGCTACCAAGCAGCATTCTTATGGGGTTATGACCAATCATCTAACAAGATGTACATGATTGATATGGAAAACTCTTTAGGTGGTGGTATTCCACAAGCATTATCAATTATGAAAACTTGGTTTACTAAATACAATTTGGCCCACTGGGTTATTGAAGAGAATGGTTTTCAAAGAGCAATTAGACAAGACCAATCAATACGAGATTTTGCAGGAAAGCATGGTATATTTTTAGAAGGAACTCAAACATATAGTAACAAGCATGACCCAATTTATGGAGTTACTGCGATGAGACCATTGTTTGCTGACCAATTAATTTCTTTACCATATCTTGGATTTGAAGCCCAAGAGAAGGTAAACTTATATAAAAGTCAGTTGGTTTATTTTAGTTCTGCACAGAACAAAAGTAGAAGTGTAGGACAAAAATCCGACTTAGTTATGGCAAGTTGGTTTCCTATGAAAACTATTCGTAGGCTACAGAAGGAAAGACTTGCTACAATGGGACTTGAATATGAACCAAGTTTTGGTGGGTATGAAGGTAGTAATATCGATATTGACAGTTGGAGATAATGAAAACAGCAGAAGAAGTTTACAGTAGGGTTTACGAACTAAGACAACAGCATTCAGATGTCGTAGCCGAAAAAGATAAAATCAGAGCCATTATGAATGGTGGTGCCGATGGTATAAAAGCATTGTTAGGTAAATCAATGCGTGATATGGATTATCAACAAATACCTGCACCTAACTTATTGCATTCAGCAATGGAGAGATTTGCACAAAAATTAGGTAGAGCTCCTGACTTAAAAGTAGATATCTTCAACGATAAAGATAGCGAGAGAGCTACAAAGCGTGCAGAAAAATTAGAAAGAATAATACACGCTTATGATGAGTTACAAAAAGTAGATTTACAATTACCACAAGTTGGTAGATGGTTGCCTGGATATGGTTTTGTTGTATGGGTACTAAAAGAAAAAAAGGATGCCAATGGTATTCCTTATCCTTATGCAGAAGTCAAAGACCCTTATCTTTGTTATCCAGGATATTTTGGTGAAGGCCAACAACCTAAAGAACTAGCTGTCGTACAAAGAGTTCCACATACAACATTAGCTAAAACATATCCAAAATATAAAAATGTGATTATGGATGAAGTCGATAGTGAATATAACACTATGGCTTATATGTCTAGTTATGACAAGACTTGGGCTAACCAAAGTGGTACAGGTAAAGTTGTAGCAGAATACTACGATGAAGAAGGTACTTATATTTTCTTACCTGAAAACAAAGTTATATTAGATTTTATTCCTAACCCTCTTAAATCAGGACCAAGATTTGTCGTTGCAAAGAGATTTGCATTCGACCAAATGCAAGGCCAGTTCCATCATGTGATTGGACTTATGGCTAATATGGCAAAGATAAATGTTCTATCTGTCATTGCAATGGAAGATGCTGTGTTTACAGAAACCAACATCATCGGTGAGATAGAAAGTGGACAATATAAGAAAGGAAGATTATCTGTAAACTATTTAACTCCTGGTAGTCAAGTAGTGAAACCAGTAAACAATCTACCTTATCAGTTGTTCCAACAGATAGATAGACTAGAAAGACATCTAAGATTAGGTTCTGCGTATCCTGTATCTGATGATGGTCAAAGCCCTAATGCATTTGTAACTGGTAGAGGCCTAGAAGAATTAGGTCAATCTGCTTCATTGCATGTAAGAGAATATCAAACAATTCTTAAAGATGCATTAGAACAAATAGATACTAAGAGATTAGAGTGGGATGAAATAATGTATCCTCAAATGCGTAAACCTATTGCAGGTTATCGTAAAGGTACAGCATTCAAAGAGACTTATGTACCTAGTTCTGATATTGCTGAACAATATAAAACAAGAAGAATTTATGGTGTTATGGCAGGGTTCGATGAACCACAAAAGATTATTACTGGATTGCAGTTAAAGCAACAAGGTATTATCGATACACAAACACTACAAGAGAATATGGATGGATTAGATAACATATCTCAAATACAACATAGAATAAATTCTGAAAGAGCAGAGAATGTTTTATTTGAAAGTCTTATGGCACAAGCTGCACAAGGTAATCCTAAAGCAACTATGGCTGCTATTGAAATAAAGAAAAATCCTCAAAACATTAATAAAATTTTAGAAAAGTTCTATACTCCTGAAGGTGATGAAATGACACCTGAAGAAGAGGCCATTGCACAAGGACCACAAGGACCACAAGGACCTCCTCCAGGATTACAACAAGTTTTAGCACAAGTAGCAGCTCAACGAGGAGGTGGACAAGTTGGCTAACGAATTTGACCCAATGGCTGAAACAAACGCAGCTTTTATTGACATGATTAACCAAGAAGATTGGGATTTCAATTACGCAAGAGAAACCGAAATCTTCGATATGGATACAGAAGAAAATTTTTTTCCAGTCGTATATGAATATCACATGCCTGGACCAATGCCTGGAGTATTTGTAAAAATAAGTTTGGCAATGAGAGATGAACAACAAAAGCAAGATTTTTTACAATTTATATCTAGTATTACTGGATTTTTAAATGAAGAGGATGATAAGTATGGTTCGTAAATCAGCAGGTAAAAAAATAGCAGAAGAAGCACAAGATTTAAAAATAGACCCTGCAACAGCAGACTTGTATGTACCTAGAAAATCAGGCGACCCAACAGGGCAAAGTGAATTTATTAATACAGTACTTACACCAGGTTTAAGTGCAGAGACAAGTGGACCTGAAGCTGAAGCAGTGCAACAGAATGTAGCTGCAACTATGGGCAGGCCTATAAAATTAGGAGCACAAACTAGATTTCAAAGTGTAGATGTAGCACAAGGGTTAGCAACATCAGGTGCAAATGTACCTGGAAAACCTAAATTAGATGTAGAAAGTTATTGGATGGGATTAATGGAAGATTTTCAAGACCCTATAATTGCTGAGTACTTAACTCCTGATGCTTATGCTGCACCAAGAGTAGAACCAATAATTGAGCAAAAAGCTGACACAGAGATTACCTAATGAGGTTCTCGCCTTTTAATTTTTCGGCTTCTCATATATCCGAAGCTATCGCAGCGGAGACATTAAATAAAGTTAATTCTTATAAACAAGGTCAAAGAATTGCACAAACACCTAAAGGCCAAGAGATGGCTAGAAACTTTAGTGAATTAGGTAATACATATCCTAATGTGCCATTCAGAATGAATGCATATCAAGCAATGGCAGGAACTGGTGCAGGAGATAGCAATGCATTTCAAACTGCATTGAAAACACAAGAACTATTAGCAAAACAAAATACTTACAATCTTAAACCTGTTACACAAGTGGGACCTGTTAAAAGAGCATTTCAAGTTGGTATGTTAGGTTTAGACAGTTTATTTCAACCAGTATCAAGAGGTTTTAAATCAGCAGTAGTAGCAGCACAAGCTACAGGTAAATCAGTTCCTGGAACAGTTGCATTGGCAACTCTTGCAGGAGTACCTGAAATTTTTTGGGGTGATAAAGGTGAAGGTGGCGGTTCAGTTACACAAGGAATATTAAATGCTGTTCTTGGTGATAAAGCAGGAGATAAATATAGAGAAGCAAGAGATGCTTATGGACCAACAGAACTTACAAGATATATACAAGAAAAAAATAAAGGTAATCCTATAAACTTAGGTACTGGATTTATGCCTAACTCTGTAAATCTAAAAGAGACACAAGAATATTTAAATGCTATTCGTGCAGGTAACAGTCAACAAGTAGCTTATAACAAAGCTAAAGCAGTTTATGGTAGAGATATTACAAATGCTTTTGACCAAGCAGAAGATAGATTTAAATATACAACTAGGCGTGGAGAAAAAATAAATATATCTCCTGGAAGAATAATTGCTGCAACAGTAACTAACCCAGGAAGTACAGGATACAGTGTTATATCAGGTGTTATTGATGGTGTCTTTCGTGTAGCTGCTGACCCTATGAACTTAGCTTTAATGTATGGTGCAGGTGTCAAAACAGCTATGAGAGGTTTATTAAATGCAAATCAAAAAGCAGCTAGGTCAACCGCACCTGTTTTAAAAAATGTAAACTTTTGGAAAGGATTTTTACCAGGTAAAACAGGTAAAGAAAATAGAGCTTTATATTATGGAAAAACTGTTGATGATGTAAGAAATAGTCAATGGGGTAAAGATTTTGCAAAAGCAATAGCAAATTTACAAGGAGATGAAGGGCTTGCATTTTTACGAGACATAAAAGAATTTGATAGATTGCCTGTATCAGTATTACAAGTACTTACAGAAGTAGATGACCCATTGCATGTATGGACTGTATTAGATACAGTAGCTAAAGGTGGAAGATTAACTGACCAAAATTACGATGACATTTTTAATGTTATAAAAGAATATGTACCTGAAGGTAGAAAGATTGAATTAGATAGAGTTAGAGAACTAACTAAAGGTAATAGAAATGTAGGATTAGATGCATTACCTTATAAACCTACTGCTTATGGTGAGTTCTTTAACTATATGAATAAAGTTATTACAGGTAAAGCAACTGATGTAGCACCATTTAGAAAACTTGCAGCTTTAGGTGCAGAACTAAAAGGTGTAGCTAATTATCAAACAAGAGGTTTATTAGGATTAGGTTCACAATTAAGAATGTCCTTACCTAAACACATGCAAAGAGCATTTCAATTAAGACCTGAAACTGTAGTTATGTGGACACAATTAGATGAAAGTGTCAAGAATATAGACAACATGATGAAGTTAGCTTTTGTTGACCCTAAGACTAGAGGAAGTATTATGCGTGAAGCATTAGGTTCTGCAGGACAAACACAGTTAGATGAGGTTGTTAATGCAGCAAACTTAGAGATTGCTGAAAGTCTTATAAAACAAAATCCAAATCTTAAATTTGATATTGATGAAATCACAAGACAACAAGCAAACTTTACTGCACAAATGGAAGAGTTAAGAAGTTTCTTTAGTGGTTCTGCAGGTTCACTTGCATTTAATGGTACAAAAATTAAAAAGAGATATAAGAGTTTAATTAAAGATGTAAAAGAATATTATGAAAGAGTTGGTATCAAAGATTTTGATGAGACACAATTAGAACGATATGTTTTTGAAGCAGTTCCTACAATGCACTTGTTATCACAAGCATCTAGTACTTTTTCATTGCTTATGGACCCACAAGATATTATTCGTGCATCTAAAGCACACCAACAACTACTTGGGCCTGAAGAAAGTTTATTAAGAGCTTTTGGTAAGAACATAGGTGTTATAGAAGATAAGAATTGGGTAAAACAATTTAAAATTCCTAGAAGAGCAACAGCAGAAGCAATGTCATTGAAGCCACAAGGATTTGTAGATTACTACTTTAACTCATTACAAAACAATTTCTTAAAACCATTATGGATGATTAGGTTAGCATTGTTACTTCGTGTAGTTCCTGAAGAAGCATTAAGAAATGCTTATGGTGGAAAAGTTAATCCATTTACAAGTTTCTTTAAAAGATTATCTTTAACATCAAATAAATATTACGACTTTTTCAATATAGAAAGAGCAGATGAGGTTGCAAGAATACATAATAATTTAGGTGAACTTGTTATGACAACACAAATGAAACCTGATGATATTGAGTTTATGAAAAATATGATAGATGTAGATGATATAAAACAACTACAAGCTCTTGATTACAACCAAGCACAAAAAATAGCTAAACATTATTTACTTGAAACTAATTACAAAGGTGAAGTTAGTGAGTATATGGTTAATGCAGCAGTCAATGATTTCGATATTAGAAATGTTAAATTTGCTGAATTAACAGAAAAAGCATTTGAAACTAAAAAGAAAAATATAAAAGCAACTGCAACAGGTGCTATCAAGGGATACGATGGAAATACTTACAACTCAATGGGTGAAGCAATAATTGAAAGTGGTGGGTTTACAACATCATTAGATGAAAGACAATTTATTGATTTAGGATATAGAGGCCCTGCTGAAGGAGATGTATTCGTATCTGCGTATAAAGATAAAGAAATGGTTATTGGTAATCTTGGAACTATAGAAAAAGAAGCAGCCAAAGTAAACCTTACTCCTGCAGAATACTTAGATACACAAATAGACAATTTATTCTTTGAGGATGACACAGTTGCTTTATTAGGTAAAGATAAACATGCAGTCGGTGTTTATACAGATAAAGATGGAAACATAATGATAGATGTATCTATTGGGTTAAGTGGAGAAAATGCTATTAGCAATGCTGCAATGATAGGTATTAATGCCTTCCAGGAAAGTATTTATGTAGCAAATAAACAATTAGCAATAGATAGCGGATTTGGTAAAGCACTAGCTACTGGAGATAATGAAGGTTTAATATTTTTACATAGAGTAGAAGTGGGCAAAGGTGCAGCATCAATTAATTACGATAGTGTTATTAACAAACCAGTACTTGAAGCATTGTTTAAATCTAATTTTGATGCATTAAAAGTAACTGTTGATGAAGTAAAAGGTGCAGCAAGAGGAATGCCTGGAGGCAGTTTATTTAATAACACTCCTGAATATCTATCTTCTCTTGGTGAGCAAGCAGTTACATCTGCGTTTAAAACTGGTCGTAAAGATTTAATAGAAAATATGTTTATCCAGGTAGATAAGTATTTACCTAATGGAAGAATAAATCCAAGATACTGGGAAGCATTATGGACTGAAATAGAAATATTAGCAACAGACCCTATTGCTGTAAGAATTGCAGATATAGGACTTGATGAAACATTTAGTTATTTAAGAGGAGATGGTAAAGAACTCTTACAAGATTTAGTAGCTAGAAGTTTTAATGCTGAAGACAAGGTATATCTAAGAAGTGATAAAGCATTAAAAGAATATTTAGAGAGTGTTCAATATAGAATTGCAAGACTTGTAGGAGCAGAACATAAAATAATAAATCCACAAACTGGTATTGAAATATCTGCAGAAGCAGCAAGACAAGTAGAGTTTGTAAATGGATACAAAGTATTTCCTAAATTTGTAAGTGATTTATCTTCAGTTAATAATTCTCAAATACTAGAAATGATTTCTAATGGTGGTGTCTATAACAGAAAAGACTGGGTTAGATGGAAACAACATAACCAATTACTTAAAGGTAATTCAGCAAGACTTGATGGTAAAAGTATTAAAGGTAAAGCTAATGAAGCATTTTATAAAGAATTAATAGAGTTATTAACTCCTGAAGTAGATAGAGCAGGATTAGGACCACAATCATTACCTGCTAAGTTCGATGGCACACAAAGAATAAGTGAAAGTGGAACTATGGTTGCAGGTGAAGATATAGTTGCAGCAGGATTTTTTGATGATGCTAATTATGCAGGAGCTAATTTAGGACAATATCGTAAAATATTAGATACAGCTTATGATGTATTATTGGCTAAACCATCTAACAAATTAAACAGAGACCCATTGTTCAGATATACATTCTATGAAGAAGCTATAGATTTAATGGCCTATATGGATGATGCTACTAGAGCAGAATTTCTTAAAGGTGCAGAAGCATGGGTAGATGGAAATAAATTATGGGATGACTTAATTGAAGCCGCTAAACAACCTGCTTTAGAAAATACAGTTACTTCTTTAAAACAAGCAGAAGATATCTTAAAACAAAAAGCTATGGAACAAGTTAAAACATTATTGTATTCAACTTCTAATAGACATGTTGCTTCTGATTTGTTTAACAAGTACATACCATTCCCTGAAATATGGGCAGAGGTATTCCAATCATGGGGTAAATTGATACAAGAAAATCCACAGAAGTTTAACAAAACAAGAATAGCTATAGACAATGGTGAGACTGCAAAACCCTGGGATAGTGAAAATGGTTTCTTAGAAGAAGACCCAACAACTGGAAAAATGATGTTTAACTATGTTGATGCATTGAATGTATTAACATTTGGTATTGGTGGTAGAGCGTTAAAGGCAGTAGCACAACGAAGTGCATTCGGTGAAGATTTGGAAGCAGAAGGTGTAAGAATGTCTATACCTGGATATGCTAGTGGACTTAACTTAATTGCACAGAATGGTTTCGCTCCTGGATTTGGACCATTAGTAACAATACCTGCAAACATTATTGTAGAAAGATTACCTGTACCTAAAATTATGCAAGATTTCTTTTTAGGTTCTTTCGGTAGAGGTAATCCTTTTGACCAATGGCCTGCCTGGATGAAAAAATTCTTTACATCAGAAAATACTTTTAGTGCTGAAAGACAACAAGCATTTGGTACTGCAGTAATGGATACCTATACAGCGTATGTATTGGCAGGTAAAGTTGACCAAACTGACCAAACAAGCATAGATAAATATATGGAAAAATCATTTAAGAAAGCTAGAAGTTTATTTATATTTAGAGGAACTACACAGTTTACATTGCCAACTGGTATTCAACCAAGAATAGAAGTGCAAGATAAAGAAGGAACTTGGTGGGCAACACAAGTATTAAAATCTAAATACGATGAATTGTTATTAAAAAATGGATATGACTATATGCAAACCGATATAGATTTTGAAGAAAAGTTTGGTATTAATCCAATTCCATTAACACAATCTAAGAGTGAGACAATGGGTAAGAAACCTATAAAAGAACATTCTTACTTTTGGTGGAACGAAGGAGATAGGAAAGAATTATTAGAACCTGGTGCATTACCAAATACTGGTATTTATATACAACCTGACAAAATTGAAGATGAATTATATTATCCTGCATTTTACGACATAGAAACTAGAAATTTAAACCCTAGAGACTATGCACAGTTTATGAGGCAATCACAAGCTATCTTTGAATTAGAGAAAAAGAAAAAAGAAATTCGTGAAACTGAACCTGAACGAAACTGGGATGATGCTTACAAAGAAGCAAAAGAAAAAATTCAAGATGAATATGGCATAGTTAATATTTATAACTTTGTTGGTAAACAACAACGAGCAACTGTAGAAACAGTTATGGGTGAGTTAGCTACCTGGAAAGATTACGAACTTACAAGAAATTCCCCCGAGTATCCATTTGTAGTACAATATTTACAAGAACGAGATAATGTTATCGATGTTTTAATAAACAATGGTAGATATAGTTATACTAACTCTAGAGGAGAAAAGTTATCTATAAGAATATCAGGTTCTACTAGAGAAGCAAGAAGGCTTTATGGTGATAGTAGTGATTACCTTAAAGCACAAGAATTAATGAGATTTATTTGGGCAGACATAGTAGCTAAATCTGAAGGAACTAATTTTGCTAAGTTAGCAAATGAAGTTTTGTTTTATGAGATTAGCCCAGTAAACCCAAGAAATATGAAGGATAATTAATGGACCCTGAAGAGCAAGAAGAACAAAGTATATTAGACCTTGAAGAAGGTACTACACCTGCAGAAGATGGTGGTGTAGATGTTATAGAAATATCAGACCAAGGTGTAGGAACATTATCTATACCTGAAATTATTAATGCTTATATAAAACAAGCTGTCTACAAAATAAGTGAAACTAAAGTAGGTGAAAGACTTGGAAGTATAGATACTAAAACTAATGAGTATGACATTAATCAATTAATTCAAAATGATAAAACAAGAGGATTTTTTACTGATGAAACTTTAACTTTATACAACAAAGTAACTGAAGGAGACATCAATTCTTTAGCTGAATTTTTACAATCAGCAGATAATGATATGAAAAATAGTGAACCTGTAGTAGATAGACCTACTCCTGGTTCTGCAAAAGGTTCTGTTACTTATACCTTCAATAGTAAAGTAAAGTCAAACTCTTACGATGTTGATGAAGTAGTATCAAGTATTAATAAAACATTAAGTAGTAATGACTATAAATCTACTAGAGAAGCAGAAGAAAAGTTTAAAGAAGCATCAGAGGTAGGAGAATATATAGGTGATGAGTATGGTACATACAGAAGTACTCATCCTTACTGGGGTTATAAAACAACTGTAGATGGAGAAGTTCCTTCTACAGTAGAGTTTGATGAAGAAGGTAATCCTGTTATGGTTGATGCACCATTTGCTAAAGGTGCAGAGTATAGAAACTTTGTTGATATGGACCCAACTGAAATATTTAAATTACAAAAGAGAATGGTTCTTGCAGGAATGGATGCACCTACTACAAAAGAGTATGGTCAATGGGGACAAAGAGAAGCTAAGTTTATGTCTAGTGTATTTATTAGAGCTACAGATACAGGTAACTGGGAGAAAGATTTAGCTAATGGAGTTCCTCTTTATGAGACAACATTAGGTGAGTTAGAAGAAATATTTACAGAGACACAAGAGTTTGTTGACTTATATCAAAAAGGTGTTTTCTTAGAACAACAAGCAAAAGCAAATCCTGGACAAGTGAAAGACTTAATGGACCAAGTAGCAGGAATATTAGATATTAACTTTACTGCAAATGATTACATTGAACTTGCAAATGAAATAAATAAAGGATTAGCAACTGCTGCTGCATCTCAAAGAGATTATGAAGCAAGTCTTATTACAGATAGAGATATTATATTAGGAACTACAGTAGGAGATGCTAGTTCTGTTCCGCAAGGTACATTTCCTCTTTACTTACCTGGTAGCAACTTACCATTAGTAATTCCAGGATATGATATATTAAGAGGAGAAAAAGGAGAAATACCTACACCTCTAAATGCATTAGATGTTATTACAGAGAACTTAAAAGCTAGACCTGATATACAAAGAGAGATGTCATCAGTTGATGCACTAAAGCAAATACAATATGCAACAAATTTATTTGAAGCATCAATGGGTCAGATAGAGTTAGGAGAAGCATAATGGATGAAGAATTTGGACCTTTAGATTGGTATAGAGCTAAAACAGTAGAAGAGATGCGTAGTGATTTAGTTACTATGGCACAAGGTGATTACTTTGATGATGAGCAAGAGTATGCTTTTATGTCAGGTGGAAAACTTGTTATAAGAACTGGTGCAGATTTAAATGACCAAGCACCTGAAGGACCTGGACCTGAAGAATATCAAATGATGTCTGATGAAGAAATTGTAGGCGAATACATATTCAAGATTAAGATGTACCCTGCATTTGTAGATATAGCAGACCAAGAAGGATTTGCTAAAGCATTCTTACCTGCATTAGACAATATGAACAATGTTGCCCAATTTTTTAGGACAGGCACAGGAACAAGAGAAAATCCTATAGGAAGAGAAATACAACTTGATGGTAATGGTATGGAAATTGCATCAGAGATACAAACTGGTGCTATAAGTGATTACATAAAAACAGGTTTTAAAAGCAAAGAAGAATTTTATAAATGGTATTTAAGTGATGTTGCAAATTTGCAAGTAGTAATGCAACCAGGTCAAACACAGGCAGAAGATTTCAGTGTTGTAGATGAAGGTTTTTATGAAGAACCAACTACGAGTGAAAACTTCGTAGACCCAATGACTACCCCAAACACCAAGATACCAAGAAGGCCGCAACCAAAGGCTGATAGCTCCTTGTTTAAACAGCCAGGAAAAGACTATTATAAACTGCTTAAAATGGTAACTGCTGTTGGAAAGGGTACTGCAGAGTTCTTAACAAGTGCTGCTAAAGGCCCCGCAACAGTTGCTAAGAAAGCAGCAGAGAATATAAAAGAAGGTATAGAGACAAGTAAAGAAGGACCATCTTTACTTGATATAGTTCGTAGATTAACAGAGAACCCAGGCACTATGAAGATAGAAGAAGATAGCAATGAGTAACTCTAGGCTTCAAGCATTCTATGATGAATTTAGTGCTCAACTAAAACAAAAAAAAGAAACATCTAATACTGAAGAGGAATAATGGCTGTACTCGGTAAAAGAGAAATAGGCCTTATAGAAGATGCTCTAAAGGATATATACGAACAGCTAACAGGTGATGCTGTTGGATTTAGAAAAGGTATATTAACTAGCCTTATTCAAGGTGATAATGGAAGTAACTATGTTACTCACACTAATGCATTGTTTGATGCTTTTAGAAAAATAGAACCAGTATTTGAGGACTTGCCATTAGAGAAAGCAATAGACTTTGTTAAAACAAGTTATGATGTATTAGTTGAAACAGACCAAATAGCAGATATAGATATACCTGAAATGATGTGGACTGGTTATGATGAGACTGCTAATGCTCTTGAAGATATAGCTATTGCATTAAATGAAAACTATGATTTCGATATAGATACAAGAAACATAGATAATATTCTTGTTGATATGTCTGAACAGTTAATGGGTTCTAATTTAAAAGTCGGAGATATACCCCAAGCATTAGAGATACAAATAAGAATATTAGATGAAATGCAGTATCATGAAATATCACAGATGTACACAGCCTGGACTTCTACTGAACAGATGCGACCTATGACTATACAGTTAGTAGAGATTTATGACCAAATAGACAATCTATCTACTGATGATATAGATAATTTATTTACAGAATTTAAAGATGATTTATGGATAACAAATGAACCAAATGAATATTT
>Ga0208644_1002761_pt1 | contig 13849 bp, 19 predicted proteins | sample VirMetDEL_Nov_18_FD_184517 | JGI IMG/M metagenome (GOLD analysis project Ga0208644, IMG submission 184517) | Aqueous microbial communities from the Delaware River and Bay under freshwater to marine salinity gradient to study organic matter... | ecosystem: Environmental > Aquatic > Marine >... | reverse complement strand
CGAAATCCATATCATATGGATGAATTGTAAAATCGGAAAATAAATCTTCTTCTGGTCCCATACCAGGCAGAACAAAAGGCCTGTCTGATAATGAGTTTAGTTTTTGGTCACGAATATAATCATCAATTCGTTCAAATCGGTCAAAGTAATCAGAATACGCTTTAGCACAATGAAGTGCTTGTTCTTTGGTTAACTTCATACTTTGAAGTCATCAAATGTTTTATTAAACTTACCTTCTCTGTTGCCAAATGAATTTAATGGTTTGTCGTCTGTTCCTGTGTCGATAACATCGAGTTGTGCAGAAGCTTCTGCATCATACAATCTCATTTTACTTCTATCAATACCAACAACAAAGCGTTTATAATAATTAGGATCCGAATATCGATTCTTCAATTGTTTGACCATAATTTGGCCAAGATTATCAAGTTCTTCATTAGAAATTAAAGCAAACATAAAGTCGGCTGTTGCTGGTAAACCAAACGATTCAGAAGTATCTTCTAGACCAGGATCTGAGTTGGTAAAACCAGACCGTGTTGTTTGTGTGGCTGAAACAATTGGAACACTGGTTTCTACTGCCAGGCCTCGAAGTTCTTCAGCAATCGATTTAATATATGAATAACTATTTACATTTGAACCCGGTCTCACTCTTGCAGAAGTACATATATTAAGATAATCGATAAAGATAATATCTGGTTTAAATGTTTTCTTCAATTGCAATTCATTTATTAAAGCTCGGAAATGTAATGCTGATGCTGCGGCTGTTGGATATTCTTTGATGATTAATTTACCATGAGTTTTGCTTCTTAGCATTTCAAACTTACGATTGTAATCTTTTTTGGACAATGTATGCAACTCACTCATCGAAACATCTAAAAGATTTGCATCAATTCTTTCAGCAATTTTTTCTTCTGACATTTCCATGGTAATATAAAGAACATTGTGTCCTTGAGATAGACAACTAGCTGCATGGTGACACATGAACAATGACTTACCAACACCAGTGCCAGCGAGAGCGATGTTCAATGTTTTGATTGGTAAACCACCTTTTGTAATTTTGTTAAACAAATCCAAATCAAAACGAATACGGGATTCTACTTTATGATATGAATCAAATCGTGTATCTGAATCTTCCGTATAATCATGACCAACATGATTGTCAAAAGAAACACCAAGAGCATCTGATAAAAGTTTTGGAATCTCACCTTTGGTTTTGGTTTGTTGTTTATTATCAAGAATTGTAACCGAGTCCATAATAGCATTATAGATGGCCTTGTCTTGACAAAACTTTTCAGTTTCAGTAATCAACCATTGTGTGTCGGTTGGTTCTTCCTTAGATTGGTGTATTTCTTTAAGAAGTTCAATTGACTCACCAACTTGTGTTTCATTTAAATCTTTTTTTTCGGTAAAATTAATTACCAAAGCTTCATGTGTTGGTGGATTTTTATATTTTTGAATAAAATCAAAAATTTCTTGAAAAACTATTTTTTCAGTATTGTCAGAAAAATAATCTTGTTTTATGAATGGTAAAACTTTTCTGGTGTATTCTTCATTGTAAACTAGATTTTTTAAAATTATCGATTCGAGTCTGTTCATTTTGTTTTTGTGCCATAATAATTTCTGATAAGATATCACCCATAATGGTATGAAATTTATCATCTTTTGTCAAGTCATCTATATCATGTTCGCCTGAATTTAATATAGTATAACCAAATTGTAATCGAGCTCCTTCACCTTCTTCAACTACTCTTGCTTTATGATAATGATAGAGTACACCCTTATACTCTTCCATTAAAAGACCAATTGCTGTCACTGGCGCATCTTCAAAGTCATATCCATCTGGATTAACAAATCGCCAATCCACATTTTCTTTATATTTTGATGTTGGTGCTTTCGACATCTTCATCCATAAATTCTGGAGATGATATAAAATCCTCTCCCATAATGTTAGAATAGGCAATTTCATATTTTTTCTTTATAAAGTCAGCAAATTCTGGATTATCTAAAATGGGTTGCATGAAATCCTTAGTTTGTGTATCTATTACTCGAACTTTATCTCCAATTTCTCCTGTTGTTTTATCAATTTTTGCATACCATCCAGGACTTGGTTTTGTTACAAATCCCGCTTCAATAGCTATTTCAAGTATACCTGAGTATTTTTGTATACCACCTTCCCACGATACTGTTATAGGAATTTTAGATTTTTCTTTAACATATCTAGATTTCTCAACATTAATAATGAAGTTATATCCTTTGATTTCTGTACCATCTTTATCTTGTTGTCGACCAAGAATATAAATGTTATCAGCTGAGTAGTAAGAACCTGTTCCGCCACCAACAATATCTTTAGGAAACATTCCAATTTCTTTGTAGGTATGATTTACGACCACCATTGGAATATCTTTTAAATTTAAATGTGGTGTAATCATTCTAAACAATGACTTAACTTGTTTAGCACGAGACATATCCGCCACTGATTTGCCATCAAGTGCATCATCAACTTCTTTTTTAGAGGCGAGGTTGCCAATTGAATCAATCACAATGATGAGTTTATCACCTCTTTCGATTTGTTCTAACTGTGACATGACATCAAACTTGAGTTCTTCGATGTTGGTAAGTGGTGTATGTAAAACTCTGTCCATATCGATTTGGAATGTTTCAAAGTAATTTACAGGCGTACCAAATTCTGAGTCATAAAACAACAACACCGAGTCTTTGTATTTGTCCATATATGCTTTGGCCATCATTAAACTAAAGGCTGTCTTAAAGTGTTTAGATGGACCAGCCCACATTGTTAGACCTGGTGTTAAACCACCATCAAGTTTTCCTGAAAGTGCCACATTGACCATTGGTACAGATGTCGTTACCATATCCTTTTCAGTAAAAAACTTTGATTTAGAAAGTATTGCACTTTCTTTTATCGTTGTATTCTTTTTTAATTTCTCAAGTATGCTCATAGGTGCCTCATTTAAATTTCATAATTTGTGATTTTGGAACAATTTTACTATTCTTATCTAGCTTATATGGTACATCATTTTTATATATAATGTCAAGTGGTTCTTGGTTGTTTGCCTGTCTAAATGCTTGATTTGATGCTACCAATAACAAAACAGCTAGTGGATCAAAAACAAATATAATAATAAGAATAACAAGCCTAACGGCCTTATCTATTATATCCTTATCCGAATATCCATAAACCAGTTCTGCTACATATTTAATTGGACCAATTTCAGCGGACAGTTTATTTTCTTCTGATAACAAGGGCAATCTTTCATTGATAACATCTTCAAGTTCTTGTTGTGTTGTCAAAATTAAACTATTAGTTGTCCTTGATATTTTTTCTGGATCATCACCAGCCTTTTTAATTAAATATTGAAGTTTATTATTTAATAATTGTTCTTTTTGGTCTAACATCTGAATCTTTATTTGATTTGAACCAATTATAATATTTGTATCAATATGTGCCTTCGATAGAAAACCAAAAATGCCCATAGATGTAATTAGCATTAATAGTACAATTGCTACTAGAAAATATGTTTTCATTAGCATTTGTGTTTCTTTCCAATTATTATATAACCAAGAGGCTGTTACAAGTTTGGCAACCTCTAATACTGAACCCATAAGAACAATTGGCCAAAAAGAACCTGGAAATATTTGTGCTAAACCAATTACTGAATAATAGGCTGCAATTGATGATAGAGCTATTGCTGTGATAAATGGTATTAGATAATTTGTCATGGATTTGATTTATGGTGTGGAACATCAAACACAAATGTTATTCGTGTACAACCTCCAACATTTTTGGTTCCGTGAGAAAGTTTATTATTAAACCAAAATAATGTTCCTGGTTCCACTCTATATGTTTCTCCACCAACTGTATAATCGTATGTGCCTTGTATAGATAAATGATATCTATCTTTTGTTAAATAATAGGTGCCTTCATCAATGTGTTGGCCAACCTCAGCTTCTTTTTCTATTGAAATAAACCCACATCGACAATGCTCGTGAAAATTTCTTTTAAGAAAACGAACAACCTCAGTGTGTTTATCATATGCTGGGGTTTTTATATTTATCTCAGAATCTCCTACAAAATCTTCAGCCTTTTCCACACCACCCACAATCAATTGTAATACTCCAGCAGGAAGATACATATAACCTCTATCGAGTAGTGTTTCGGTTCCTTCAATTTTTTTCTGAGCTTCCCAATCTTCTGAATATTGCTCTAGCTGTTTCATTATCTTTGAAACATTAATACCCGTTTTAATGACACGAATATTATCCAAAAAAATCCTCCAACGAATTAACCTTCTCTACTTGCCAACCAACACAGTCTAGAATAATCTTCAATGGGTCAACAAATGATTTTTGAAATTGTAACTCATAATCAATACATTCTTCAATTTTAAATTCTTTAGGAACACGATTAGTAAAAGATATAACATCCGTTTTAAAGATATTTGGCTGTTTTAAATATGTAAATTTAATCTTTTCGCCTTCTTGAATTCTTTGATTTCTCTTAGACAGTTTCATATGTTCAAGCATATGATTATAAACTAAAGCGCCTCGAACATGTATAGGTGTTCCTTTTGACCAAATTGTTTTACTACTTGAATATTCTTTAAGACCATTCATAGACCTAGGAAAAGAAATGTCTTCAACAGGCAACAATTTGAATTCTTCTTTAAATTCTAAAATAAATTTTTGTAACCTAGATTCATCACCTGATAAAAGAATATTTAGTGCTTCTTTAATCTTTTCACGACACGCAGCTGGAGTTGATGATTTAATTGCTTCTAAACCTTGAATCTTCATATAAGGTTCGGTAAATTGAACACCTTCTGAATTGTGAACATTTAAAATATATCGTTTCTTTGCAGTCCAAATTGCTTTGTCAGCCAGCACTTCTCGTTTCATTGACATCTTTTGCTCATACACATTAAGATATTCTGCTAGTTCTTTATAACTATTGTCAATAAATGGTTGTAACTTTTCTTCACAGAATTTATCCATGATTTGAATAGCCTTGATGGTATCAATTTTTTTACCATCAAATATTGTGTTAATAAAACGTTCAAGATTTAAATAAACCGAATCTGTATCAGAGGCTAATACATAATCTAGATTATCAGTTTTTAATATTTTATTAAGATATTCATTTATTTTTTTTTCAATCCAACGAATTGATAATTGACCAGCCATTGTGATACCTTCTGCTTGACGAATATCAAAGAATCTAAAATATTCTGACCCAAGAGCACCATATGCTGAATTCAAACACTCTTTTTTAGTTAGTTGTAAGTTTGCATAACGAGAGGCAAGAGCTGCATAATCTTTTTTTTCTTCTTTTGTTTTTGCATTTTCATAATCTTGTTGTGCTTTAAGCATAGATGTTTTATATTTTGTTCTATCGTTATACATCTTTTGAAGAATCTCAGGCAAAAACCCTTGTTTATTTTTTCTAAAAAATTGGCCATTAGGAGTAAAAGCAACTTCTTTTGTTTTTTTAAAATCAACTTCTTTGTTTAATAGTTTGTCAATTGTTATATTTGAATTAATAATGTCTCGCATATCTTTTGTGTATTCATCAGGTTCAACAATTGTATCTGGTGATATATTATATTGCATCATTAAATGAGGATAAAGTGAATTCAAGTCGAATGATGCAACCCAATTAAACATTCCTGTTTGTGGTTCTTTTACATATGCACCCTCATAAGCTGAACTTTTTCTTGTCGAATTTTTTGGAGGTATTGCAATCTTTTTATGAAACAAATATCCATGAACAATGGCGTCCCACATTCGCACTTGTGTAAATATGTCATCATAGTTTACTTTGGCATCATAAGCAATCGTAAGTGCCATTTCAATTAATCGACCTTTCTGGTTTAATTTTTCAACCAGTTCAACATCTCGTATGTTATATTCAATAAACAATTGATAGTTTTTTTTGTATAAGTCAAATAAACCATCATAGTCATCATAGGCTATTTTTTGACCAACACCTTCAGTTTGAGCAATAGTATCCAATCGATAGTTATCTTGTGACCGATTGGGTGAAAATCTTCTAAACAATCTCATATAATCAAGTGTAGCAATACCAGCAATGTTGCCCATGACCATGGAACGACCATAAAAAGTTTCTTCACGAATACTTACTTGATTCCATGGAGACAACTTTCTCATAAAGTCTTCGCCACCAATTTTAGTAAATCGATTAATGATATAAGGTATATCAAAACCATAAACATTCCAGCCTGTAATTGCATCTGGATAGTTTTTGACCCAAATTTGCATAAAAGTTTTAACTAATGAATATTCATCTTCACATTTGTAATATACAACATCATCGCGATGTTTGACATAATCACCTGTACCAAAAACAAAGTATTCGGACTGGTTTGAAAATTTGATTGTGATTGCTGTAATTGGTTCTGATGCTGTTTTAGGTTCAGGAAAACCATTTTCAGAACCAACCTCAATGTCAATATTAGCAATACATAAATCAGAATATTGCCAATCTATAATTTCTTCAGGATTCTTTTCTGTAATGAATGGGTATTCATATCTATCGTTGCCATAGATTTTGAAGTTGTTGACATCTTTATATTTTTTAAGGAAATCTCTGGCTTCACGAATAGAACCAAACTTCATTGGATCCACATATTCATTGTGAAGTGATTTCCATTCTGTCTTTTTATTTGAGGGAACAAAAAGAGTGGGTGAATAGTTTATCTTTTCTCTATATCTTATACCATTTTTAACACCGCGATATAATATATTATTTCCATAAACTAGAACGTTTGTATAATAATTTCGCATTAAATGGCTTTTTTCACTGCAGCCAATTCTTCAGGAGTTGCTAATTGAATACCAGAACCAAAAACTTTATTGTATTGGTTTATTACCGGTTTAACTGGAGTTGTTATGCAAAAAACATTCTCCATATCAAACTCAACACCCGTTTTAAATTCTTCACTAAACTCTAAGAAGGGAGCAAATCCCATCATAGACTCTCCGTCTTTACCAAGTTGTGAATATATCTGCACTGGTTTTTTTATAATAACTTTGTTTTCTTTTGTACAATCAACTTCACCAATGAGTGAATGATTTGTTTTAAGTGTAACGATTAATGTTTTCATAGTGTTCCTATTGTATCATAATAATAGTTAATTAGAGGTAATGTTATTCTTTTCATAATTATAAGTTCTTTTTCTTAATTCAGTTGAACTAAAGCGATGAGACCTTGTATTATACACGATTTTTATGTTTCGTTGGGCACAAATGTTTTTACCTGTAAACTCTTTATCTTTATATTCTTCGCCAATGATTCTAACATCCAATGGCAAAATTGTAAGTAAATCTTCTAAATCTTTTTCTGTTTCATATATAACAATTTCATCAACATATTTTACAGCTGATAATTGTAAGTATCTCTCAACGATAGATTGAACTGGTGCATTTTTGGTATCTGGTCTATCAATTGATGGATTTGTTTGTAATCCACATATAAGATATTCACAATATTGTTTTGCTTCTTCAAGCATTAGGATATGACCAGCATGGCAGAGGTCAAATGTTGAGCAGGTGAAACCAACTCCGATGTTTGGTCTTTTCATAATATATTAAACTCCAAAAAATAAAGGGAGCCGAAGCTCCCTCTATTACTTTTTCTAAACAGAAAATGATTACTTGTTCATTACATACATTGTAACTTCAAAGCCAAAGCGCATTTCTGTTGCAGCTGGTTTAGTCCACATAGTGTTTCTCCTTATGATTAGTGTTTTTATTTTCTAATCAGGTCAGTAGAGAGTCTTTGCGACAGGTCTACCTTGAGATACATCAAACAATTGTGTTATTTGATACTACTATATTATACCAAAGCACAGCTAAAAGCAATAGAGAAAATCATTAAAAATATATAATTATGCTGATTCTGTTGCAGCTGTTTCTTCTGTTGTTTCAGTATCAACCTTTGCAGCTTCTTCTTGTTCTGCTACTTGTGGTTGACATTGTTTTTGTATTTCATTGATAAGCCCAGCAGCTTCTTCAAATGGGTGTTTTCCTAAACATCGTAATATTGTATTTATTTGTTGTACATTTAAATTCAATTTTAGTTCCATAATTATGGTTTCCTTTTAAGTGTTAATTCCATTACTATAAACAGTTTTTCCATTTTGAGATGTAGCAGTCAAAACACTTTTTCGGTTTGTTCCATCTGCTTTATATGAAACATGAACCCAACCACTATCAGGAATTCCTGGTTTATAAAATTCTAAAATAACTTGGTCAAAATCTAGATTATCAACAATCCATTGAGCAAGGTCTCCGTTGGCCGTACCTGGAACTTCAATGTCAGCAGCTTCACCTTTACAGTGTTGTGATGTTGAACTTCCGCCTACAGCTGTATTTAATTCTGGACTACGATATCCCGAATTAATTACTGTTAGTCCAAAATGGTCTCTAACTTTTTGTACTACATTTTCAAAAAGAGCTTTAGCAGACTCTAGGTGTTGACCTTTTGGTGTATTATCAATTTTTTTTCTTTCTGCTGTTTGACTTTTTGTAAACTCAGCTAAAGAAAAATTTTGGGACAATTTCATTCTTCATTCCTTTTTACTCTACGATTAGCAAATTTTTGTGCAGCTACTGTAGCTTGAATGATTAGTTTTTTGAATACCGAGTCTCTTTTACCCAAGGCATTCGATAATCTTTTCATAGCTTTTGGTAGTTTAAAGTTTTTATCTGTCATAATATATCCAATTATTTAGAAAGATGGGAGTAATAAAACTCCCACCTATCATTTACCTTCTTTCAAAAGTTCTTGTTTGAAAAGTTTAAGTTCTTTGTCAATCTCAATTTTACGAGGTTTTTTAGAATCAGGAATTACATTCTCCAATCCAATTCGTAAAATGCCATCTTTATATTCAGCACCACGAACTTCAACTGTATCTGCGATTTTTAAAGTCTTTGTGAAAGCACGAAGGCCAATGCCTTTATGTAGATATGTAATATCTGCTAAGTCAGCATTTTTTTCGTCTTTGTTGCCCTTTACAATCAAATGTCCGCTATCAACGGTGATATCAATTTCTTCTTTTGAATAACCAGCAACAGCTAATTCAACGACATAATGATAGTCATCAACTTTAACTATGTTGTGTGGTGGAAAAGAATTGTGATTTTTGATATCTGTTGCTTCTAACATTCTCTCAACTTCATTAAATAAATTTTCAAACCCAAGTGTTGAGTGATATAAAGGTGTAAATGAAAAGCGATTTGTTATTGTCATGCTATGTTCTCCTTAAATAAGCAAGATTAAAAAAAGCGAGACCCTAGTTAGGCATCTCGCTTATATTTATAACATATTAGGTCTAAAATTAAGGCAATTAATGCTCTTCGCCCGGTTTTTTACCTATGTTATATTTTGCGATTAGTTCCCATTCATCTTTTTCTTTAAAGGATATAATCTTAATTTGGTGTAATGGAGCTACATTGTCTTCAAGTAGTTTTGGATTTAAAATTTTAATCAGACCCCATTCTTCTAATAATTTGGCAATTGCATTTCTTCTTTGAATATCGTTTTCAGATATGTTTGATGGTTTGCCGTCAAGAGCAAACAATTCTTTAAAGTGTACAATGTAATATAAGCCTTGTTTGTGTAATATATGACAAGACTGATATAAGACTTTTTCTTTGCGTGAAGATACGCCAATTCGTGTGAGTGTTTCACGAACTTTGAGGAAGTCATCTTGGTGTTTGAGTGTGACTTCTATAAAATTTCTTAAATCTACCATTTTTTATTATTTTCCTAATCCGCCTAAACTAGCAATATCTTTTACTTGTTTTAATTCTTCCTTTGAGAGGATTGATAGGGCTTCTTTGGCTTTAGAATTTGATAGTCGAAACACTTGCTTTATACATTCTATATCTTCACTCTTTACAGTTTTTACCCACTTAGCAAAAGGTCTTTTATTTTTTCTAATTATATTTAGTAAAAAATCATTTTGCAGCTTGTTATCCAAGTGGTGAAATTTGTTCATTTCATTAACATAAAAAATACAATCTTTATGATAAGATAGTGAGCGATTTACAAGAAATGGTTTGTATCCATCTTCGGTAATTTCATCAACAATAAGTTGTTTGTTGCCCGAAAGAATTTCTTTTACATAATCAAATGGGTTGCTCATTATTTAAACTCACAATTTGCCATTAACTCCGTTAAGCAAGCTGTTAAATTAATCTCAGTGTCAGCTACAAAAGCATTTTTGTATTGATAATCAGCGATAATTAAAACAGCATTTGGTATTGATTGTGGTTTCATAATGTCATATAGAGCATCATACACTTGACGAAAAACAGTATTAGCATCAATGTCACTTGTTCCAACCCATTTACGAACGGCATTGAAATTCTTTTCTTTAAGATATTGGGTAATAGCATCTATCTGAATATTACCAATTTGTGCCAAAACACCAGTATCAATTTTGCCAAATTGTGAATATCGTTGAAGTTCATTAATTACTCTCCTGAAATCAGGAAAATGTTTTTTGATTAACTCAGCAATAACTGATTTATCAGCTTCAACTTTTTCAGTTTCTAAGATATTTACAACTCTAGCCATGAACTGTTTTGCCATTTCAGCCTTTTCATTTGATTTTAATGAAAATTCTACAACGGCACATCGACTGTGTAATGGATCAATGATTCGATTCTTGTAATTACAAGTAAAAATAAATGAACAATTACCAGCAAACTCTTCGATTGCATTACGAAGAGCTGGTTGGGTTGAGTTTGGATTTAGATAGTCTGCTTCATCAATGATGATAACTTTTCTACCACCAGAGAGTGACATAGAAGAAGCATAATTTTTGATTTTGGTTCTGAATGTATCGATACCACTTTCATCTGAACCATTAATGACTAGATAGTCACAACCAATTTCTTCGCACATGGCTTTTGCAACCGTTGTTTTACCAACACCTGCACCACCAGAAAGAAGTAGATTTGGTATATTAGATTGATTAACATATTCTTGAAAAGGCTTCTTTAACCTTTCAGGCAATATACAATCATTGATTTTTTTTGGCCTGTATTTTTCAGTCCATAATAAATGTTCCATTCACACACCTCATAATATAATAAAAATTAAGCACCAAATTTAGAGCCTTGTTCAGTGGTAATCCAATACTGTAAGTCTGTATCTTTGTTCTTAAAATGTGAAATACCTTTTGAAGATATATTTACATCATAATTACCTGGTAAAATTTTAGATAAATTTTCAGTTTTAAAAATCATTCTAAAAACTTTGCCATCACCAACTCCAAGGTCAAGTGTGTTTGTGTGAGCGGAATCATTTGCTGTATCTAATGTCATAAGACTAATCTTTTTACCATCAGAGTCAACAGCAATTTGTGGTGAAGAAAGAACGGCGGCTGTTCTCATAATACCATCAAAATCATCAGAAGATAATGTCAATGATATTTCTGGTTCAGGCATAGCCAATTCTTTTTCTGGAGGAGTAACAATCATAGTTGGTTCACAAAAACGATATTTTGTTTTTGACCGACCTTTGTTACCAACGATTACAACATTTTTGTCTTCAAACTCAAATGTTGGGTCCTGATTTAGTGATATAACTGATAAAAAATTGTTTAAGTCATACACACCAAATTCTGCTGGCACTTCTTCTAAAATATTTGCCTGAGCAAGAATATTTTTGTGAGAAGATACCGTTTTAAGTGTTTTACCTTTCTTAAAGAATATACCTTGATTAATAGCACCAAAGTTCTTAAGAACTGATATGGTTTGATTCGAGAGTTTCATAATATAATTTCACCTTTAAAATAACAAATACCATCATACATCATAATTTAAAAAATTGCAACATATCATTAACATCTTTGCCTAGTTCTTTAATTGTTCCGTTGTTTTCTATAGTATAATCTATTTTACAACCAATCCAATCAATTTCTGAGGAATGAATTTTTGATTCTTGCAATTTGAATTTTGCCATAGCCCAACCAATATTTCTTTTTGAACCTTGATTAAACGTTACGGCATCTTCAAACCATTCTGGTTCAGGTCCTCTTTTAATTCGGACTATTTTACCACCATGGTTATGAATTGTTTCTATTTCATTTTTAAATCGAACATCGGTCACAATTGTGTTTGTTGTTGATGCTCGTTTTAATAATGAATAAACCCATATATCTTTATTAATTGTGTTTCTGCAACCTTCTGTGCCTAAAAGTTGAAGTGCTAATCTTGGTGTGAATTCGTAATTAAAAGCTTGAGACCAATATTCATCAGGCTGTTCTCGCCATTCTCTGGATCTAACAGTATCTCCTTCAAGTAATTTTCTGTCCCAACCAAAGATATTAGCAGCCGCATCTTTTAATGGTTTAGCAAAACTGTCTTTTTTAAAACCTTTTTGAACTAAGATATCGCCAACAGTTCCTTTGCCAGACCCAATAAATCCGACAAAACCTATTAACATTACAATTTACCTGTATATTTTGCTACAGCAGGCATGTCACCACTAAACGCATAAGTTCCAATATGTTGTGTTTTCATCCATGGACACAAGAAGATTTTACCACCAATCTTACGCCACATTTGACAAAACATATAATCCTCTGATAGGTATCTATCTGAACCACCGCCGGTATAACTATCTTTGGTGTCTATAATTGTATCAAAGTAAGCGTGAATATATCTTGACCCGTCAAAATTAGCCTGGCCGACATGGTCGGGTTTATATCGAATATTTGGATAAGCTTCAGACATTTTCTCAAACACTTCTCTTTTAATCATCATATGCCCTGTTCCAATTTCTAACACTTCAATTGGTTCAGTAACTTGAAATTGTTTTGTGCCTTTTACAACATTAAATACATATTCACCAACTAATTTTGGTAATTCACCAACATCCATGTCTGGATGTTTTCTAGCTGCATCTGCAATATTTCGCCAGTTTATTGATTTTTTTGGATAAGGACCGCCAATAACTTCTTTATCTAATGCCATTAGTGCAATAATGTCTTGTGGTTGAAAATGGATATCAGAATCCAAAAACAACATGTGTGTATAACCTGACCTTAAAAATTCATCTACAAGATAATTTCTGGCACGAGTGATTAAAGATTCGTTGAATAGAAAGGAAAATTTGGTTTCAATTCCATATTTTGCCATTGATGTTTGTAAGTCTAAAGCAGCCTTTGTATAAAGACCAAAACATTGGCCACCATACATAGGTGTTGCAACAAATAGTTTGTTCTTTTTTAACTTCTCAACATCGATTTTAATTTCCATAATATAATTCCATTATAATAAAAAAAGGAGCAACATAATTATATATGTCACTCCTTTTAAGATTAAAGCATTTTTTAGGCAAATGCTTTTTCACCTTTTAAGCGTAGATACTCTACACCAGCAGCAACGACCTTGCGTGTTGGTGTGCCCATACGATAGAAGTTAATCTTTTTGCCATTTACTTTTTTTGAATTAGAGTAGATAGCATGTCCTTCTTTGCGAAGTTCATCGATACGAGCTGCGACATTTCTAATGCCAAACATTGACTGAGCTTTTGCAACCGTTAAAGTATTGTATCCAGATGTTTTAGAAAGATATCCTAAAATTTTATACTTAGCTGCAGTTGATACTTTAGTCATTTATATTTCTCCATAATGTATTTGTCGCAGGTAAAAAAACATTCTGGTGTTGCGACACCACCAGAATGTAACCATTATATCAAATTACATTGATAAATGAGGCAATCTTAAAAGGGAGGACTCGGAAAATTTTCTTCCGTTTCCTCATCATTGTTTTCTTCCATTTCACCATTTTCATTCATTAT
>Ga0208644_1002757_pt1 | contig 13873 bp, 9 predicted proteins | sample VirMetDEL_Nov_18_FD_184517 | JGI IMG/M metagenome (GOLD analysis project Ga0208644, IMG submission 184517) | Aqueous microbial communities from the Delaware River and Bay under freshwater to marine salinity gradient to study organic matter... | ecosystem: Environmental > Aquatic > Marine >... | reverse complement strand
GGTGCATCGACCAAGAACGCCAACCCGAATACATACCCCCAAATCTTCAGCCCCCAGTCATCTCCATCATCGCAATCGACCCCTCCCCCACCCAATTCTGGGGACTCATCTGGATGCTGTACCAGCCCGAACACAACCTGTATCACGTTATAGATGTTCAGCGCACCAAACTCACCGCCGAAAACCTCCTCGGCTACAACACCACCACCCAGGAATACACAGGAATCCTCGAAGAATGGTGCAACCGCGCATACGACCTCAACCACCCCGTCACCCACATCATCGTCGAAATCAACGCCGCCCAACGCTTCCTCCTCCAACATGACTTCGTCCGCAAATGGGAAACTATGTGGTCATTGAACATCCTCCCCCACACCACCAGCCGCAACAAACTCGACCAAAACCTAGGAATCGAAGCCATCCTCCCACCCCTCGTGCGCTCCTCTGCACTCCGACTTCCATCCATGAGAGGCAACTGGAAAACCCTCGCCCTCGTCGACGAACTCTGCAAATGGACACGAGACAAAAAGAATGGCACCGACTTAGCCATGGCGCTCTGGTTCGCCTGCCTCCACGCACCCAACCTCGTCACCGTGAAACGCCCACCACGTCAATGGCGACCTTCATGGATATAACACAACTGTGTATGCTATAAGCCACAACCAAAATTTTTGAGGATGACGAGTGGCGAAAACCGTTGAAGAAATTGTAGCGCTGTACAAATCACGACGCGAAGCACAAGGACCAGTCCTCGCGCAAATGCGCCGCGTCCGCGACCTCGCCAACGGCGACATCATCGTCCCACTCAACGAACTTGACCGCAACGCCAAATCCTCTGTAGCCAACCTACTGGTTCAAGGTCTCGACCAGACCTCCATGCGAGTCGCATCAACCATGCCACTCCCATACTTCCCACCAGTCAAAGAAGGAAACGAACGCTCCAAAGAACTCGCTCGCACCCGACGCAAAGCAATGCTCTCCATTTGGGATAGCAACAAGATGGATTTGAAACTCCGTCGACGCGCACGCCACCTCCTCGCATACTCCAGCGCACCAGTCATGCTGCGCCCCAACTTCAAAACCTTGACCCCACAGTGGGCAACCCGCAACCCGCTCGACACCTACGCCGCACCATCCGACGACCCAGACAACATGGTGCCAGACGACTGCATCTTCACCTACATGAAGCCTGCATCATGGCTCTTCCAAAACTACGGTGAACAAGTCATCGGACGCCTTCGCTTAGGAAAAATCCGACACGACACCCAATACATGATTCTCGAATACGTCGACGAAAACGAAATCGTTTGCTGCGTCATGGGACCAGAAAACACCGAGGTGCTCTCCCCAGAAGAACGAGCAGGACTTGAAGTAGTCGAACTAGAGCGCATGCCAAACCGCGCCAACATGCCACTCGCAGTTGTCCCACAACGCATCTCCCTCGACCTTCCACGCGGACAGTTCGATGGAATCATGGGCATGTACTACACCCGCGCACGCCTCCAGGCACTCACCGAGATTGCGATTGAACGCGGCATCTTCCCCGACGAATACCTCGTCGCACGCCCTGGCGAGAATCCAGAAATCATCCAGATTGCAGACGGCAAGACTGGACAACTTGGTGTCGTCAAGGGTGGAGACATTCAGCAGTTGCAATCCAACCCTGGCTACAAGACCGATGTTGCGCTCGACCGACTTGAGCGACAGGAACGACTTGAGGGTGCTATCCCAGCAGAGTTCGGTGGCGAATCAGGCACCAACATTCGCACGGGGCGCCGCGGAGAATCCATCCTCTCGGCAACCGTCGACTTCCGTGTACAAGAAGCACAATCTATCTTCGCCCAGTCCCTTCTCGAAGAAGACAAGATTGCTATCGCAATCGAAAAAGCATATTGGGGTGGGGCATCAAAGTCATTCTTCATGCCAGGACGCCAGTCCGTCGGCAAGATTGACTACGTACCAAACAAGGTATGGGAAACCAACTTCCATTACGTCAACTACCCATCATCGGGTGCAGACGTCAACGGTCTCATCGTCGGTCTCGGACAGCGCCTCGGAACAGGACTTATGTCGAAGGAATCTGCGCGTGAAGCCGACCCGCTCATCACCGACCCAGAACTCGAAAAGGACCGCATCACCGCCGAATCCGTCGAAGCCGCACTGCTGTCCTCCATTCAGGCACAAGCAGCCGACCCGAACGGACCATACCAACCAGACGACCTCGCCTACCTCACCAAGTTGACCGTCGAAGAAAACGTCCCACTACACGAAGCGGTGCGTCGCACCAACGAGCGTGCCCAGCAGCGACAGGCAACCCCTGTAGAGCCAGGCGCAGCAGAAGCAATGCCAGGTCTCGCTATGCCAGGAATGGGAGCAGAAGCCCCAATGCAAGGACCACCACCAGGCATTGAAGGACTGCTATCCCAACTTGGCGGACCACAGGCGGGAGCAGCACAACCACCAGGAACACCAGGAAGCGTTCTCTCACTCGCATCAAGGCTGGGATAAATGGCAAAAAATTATCCAAACCGTTCCGACCTACGGAACCCCGCAAAGAAACTTGCTGTCCAAACCGCCCCATCGTCACAGTACGGTGAAGCGGCAGCATCACAACGTGCACAACAGGCTGTACCAATGGCACCATCCCCAACCGCGGCTGTCGACACCACGCCAACCGCACCACGTCCACGCCCAACACCAGGACAGTTCGGCGGATTAGACCGACCAACAGAACGCCCCCAAGAACCATTGACTGCTGGCGCACCTTTCGGACCAGGACGCACCCCTTCAACCCCAGGATTCGTTGCTCCACGCAACAACGACCCAGTCCTCAACGAACTCCGTGCCCTTTATGCACAGTTCCCGTCAGAAGATTTGGCTGACATGCTTGACTCTTACATTCGAGAAGGATACTGATGGTCGGTGGACTTAGCGCATTTGACCCTGTAAACAGAGACCAAAACGACAGGGACGCCAAATACAACATCGAAGAACAAAAAAAGTTCTCCAGCACGGTCACCCCACAACAGGCGCAAGCAGCAGCACAAATCTACAGAAACAGCCCATACATCCCTGCGCGAGTCATCCTCGACTTAGCAAAAGCGGGAGCATCGCAGCAGGCAATCGACGCAATTTCCCAGGTGTCCGCACAGAAATACGTGCAGAACAATCAGCCAAACCCGCAACCAAAAGAATCATGGTTCGCCCGTAACGTCTACGGCAAGGCTAAGGCTGCATCACGCTGGACGTTCGCAGCACTGCAGTTCGCACCAGACATCGCACAAAACGCAGCATCACAAGTCTTTTCAGGCAACGACCCAGCGGGTGTTGATGGTTGGTTCGCGTCAACGCAACTTGGTGCAATGGCATCAGGCAAAGACGCTGGACGCGGATTCTTTCTCGGTGGAGAAGCAGCAGACGACCAGGCTGAAAAAGCCCGCCAGTTCCGAGGGACCATCAACGGGCACGCATGGACAATCGGACGTGGCGCAGCAGACATTGTCTTCACACCAGGCTCACGTGAATATTCCCTTCTCTCTGGCTTCCTTGACGCCGCCGTTCAAATCTATGCAGACCCAACCATGTATCTCGGACAGGCATATAAGGCTGCTAAGACTGGTCAAGAAGCAAAGGGACTTATTGGAACCAAAGGAATCTCACAGAAGATTGCAAATGTTCTAACCGAACGCGGTCTTGTGGACACGGACAAGATTGAAAAGATAACCAATGAAGTCGCAGACATTGCAGGAAAGATTGCGAGAAATGATGCAGGTCTGACATCTGCAGAAATGGCGACATTCAACTCGTCCAAGTTCTCTCTTTGGTTTGATTCAAATAGCAAAGCAGGACGCATGGCGGCACGTATCTCTGAATATGCCGCAGAAGCAACCCGCAAGATTGCTGACAATGCGTTGACTGGACTTGCCGCACAACGCGAACGCGCTAAAGCCGCAGCAAAAATTCTTCAAGACTTCCCAGAAGGTTCAATCGACTTGGAGACCGCTCTCCGTTTCGCTAACGCAGATGACCCACTAAAAGTAAAAGCAACACTCGCATCTGCAGCCAACCTCAAAGGAACGACTGTTACACAACTCGGAGAGATTCGTGGACTTGGCGCAACCCAAGCCCTCAAAGAACGCGTCCCGCTTTACCGCACCTGGCGTAATAGTAAGTGGGCATCAGAAATCCCAACCGAATCGGTAATCATCAACGGCACCACCATGGACCGCACCCGCGGCGCATTGAACTACCAGAAATTTTTGAAAGGACTTGGCTGGGATAAAAGCACCGTTGTAACAGACAAAATTGCCGAACTAAAAACCGCAGTCGATAACGCAGTAGCAAATCAAAGCCTCGTCTTCAAATTCAATGGCAAAGAATACAACCTAATAGAAGCAGGCGCATTACAACGTGACCTCGAAAATCTTACACATGACAACTTTGTCAGCGATGCTATTGCCACTCTTTCAAGTGGTGACGTTGCTACACGACGCACAGCAATGGAACAACTGCATGAACGCTTCAACCGTATAATTTCGCTTGCCGTCGGCGGAGATGAAGACGTAACAAAACTCGCATACGACCTTGGTAAAAAAGAAATTGCCAGACTACGCGCATACGCTGTCGATGAAGCAGGGAACATTACCGACGGTGGAGCGTTCCAGTTCCTTCGCGATTTCTTGCCGCCAGACCAACTGCAGCGACTTGAATCAAAATTCAACCCAGAAGAACTAGCACGTCTGCGGTTCTCTGACCCGCAATCCCTTGTCCAACTCATCGACAACATGTATGTCATGCCCGACTACCGCAAGTATCGCGCACTTGCTGGAAACAAATGGATGAATGGCGTTCTTAGAAACGCATCAGGAGACCAGCGCAAACTTCTTGCCGCAGCAGAAGAACTCCAGCAAGAAGTATGGAAGCCAGTCATCCTCGCTACGGGTGGCTACATCGTCCGCAACATGATTGACTCCCATATCCGCATTGCTGCATCTGGGTACCAAGGCTTCTTCAGCCACCCATTCCAATACCTACAAGCCGTAATGGGAAAGACTTTTATTGGTGCGCTTACCACGGGGGAGAATGGGCGAGTTCGTACGTTCGAAGACCTTGGTCCAGAATTTGCTCGACAGTTCCGCGACGACATTATTGAACAGCATCGCCAAGCAAGTGGTGCAACTGTGTACCAATGGTTGGACGACCCAATTCACGCAAACGAAAATCTGTGGCGTAGCGAAAACTGGATGTCAATAAACCGCGGAAACGACCCAGCCGCACACACCCTTGGCTATGTCGACAACCTCGGTCAACTCCGCGCCGACCCCATCCACTCACGCATGGCAATGTGGTGGGACCTCCCAGCCGAACAACGCCAAGCCAACATGGTCAACTGGCTCAACAGTGAAGATGGCGCAAAATCAAAACAAGCCATCCTTGAATACTTCAAGCGCGGACGCCGAATCCAGGACCCAGTAACGGGACGCTCAGTATTCGAAATCATCGACGTTACTGACGATGTTGCCCTTGCTGCCTGGATTGACAAAACATCTACAGCACACGTATCGAATGTGTTGCGTGCCGAAAACGTCGTCGGTCCAGTCGACAAAGACCTCCGATTCATTGTCGCCCACGACAGGGTCCCTCTGCTTGAAGATGTGCGCGACCCACAAGGAGTCCTCATCGACGTACGAGTAGCGGACGAAGTTGGCGATATTCCGCTAGACACCGTCACCTACGCAAAGGGCGAAACCAGCAAGTCTCTTGGGGCAAATGTTGTTCTCGACGATGGACGCGAAGGCGTAATCACCAAGATTGAACGACGTCAAGTTCCAGACCCATTCAACCCAGGTCAAACCGTCGAACGCGAATTTGCTACCGCCCAACCTGTCGCCAAGGGTCGCGCATTTACGTCTAAACAAAACGATGCCGCCCTGCTCGGCAGCGACGCTCACCGCGAGTTCATCAACTGGAAGGGCGCACAAGGCAAGTTGTCACAAAACATCACTGTCGCGCAACGTATCGAACCAGGTAAAACAAAGGGACTCGCTCGCATCCACGATGCATATCAGGCTGGTGTCGGCTGGTTCTTCAACAATGTTGTCGGCGTTGCACAAAGCAAGTTGGAGCGTTCACCATTGTGGCGTCAAGCGTTTTACAAGCACGTATCTGAAAACGCAAACTTGCTCTCCCCATCGGAACAAGCACTTCTCAAGTCGAACATTGAAGATTACGTAGTGCAACTCAACGCCGACCTTGTGGCAGACGGCAAAAAGGCTAGTGTCACCGTACAAAAGTATGTCGGTGGCGAAGACATTTACAACAAAATCTTCGGCAAAGTATCAACGGGTGACGCTACTGTTGCCGAACTCGAAGCATACGGTGGACGAGTTGCATCCAAGGAAACCCAGCGGATTCTTTACGATGCCCACAAGAAGAACAACCTCGAAGACATGCTGCGCGTGCTCGCCCCTTTCGCTACAGCATTTCGTGAAACCCTCGGCAAGTACACCCAGTATCTTGTCGAGGACCCATCCAGAATCCGCAAGACTCAACTCGTCTTCAATGCAGTGAATAACAACAACCAGAACCCAGATGACCTGGGATACGGATGGTTCCAAAAAGACGAAGCCAGCGGCAAACATACCTTCAATGTCCCGCTCGGTGGATGGATTGGACCAATGCTTCAATTCCCTGTCAGGGGAGCGTTCCAGGTTGCGAACCTTCCTGGCGTCGGACCAGTCGCACAAATTGCGGCAAGCCAACTCATCCCAGATACCCCGAACCTCGACTTCGTACGTAAGATGATTCTGCCTTACGGCAAGCAAGGCGTCTCCACGCTTGCCCCACAATGGGCACGTCGTGGAATCGAAGCAATCCGCGCAAACACGACAGACATGTCTACGGTCTTTGGTCAGACCTACGCAGACGTCGCCAAGTATTTGGTCCAGAGCGGCGAGTACGACATGACCGACCCGAACGATGCCGCAAAGATGTATGCGGATGCAAAGAATAAGGCACGAGTTTTGGCTGGGTTGCGGGCATTGTTTCAGTTCACGGGACCGACCAGCCCACAAATTGACTTCCGTCTTGAAACCGATGGCGGGGACATCATGGCGTCCGCACTCTCACAAGAGTATTACAAACTTCAGAGTGAGAACCCCAGCACCGCCGCCCAAGAGTTCATCAAGAAATTCGGTGACGACGCGTTCGCATATCTCAGTTCTAAGACAGAATCCGTCGCTGGCGGTCTCGAAGTTTCTGACGCGTTCGGTGACTGGCAACGTAGAAACGGCGACCTGTTCGAACAGTACAAGAGCGTGGCAGGATACTTCGCCCCAAGCGGCGACGACTTCTCCTTCGAAGTATTCAACCGCCAAATCCAAAGAGGTGAACGTCGTCGACTTACACCAGCAGAGATGGTCGCTGCCGCCCAATACAGAATGGGCATGTCCATCTACCGTTCTAAGCGGGCAGAACTTGGCGACAAACTCAGCAAAGAACAACGTGACTGGCTCGCACAGTGGCGCGTCTACCTCAACCAGCAATACCCAGGATTCCCAGCCAAAGCACAGTTCAACCCTGGCGAATTCGACAAGATTATCGGCGACCTCAAGCGAGCCACAGAGGATAACCGCCTCGCCGACAACGACATTGCTGGAGCCGTACGCCAATACCTGGACGCCCGTGACAAAGCACTATCACAAGCCGCTGCTAGCGGACTGTCAGGCTTGTCTTCGGACCGCGCTCTACCTCTCCGCGAGTGGCTGAGTAGTATTGCTAACACACTCATCAAGCAAACTCCAGAATTCTCACGCATCTTCGAAGATAAACTTTCAGCAGAGGTAGACTAATGTCGGACACAGGAACAGGGCAGGGCACGGCACAGCCATCATCCACGCCCCCATCAATCGGCACTGGCTCAAGTTCGGCGCTCAGCCCAACCACCAAACTGCCGCGCCGCGTAGTCAAGGTAGTCGGAGATGTCAAGATTGACCCGAACGATATTGTCGATTCGGTAACCGTATCCCCTCAGGAAGCGACCTCTGCACGTATCCGTCAAAGTTCTGGCGGTTTCGGCTATATCGGACAGAACCTTGTCGATGCGAACGGTTCACTTGTCCGCGGTCAGTACGACCCAGAAACCGAAGCATACGACATTCTTGTCAACCTAGGCGACACAAACGAACGCCTCACGAAACTCCAGGCACTCAAGAATCGTGGACTCTACGGCTCCGCTAAAGTCAGTGTCACTGGGTTTGACAGCCAAGATTTGTCTGTCGCTAAAGACCTTGCTCGATTCGCTAACTCACGTGGCGTTACGGCAGATGTTGCTTTCAACATGCTTCTTACCGAAGTTGCCCCACAGGGCACTGGTCGCAAGATTCGCACGACAGCAAAAGAAGACATCCGTCAAACATTCCGCACCGTAGCCCGTAACACTCTTGGTCGTGAACTCACGCCAGAACAAGTAGAGCGTTTCGTCAAAGCCTACGAAGGAATGGAAATTACCGAAGGAACTGGTGGCGCAGCGGCTCCAACAATCCAGAACGCAGCACAGGCTGCCATCGAAACACAGTACGGTGCTGAAGCCAGCGCTGTCGGCATGCTTTCATTGTTTGACCTGATGGACCAGAAAATCAAAGGACTTGCATAATGGCAGCACAAGACGACCTCAAGGTTCTTGAAGAACTTATCAAGGACCCGAATCTCCGCCTTGGCGGTTCAGTCAAATACAAGAACAAGTTTTACACCCTCGCTCAACTTGTCGCCAAAAGGGACGAGGTAGCAAAAAAAATTCAGCAAGAAGAAAGCGCTGCGACACAACAAGAACAGGCTGGTCGCATAGTAACAAGGGAACAAAAGGCTGCGGCTAAAGCCCGTGTCGGCGAGATTGCCCAGGCTCGTGGACGCCTTGATGCAGCGATAGGAAATCTCAATATCGCTATCGACAGAGGTGGGGACATTGAAGGCGCGCAAAAAACCCTTGGCGAGGCGTACCGTGACTTGCAGCGCATCAACCCTGGCGACAAGATGCTCGAAGGCGTATCCATACCAACTTTGTCCCGTGGCGGTCAGCAACGCGAGGGCGGTACTGGTACAACCGCAACTGGGATTTTGGGTCCAGCCGACATCCGTGCTGCTGAACAGGCAACTGTTTTGGCGAACGAAGATTCGGCAAATTTGACGGTTGTCAAGACAAATGAAATTATCAAGAACGGTTACAGAATCCGAGTTGAAACCCTATCGAACGGGTCAACCCGTGAGATTACCCTTGGGAAAGTTTCTGACTCTGGTGGGGGCAACGGCGGTGGCGGCGGCGGTGGAACTGGTACTGGTGTAGCACCAAAAGCACCGAAGACTGGCAAGACAGGAGACGTAACCGCACAAGCAACGACCGACTGGGAAACCTCATTCCGCACAAACTTCCCATCACGCTCATGGATTCTCACCGATGTCGACCGTGCTAAGTACCCGCAACTATTTGCCTTGCTCGCCAAAGCGGACAGGGACAAAATGTACGACTCTGCTGAGGGTCAAAAACGTTTTCTCGCGGAACTTGAAGCAACCGACTACTACAAAGAACTCGCAACATCTGGCAAGGTCCGTGAAATCAAGGCTATTGTCGGCGACCTCGGGTTCGAGTCCACAGACTTCACCCGTTTCGTCAACCAGTCAATCAACTTCGGCTGGACTGGCGACCGTCTCAAGCAAGAAACCTACAAAGAAGTATTCCGCAAAAACCCAGACGGCACGTATGCCAACCCAACCGCAGTCACTCGCGCAACCAAGGGCGCTGACTATCTCAGCGTCGGCAACATAGCCAAGGCATACTTCAACACCGCATCCGAAGCAGGAATCCAAAGCGTCCTCACGGGTGTTATCACTAACGACGACTTCGCTCGTCAGCAACGTGAAATCGCCAAGACCCGCTACGGTCATCTCTCCGACCTAATTGACCAAGGCGTCACCCTTGATGACCTATCCGCTAGTTACAAGTCAGCCGCATCCAAGTTGCTTGAACTGGACCCGAACGCGATTGACATGTCTGAAGCCCAATACGAAATAGCCCTTGCATACGGTGGCGAGAACGGTCAGAAGCGCACCATGACCACTGGAGAATGGGAACGACTGCTTCGCACCGATTCCCGTTACGGGTGGGAAAAGACCGAGAACGCCAAGGATGAGGCACGTTCACTTGCAACTAATATTGCTCAGGCATTTGGGAGAATTATCTAATGTCAATGACCTCGCCTTTTTCTGAAATCACAATGGATGCTGGCGCCCGCGCCGCACAACTCCGAACACCAACAGAAGGACTTGTTACACGTGATTCGACGATTGTTGAACCAGTCAATGTGACGCGGGACAAATGGGGACGTCTCCCTGGGGACCCTGATTATGGCAAGGACCCACAAGGCGGTGGCGGAGGTGGCGGCACTGGTGTCCGTGTCATGTCCGATACGGAAACCGCTACCACTATTCTTCAGAACACCCTCAAGTACTACGGGCTGGATGACCCTGAATTGGTGACTTCAATCAAGAGCGCTCTCGCAAACCGAATCATCACAGGCAACTCAACGGTGGATGAAATTGGTGTGCAACTCCGTGAAACCCCAGCGTTCCAAAAGCGCTTTGCCGCGAACGAAGCACGACGAGCCGCAGGCAAACCCGCCTACTCTGTTAGCCAATACCTCCAACTTGAATCCTCATATCGCAACACGCTCCGTGCCGCTGGCATGCCAGAAAACTTCTATGACACCCCAGAAGACTTCCAGCGCTTCATCGCCAACGACGTCTCCCCAGACGAAATCCAGTACCGTGTCCAGCAGGGCTACCAGGCTGTACAGGAAGCAGACTCGACTGTTGTCAACGAACTCAAGACCCTTTATGGTCTCAAGGACAGCGAGATTGCAGCCTTCTTCATTGACCCGAACCGTGCCCGTGACAGCGTTGTTCGAGCAGCACGAGCCGCAGAAGTAGCAGCCCAAGCCCGTACCCAGGCAGGCATCGGATTGGAAGCCGCACAAGCCGAACGTCTCGTCCAGCAAGGAATCACCGAACGCCAAGCACAAGTCGGATTCCAACAAGTCCAACAGGCACAAGAGTTGCTCTCACCAATCGGCGGAGAAGAAGCACTCACCCAACAGCAACTCATTGAGGGCGTACTTGGCACCTCTGGTCCCGCAGTACAACGAGTAGAAACCACGCGACGTCGCCGACGCGCATCATTCGAACAAGGCGGAGCCGCGGCACTCGGTCAAGTCGGGCAATAGTTGCATCCTGTCTTACGACCGATTACTGTAACTACTGATACTTTCGAGTAGGAACCTGTGCGGGCGCCCCCCGACCCGCACGGCGCATATGGGGTGTACTAATCAACAAACAGCCATCACGACCCTCCAGCGTGATGTGGGTAAAAGGAGAGTGCCATATGTCACAGTTTGACAACTACGACAGCGAAGACCAGATGGAAGAAACCGAAACCCGTAACCCAGTTCGGGCAAGGATGAAGCAACTGGAAAAGGAAACCGAAGCCTTGCGAAAGCAGGTAGCGGAAGCCGAAGCCGCAAAGAGAGAACTGACCTTCGTCAAGGCGGGCATCGACCCGAATGACCCGAAGTTCAAATACTTTCTCAAAGGCTACGACGGTGACCTTACCCCAGAAGCCATCAGGGAAGCCGCTGCCGAGGCGCAGTTGATTTCTACACCACCATCACCCGACCAGACGGATGAGGCGAAAGCGTGGAACCGTACCGCAAAAATTGCGGCGGGTTCACAAACCGCACAGCCGCCAGTTGATTGGGCGAGAAGGTTGCAGGAAGCAACATCGCCACGGGAAGTTGAGCAGATTCTTGACGAGGCACGAACAGCACTTCAAAATCCGTAACAACTAACAAAGGAAACAATCAACATGGCAGGCGAAACCACAACCTCGTCCCTCTCTGTTGACCAGGTTGCATTTGACCGCCTCGCGTATTTCGCGTTGCGTTCGGAACTCCTGTTCGACCAGGCAGCAGACGTTCAGCCAACCCAGCAGGCAATGCCTGGCTCGGGCGTCACATTCACCATCTTCGCAGACATCGCAGCCGCGACGTCGACCCTCAACGAGGTCACCGACGTCACCCCGACCGCGCTTGCTGACAGCCAGGTGACCGTCACCCTCTACGAGTACGGCAACGCAGTCGTCACCACCGCAAAGTTGCGTGGCACCGCGTTCCTCGACGTCGACTCCGCAGCAGCCAACATCATCGGCTACAACGCTGGCGACTCGATGGACCAGGTCGTCCGCGAAGTTCTCGCAGGCGGAAGCAACGTCGTGTACGCAACGGGTGGCAGCACCACCCCGTCCAGCCGCACCACGGTTGCCGCAGAAGACATCATCGCCGCTGACGACGTCCGCAAGGTTGTCGCACAGTTGCGCGGAGCCAACGTCGCCACCTTCAACGGTGACTACATGGGCTTCATCCACCCAGACGTGTCGTACGACTTCCGTTCGGCAACCGACGCAGCAGCATGGCGCACGCCAGCAAACTACGTCAACCCAGAGGGCATCTACAACGGCGAAATCGGCAAGTTCGAGTCGGTTCGTTTCATTGAGACGCCACGCGCCAAGGTGTTCGAGAACGCCTCGGACGGCTCTGGTTCAACGGGAACGGTGGACGTGTACTGCACGCACATCATGGGACGTCAGGCTCTCGCCAAGGCGTTCTCGACGCAGGACGGAAACGGCGCAGTGCCGAAGATTGTCCGCGGCAACGTCACCGACTACCTCATGCGCTTGCAGCCTTTGGGCTGGTACTGGCTGGGTGGCTACGGTCGCTTCCGCGAGGCTTCGCTCCGTCGCATCGAATCGTCTTCGAGCATCGGCACGAACTAACTAGACCCAGTCTGGTTTAGAGAAGCCCCCTGCTTCGGCGGGGGGCTTTTCTATTTGCTACACTCTTAGCGATGTCAATTTCCAACTACGCCGAAAACGCATTACTTGACACTCTAAGGAATCAGTCGTTTGCTGTCACAACCACCTACGTCAAGTTGCACACTGGAGACCCAGGGGAAGATGGGACTGGCAACGCAGCCACCGAGACTACTCGTAAAGCGGTTTCGTGGTCGGCTGCTTCGTCGGGTTCGATGGCTTCTTCTGCGACTCTTGAATGGACCAACGTCGCGGCAACTGAAACGTACACACATTGGTCGCTTTGGGACAATGCTTCTTCGGGTAACTGTTTGTGGTCTGGCGCTCTGTCTTCTTCCGCCGCTGTTACTGCTGGCGACACGTTCCAAATCACTTCTCTCACCCTGTCGCTCGACTAGCCGCTAGGGGATAACCCCTTATGGCTATCACTGCGGTAACAGGATTTACAGAGGGATTCGTTGACACACACCCGTTTTATCGGGCGACCTACTTCCGCACAATTTCCAGAACTGCCACAGGTCCAGGGAACGGCACACAGCAAACCGCATCAGGGCGCGTGGTCAGCCGCCTTGACCGTCTCGTCGACTACCACACAGGTTTCTACGGTAACGGCGGACGTTTCTATCTTGGCGTACGAGCGACCATCACTGTCACTGCCACTGCCACAGGTACGGGCACGGCGTCTTCCACAGCCAACGTCCTCAAGCAACGCACCGCTACGGGTTCTGGTACTGGCTCAGGGACAGCAACCAGAAAACTTGTAGCCATCCGCAACGCTACTGGTTCTGGCACGGGCAGCGCATCATCCGCAGAAAATGTTATTCGCTTCTACAGGCGCACGGCAACTGGCTCAGGAACAGGCACATCGCAAGCACCAGGTGTTCGTGCTGTCGTAAGACTGGCAACAAGTTCAGGCGTAGGTTCAAGTACGGCAGATTGGAATATCAACCCTGTCCGCAC
>Ga0208644_1002753_pt1 | contig 13885 bp, 12 predicted proteins | sample VirMetDEL_Nov_18_FD_184517 | JGI IMG/M metagenome (GOLD analysis project Ga0208644, IMG submission 184517) | Aqueous microbial communities from the Delaware River and Bay under freshwater to marine salinity gradient to study organic matter... | ecosystem: Environmental > Aquatic > Marine >... | reverse complement strand
AATCCTGCGGCGTTCTATGCCAGAGTTACGCGAGCTAATAGATAAGTCTCGTGAACTCTACCCGAAAGCCTTTCCCGGTTGTAAGTACAAAGAAGTAGAAAAGCTCTGGAACTTTCCGTCTGGAGCTAAAATAGAATTTGGATTCTTGGAGAGAGATGCAGATGTCTATCGCTACCAAGGTCAAGCGTATAGTTGGATTGGGTTTGATGAGATTACGCACCAAGCTACAGAGTTTTCTTGGAACTACTTGGCTTCTCGACTGCGTACAACAGATCCAGAGATTATACCTTATATGCGGTGTACCGCTAACCCCGGTGGTGTTGGGGCGCATTGGGTAAAGAAAAGATATATTACTCCTTCACCGCCTAACGAATCATTTAGGGGAGAAGACGGACTAACCCGTAAGTTTATACCGGCACGGCTAGACGATAATCCATACTTAGCGCGTGACGGAAGATATGAGCAGATGCTGAAGGCGTTGCCACCTACGCAACGGCGACAGCTACTAGAAGGTGATTGGGAGGTTGCAGAAGGTGCGGCCTTCACAGAGTTTGACAGAAACATTCACATTATTGAGCCTTTTGAAATCCCTATACATTGGGAACGCATAAAAGGCATTGACTATGGATATGCTTCAGAATCAGCTTGTGTTTGGGGAGCCGTAGACAAAGACGATGGCACACTAATAATATATAGAGAATTGTATCGCAAAGGTCTACTAGGCACTGACCTAGCTCACATTATAACTGAGATGGAGTTAAATGATCCATTAAGTGTTCCGGGCGTATTAGATACTGCGTGTTGGAACCGCACAGGGCAAACAGGCCCAACAGTTGGAGAAACACTCGTTAAGGCTGGACATAAGCTAAGACGAGCCGATAAAAACAGAGTTGCAGGCAAGATTCAAATCCATGAATACTTGAAAGTTCAGCAAAGCGGAAGGCCCAAATTACAAATATTTAATACTTGTCCTAACCTGATACGCGAACTGCAAAGTATTCCTCTGGATAAAAGCAACCCTGAAGACGTAGATACCCACGCACCAGACCATGCGTATGATGCGTTGCGGTATCTTATTATGGCTCGACCAAGGATTAGAGATCCAATTAGTCAAATACGAGACTTCCAACGCGAAACAATCTTTCAACCAGCAGACGGGACATTTGGATATTAATGAAAATTTGGCGACCTTTAAACACTTGGGGTATTTACGGATTAGGAATTACAGTTGGGTGGACAGTTATATACGCTATTGTTAGCCTAACACCAATGGGATAATCATGTCAGAATTTGAAAACACTCTTGTAGAAAACGCAGACAACATTTATTTTCAAGACGTTGAAAATGAAGATGGTCTTAGCCTTGAAGCTGATGAGCAAATAAAATCAAATCTTGCAGGGCTAATTGAAGGCCGCTATGCTGATGCACAGCTTGCAAGAGATGCTGACGAAAATCGTTGGATTACTGCCTATCATAACTTTCGTGGAATCTATCCAAAGAACGTAAGATTCAGAGAATCTGAAAAGTCTCGTGTATTTATTAAAGTTACGAAGACTAAAGTACTTGCGGCCTTTGGACAGCTTGTAGATGTTATATTTGGTACAGGTAAGTTTCCGATTGGTGTATCTGCAACTGAGCTTCCTGAAGGTGTTAGCGAATATATGCACCTTAGTAGCTCAGAAACCCCCGGAATTGAAACAAGTGCGGCAACGCCTACACCAACAGCCGCCCCACAAAACCCAATGGACATTGGTTATGCTGGTGATGGTCGTGTCCTAAAGCCCGGAGCTACGCTTTCTAGCGGTAAAGGAATCTTTGAAGATCTTCAAACTGGTGACAACGTAACATTTGAAGAAGGCCCAAGCCCAATTCCAGATATTCCAGAAATTGCTCCTGCTAAAGAAGCCGCAAGGAATATGGAAAAGCTGATTCACGATCAGATTGATGAATCAAGCGGCTCAACAGAACTACGTAATGCTATGTTTGAAGCTACGCTTTTTGGCACAGGCATTGTTAAAGGGCCGTTTAATTATAATAAAACGCTTCATCGCTGGTCAAATCAAGATGGTGAAAGAATTTATGATCCTATCTTTGTTCGTGTACCACGCCTTGAGTTTGTTAGTGTCTGGGATTTCTTTCCTGATCCTAATGCAACCTCTATGGAAGAGTGTGAATACGTAGTACATAGGCATAAGCTTAATAAGTCTCAGCTTAGAGCATTACGAAAAATGCCATACTTTAACGAAGACGCTATTCGTGATTGTATGATGCTTGGCCCTAACTACGTCGAAAAGGATTATGAATACGAACTTAAAGACGATCAGCGTATGTCTGATATGGGATCAAGCCGCTTTGAAGTTCTTGAATATTGGGGGTTGATGGATGCTGAATATGCGAAAGAAATTGGCATGGATTTGCCAGATGATGTTGACACCTTGGACGAAATTCAAATCAATGCTTGGATCTGTAATGGACTTGTACTTAGGGCCGTTGTAAATCCCTTTACGCCATATCGCATTCCTTACAATGCCTTCCCTTATGAGCGTAATCCTTATAGCTTCTTTGGTATTGGTGTTGCAGAAAACATGAACGACAGTCAGCAGATTATGAATGGTCATGCACGTATGGCTATTGATAATCTTGCGTTAAGCGGATCGTTAGTTTTTGATGTAGACGAAACGATGCTTGTCGGTGGGCAAAGCATGGAAGTCTACCCCGGCAAAGTATTTAGGCGTCAGTCTGGAATGCCGGGACAAGCTATTCACGGCTTAAAGTTTCCAAACACATCTCAAGAAAATATGATGATGTTCGATAAGTTCCGACAGCTTGCAGACGAACAAACAGGCATTCCTAGCTATTCACACGGCATGACAGGCGTACAAAGCATGACTCGTACCGCATCTGGTATGTCAATGTTGCTCGGTGCGGCCTCACTCAACATTAAAACAGTCGTAAAAAATCTTGATGATTTCTTGTTAAAGCCTTTGGGCAGAGCCTACTATCAATGGAATATGCAATTCTTTGAGGGTGAGCTAAAAACTGAAGGTGATCTAGAAGTAAAAGCTTTAGGTACTAACAGCCTAATGCAGAAAGAAGTAAGAAGTCAGCGGTTGACGATGTTTCTTCAGACGGCTCAAAACCCAGCTATTGCACCATTTGTTAAAATGTCTAAGCTTATTAGCGAACTGGCGTATAGTTTGGATCTTGATCCTGACGAAATCCTCAACGATCCCGAAGAAGCGGCTATTGCCGCACAGATTATAGGAATGCAAAATAATGTTGGACAAGCAATTGGCGATCAGGCTGGCCCCGGTGGTGAACAACCCGGAGCTATGGGAACCCCTGAAGGAACACCTCCACAACCTACGGATGTTGGAGTTACAGGCACTGGCGACGGCAACATCGGAACAGGAAATGTTCCGCAAGCAGGGGAAAGCGAGTTCTCTGGCTAACTTATTAACCTTACAAGAACAAGTAAATCAAAGACGAAAGGAACAAGATGATGGCTGAAAATACTGAAGAACAAACAAAGCAATATATTCGTAGTTTGTTAGCTGAACAAATGAAGCCGCAAAGTTCTGATGAAACTGAAGCTGAAGTAAAGCTTAGAAAAAATCGCATACAACAAGAATTGGATTCTTTTAGTCCATCAATAGTACGTGAAGTTTCTCAACAAGTAGATGCTGAAAGAGACTCAAAAGCTATGGGATCTTTAATGGTTCCTCCAGAGCGTGAAGACTATGCTGGTGGTGCTAAAGTCCTTGCTAAAAAATTTTTGTCAGGCGCTAAAAAAATTGACAAAAAACTTGAGTCTAAATTAGATGAAATTCAGGGTTTAGATGATACAGTTATTGGAGTAAGTTCAAAAACAGGTAGACCTAAGTTTGCGACACCGGGAGAAACTGCACCCGAAAAAGGTGTAATTGTAGGTAAAGATAGAGTAAAAATACGAGATACTAGTAAAACAGTAAAGGGCGGTATTTATGGTACTGGGGCTGGTGCTTTAGGCACAGCAGGCGTTGCAGGGGTTTTAGAATTATTTGATGGTAATGAAGCGGCCTTGATTTCATATGCTCAAGCAAATGATGATCTGCCTTCAAGTTCAGAAGCCTCTGATTTTGAAAAAGCTTTTAGTAAGGCTTTTAAGGCTGGAGAAGATACTTTTGAGTTTAAGGGTAAGACCTACACCACTGAACTAAAAAGAGGCGAAAAAGCTGATGGTGGGCCTATAGACACCTACGACAACATCAGCCCAGAAGAAGAAATGCAACAGGCTAAAGATATGCTTCCAGACGATGAGATGGAAGAAGAGTACGTAGATTACGTAGCTGAAGAAGTATTAGAACCCGAAGAGCAAGAATATTTATTTAAGGTTCTAGACGAAGATCCAAGACTAGAAGGGATCTTAGATAAGATTATTCTTAATGCAACAGAATTTGCTGGTGAAGGGGAAGTTGAAGGCCCCGGCACTGGCATATCAGATTCGATACCCGCAAGGTTATCGGACGGTGAGTTTGTAATCACCAAAAAAGCGACTGACCAAATAGGCGCAGACAATCTCCAGAAAATGATGGATGATGCTGAACGTGCTTATGATGGCGGTCTTATGGGCATGGCAAACGGTGGTGAAGCTGGCACAAACCCCTTCGTAAATCCTGAAGAGATGTATGGAGTTCCAAAGGATGGAGAAGAGGATATTGAACGCCAAATGCTTTACTCAAGCCGTATGCCTAGCTTAATGAACCGATAAGGCTACCTAAATACTTTAGCCCCTTATCATTTTATAACCTTGAGGCCACCTTGTAGTATCAAGACCCTGTGTTAGAAGCGCAATAACACAGCCACCTTGAAGAGACAACAAGCCCCAAAAAGGAGAAGACTATGAGTGAAGAATCGCAAGCGAATCCGTACAACCAAAAGAAAGCATGGCATACCCCTGATGGGCCACCCATGCAAAGTGCAGATTCATTGTTCTTTGATGAGCCACAAGAGGCTACTTCCGACGAAGATGACGGAACCCCTCAACAAGAAAAGGCTCCTCGTACCAATTATAAAAAGAGGTATGACGATCTAAAAAAACATTACGATCAAAAGATCTCTGAATTTAAACAACGCGAGCAAGAGCTAGAGGCTATGGCGCAGTCTGCCCAGCCACGTTACAGACCACCAAAGTCTGTAGAAGACCTTGAACGCTTTAAATCAGAGTATCCTGATCTGTATGATACTGTCGAAACAGTTGCTCATATGCGTAGTGAAGAGCAAATGACCGCCCTTCAACAAAAACTAGCGGCCTTAGAAAAACGTGAATTAGAAATGTCTAAGCGCGATGCCGAAGTTAAACTACGAGAGCGACACCCTGACTTTGAAGATATCAGGGGTGACGATAGATTTCATGATTGGGCTAAGACTCAACCTGAAGAAATTCAGCGTTGGATCTACAAAAACCCAGACAATGTTGCATTAGCAAGCCGTGCCATAGATCTTTATAAGATGGAAAACAATATTGCTATAAATACTTCCACTCGTAAGTCAAAACCTTCAAAGCCAGACGCGGCTAGTATGGTTTCGACTAAAACAACAAAGGTCGAACCACAACAAGCCAAGATCTGGACACAACGGGAAATTGCCGCTCTGTCCTTGGATGACTATGACAAATACGAACAGGAAATTGATCTAGCCATCCGCGAAGGACGAGTAGCAAGATAAACTATTTGTCTTTTTTAGGAGTAACAAATCATGGCTTATAATGTAAGTGACCAATATTTTGAGCCGACTACAGATACAGATGCGAACTTTGCCAACTCTGTAGCGGGTCAAACTAACTCGTTCTTCCTGCCTGCTGTCTACAGCAAGAAGGTACTTAACTTCTTCCGTAAGGCATCAGTCTGTGAAGCCGTAACCAACACTGATTATGCTGGCGAGATTGCGGCATTTGGTGATAGCGTAAACATCATCAAAGAGCCAGTAATCACCGTCTACCAGTATGAGCGTGGTGCTGACGTAACGTCTACCAAGCTGACTGACCAAGAGCTTACTCTTGTTGTTGATCGTGCAAACGCATTCAAGTTCATTGTCGATGACATTGAAACCAAGATGTCGCACGTAAACTTCAAGGAAGTAGCATCTTCTTCGGCGGCTTATGCGTTGCGTGATGCGTTTGACGAAGGCGTGTTTGCAATTATGCAAGCTGGCTTGTCTGCATCTGCACCCGACCACACTCTGGGTGCTGACTCAGCTACCAACCTTGGTGCTGGCGTCTATGACGGTGCTGGTGCTATCGACGTAGGCATTTCTGGCGAGACTGATCCTCTGGACGTTCTTGCTCGCATGGCTCGTTTGCTTGATGACCAGAACGTACCTGAAGAGGGTCGCTGGGTTGTAGCTTCTCCTGACTTCTATGAGCAACTCTCTCAGAGCGGTTCTAAGCTTCTGTCAGTAGACTTCAACGCAGGCCAAGGCTCTATTCGTAACGGTCTGGTAAGTTCTGGCAAGTTGCGTGGATTCTCCATGTACAAGTCAAACAATATGCCTGCTACGACCAACTCTACCGGCTTTATGCTGGCTGGTCATATGAGTGCTGTTGCAACCGCACAATCCATCACTAGCACAGAGGTCATCCGTGATCCTTCTAGCTTTGGTGACATTGTACGTGGTCTGCACGTTTGGGGAGCTAAGGTTCTCCGTAACGAAGCACTGATCGGTGCTTACTACAACATCGACTAAGATGATTGTGAGGGAGGGTGAAATACCCCTCCCGTTTTTAAAAGGACTAAAATATGCCATTGATTTCAACTCCCAATAAACCTATCAGTATGAAGCTGACTGAGAATAAGCGTGGGCGTTATCGTCACGTAGATCAAAAAAAGTTTGCTGATAACTATGATAAGATTTTTGGAAAGAAAGACAAAGGAGAAAAAAATGAAGGATAAAAAGCGTTCACGCTATAACATGGGTAGCGGAATCCGTGGAGGTTATATGGGCGGCGGTAGTTCTTACCGTATGCAAAAAGCCGAAGGCGGTAAAGCCTACTCAAACATAAGAGACATGGAAAAGGCTTGTATGTCTCCTGACCATAATGAGTCAATGAAAGAGAAATGAAAGTTCCAGCACCAAAGGGTTACCACTGGATGAAGAGCGGTAACAGCTACAAACTAATGAAAGACCCTAAAGATGGCTTCAAGCCCCACAAAGGTGCTAGTAAGTCAGCCAACTTTGAAATACAAAAGGTTCATAAAAAATAATGGCGACTACATACCTACAGCTTACAAATGAATTACTAAGAGAAATGAATGAGGTTGCACTAACCTCTAGTAATTTTGCTTCTGCTATTGGAATACAAGCACACGTAAAGGACTGCGTTAATCGTGCATACCTTGACATTGTTCTTGAAGAACCTCAATGGCCTTTCTTGTCTGTAGGGGATAGTGGTACAACAGATCCTATGTATGGAAATACTTATGTAGAAACTGTAGCAAATACACGTTGGTATGAGCTAAAGCCTGCAAGTGATTCTATTTTAGATGACTACGGCTCAGTAGATTGGGATAATTTTTATTTAACTACTGTAGGTGTTACAGGCGAAAGTGCGCCATACACTGCCAAGAATCTTAGATTTACGACTGTAGACGAATGGAAAGATTTTTACAGAGCCAGAGAAAACGCAGACGATGCAGAAGACGCCAATGGTGGTGAACCTAAGCGTGTTATTCGTAGCCCTGATGGGCGTATGTTTGGTTTAAGTCCAATACCCGACAAAATATATCGTGTATGGTTTTATGCGTATACACAGCCTACACAACTTTCAGCGTATGGCGACACTATAGTATTTCCAGATATGTACAAGACAGTACTATTATCTCGTGCAAGATATTTTATACATCAGTTCAAAGAAAACATTCAACCAGCCGCACTAGCCTTAGAAGAATATCGACGCGGCTTAAAGCTTATGAAATCTAATCTAATGACTCCAGAGCCTTTCTACATTAAAGATGATCGCGTGAGGTTTGTCTAATGTCTCAAGCCTATGGCTTTGCGGCAAAGGGAGGTTTAAATACTAACTTAAACTCTTTAGAGTTGTTGGGTAATCCCGGCTTTGCCGTAAGACTTTCTAACTTTGAAGTAGATCCAGATGGCGGCTATCGACGCATAAATGGATTTACAGCTTATGGTGGAGCATCAGCAACAAGACCTAATACTACAAACAGAGTTTTAGGAACCTTTGCATATGCTGACGGCATTATTGTTTGTTCAGGCACAGATATGTTTTTTAGCAATGATGGCATTACATGGCTAAAAATAAATCGTAGTGGTGTAGCGGGTGGTGGTGATAACTATACAACTTTTACAGGACGATCAACTTTAACACGCACAAACCAAGGCCAATGTCAATTTGCTCTTTTTGAAGGGGCTACTTACAAATATGGGCAAGTAATTATAGCAGATGGCGCTAATAAATTATATTCTTTCAGAATGGAAGGTACTGGAGCTTTAAATACTCGTACTTTTTTTGCAGAAGAAATAACTGTTAATGGCACAAACTCAGTTAAATATATTACAGTTCATGACCATCATTTAGTGGCGGCAGGTGTAGACAATAACTTAAACACAGTTTATTACAGTGTTGATAACAACCCCACTAATTTTACTGGTACTGGTGCTGGTGCTGTAACAATTTCAGATCAAATACAAGGTATTAAAGGTTTTAGAACAGATTTAATTGTTTTTACAAGAAATAGTATTCATAAACTTATAAATATTAATGACTCACAAACTGTTCGTATAGATCCTATTGCAGAAAACGTAGGCTGTCTTAGTGGATATAGTATTCAAGAAATTGGGGGTGATCTAGTTTTTCTTGCACCTGATGGTATTCGTACTGTTGCGGGTACAGCTAGGATTGGTGATACAGAGTTAAGTTCTGTCTCTAGACAGATACAAAGTATTATTAGGGAAGTAAACCAAAATATAACAGACTATGTTATTGATAGCTGTGTTATACGAGAAAAATCTCAGTATCGTCTTTTTTATTCAGGGCCTAATGAAACCATTGCAAATGCTTTAGGAATTATTGGAACCTTTACAGGCCAAGGTTTTGAATGGTCTGAAACGCAAGGTATTCAGGCTTTTGGACTTAGTTCTACAATTAATTATAATGGTCTTGAAAAAGTTTATCACGGCGATAAAGATGGGTATATTTATAATCATGATACAGGCACTTCTTTTTTAAGTGGAGGTACTGAACAAAACATCACAGCTATTTATGAAACAGCCGATTTAGATTTTGGAGATATTGGAACTAGAAAAACTTTAAAGTATGTTCGGACTTCTTTTTCTCCTGAAGGGGAAATAACCCCTACACTAAGACTTAGATATGATTATAAATCTACTGATATTTTACAACCTTCAGATATAACTATTACTGGCATACCGCTACCAGCAATCTTTGGAGAGGCTGTATTTGGTACTGCAACATTTGGAGGCACAAACGACCCAATGGTTAGAACCACTGTGCAAGGAAGCGGAAATACAGTTAGTTTAAGAATACGAACAGACGATAAGAATTTTCCGTATGCAGTTAATGGTTTCTATTTAGACTATATGCCATCAGGTAGGAGATAATAATGGCTCAAGACTATACAAGACAAAGTACGTTTGCTGATGGCGATACAATTACTGCCGCACTCTTTAATGATGAATATAATCAATTAGTAAATGCTTTTGCATATTCTAGTACTAGTGCGACAACAACAGGTCACAGACATGACGGAACTTCTGGTCAAGGTGGTAATATACCACAAATTGGTGATTTAGATTTTAAAAACAAAATTGTTGTAGATAGTACAAATAATCGCTGGGGCTTTTTTGTAGAAGTCTCTAGTGCCGCAGTAGAACAAATTCGTATTCAAGACGGCGCTATTGTACCTGTAACGGATAATGATATTGATTTAGGTACAGCGTCTTTAGAATTTAAAAATCTTTATATTGATGGTACGGCAACCATTGATACTCTTACGGTTGATGAAGCCGCAACAATAGGTACGACTCTTGGTGTAACAGGCGCTACGACCCTATCTAGTACCCTTGGCGTTACTGGAGCAACCACACTAAGCTCTACACTGGCTGTAACAGGCACTTCGACACTGACAGGAAATGTTACAACTACAAACGATTTAAGTGTTGGTGGTAATCTTACAGTTACTGGTAATGCGACGATATCAGGCAACCTTACGTTTGGCGATGCTGACACAGATAGCATTACACTTACAGCAGATGTTGCCTCGCACATTACTCCAGATACTGATGACACTTATGATCTTGGAAGCTCTACAAAAGAGTGGCGAAATCTTTATATTGATGGTACTGCAAACATTGATAGTCTTGTAGCAGATACAGCAGACATAAACGCAGGAACTATTGATAATACTGTTATTGGTGGTACAACAGCCGTAGCCGGTACATTTACAACAGCAAATGCTACAACTGTAGACACAACCAATATTGAAGTTACTAATATAAAAGCTAAAGATGGTACTTCAGCAGGATCTATTGCAGATACAACAGGTGTAGTTACTTTAGCAAGTTCTGTTTTAACGACTACCGATATTAATGGTGGTTCAATAGACGGAACAACAATTGGATCTACTACAGCCTCTACAGGTAACTTTTCTACATTGTCTATTGGTGGTGTTGCAATTACGTCTACAGCCGCTGAACTAAATATTCTTGATGGTGTTACGGCTACAACAGCCGAATTAAATTATACAGATGGCGTTACTTCAAATATTCAAACACAGCTAGACGCCAAACAAGCTCTTGATGCAGATCTTACAGCTATTGCTAGTCTTGCAAATACTGATGGCAACTTTATTGTTGGTAATGGCACTACATGGGTTGCTGAGTCAGGAGCAACGGCTAGAGCTAGTCTTGGAGTTACTATAGGCTCTGATGTTCTTGCATACGATTCAAATCTTCAAAGCTTTGTTACGGCCTTTACGCTTCCAACTTCTGATGGGACTTCAGGCCAAGCATTGATTACAAATGGTACAGGCACAATTGCTTTTGGAGATGTTGATGCTCTGCCAACTCAAACAGGTAACAGCGGCTACTATCTAACTACAGACGGTACTAACGCTTCTTGGGATAATTTAAAAGCTAGTCCGACCTTTACAGGCACTGTGACGATTAGTAGCACAGACGCCCTTACACTGCCCGTAGGCACAACAGCACAGCGTCCTACAGCCGCTCAAGGCATGATTCGTTATAACACAACTGATTCTCAATTTGAAGGTTATAACGGCTCTTCATGGGACGCAATTGGTGGTGGTGCTGAGTATGTGTATACACGAACATCAGCAACAGCTACTGCATCTCAAACAACATTCTCTGCGACCTATACGGTTGGTTATGTAGACGTATATTTGAATGGTGTAAAGCTTGTTGTTGGTACAGACTTCACTGCCACTAACGGAACTTCTGTTGTTTTAACTACAGGAGCTACAGCAGGCGATAATGTTGAAATACTGGCCTATGAAACCTTTGCAGTAGCTAATGCCTTAACAGCCGCTAACAATCTTTCAGATGTTAGTAGTGCTTCTACAGCACGTACAAATTTAGGTTTAGCTATTGGCACAGATGTTCAAGCTTATGATGCTCAACTTGCAGATGTAGCAGGTTTAACACCCGCTGACGGTAATTTTATTGTAGGTGACGGAACAAACTTTGTAACTGAAAGCGGTGCTACAGCTATTGCATCTCTTGGTATTACAGCAACGGCGGCAGAAATAAATTATTTAGATGTAACAACTTTAGGAACTTCAGAGGCTTCTAAGGCTGTGACAGCAGATGCAAATGCCAAGGTTAAGTTTATAGGCACTACTTCTGTTGCTGAAATGATTGAAAAAGTCACGATTGATACATCCACTACAGGAACAATTAGTTTTGATTTTTTGACTCAAGCGGTTCAATTTTTTAACACCAATCAAACTGCAAACAGGACAATTAACTTTCGTGGCGATGGATCTAATTCGCTTGACAGCATAATGGCTGTGGGAGAAAGCATGACAGCCGCAGTGTTAATGACGCAAGGAACAACAGCATATTACTTAAACGCTTATCAAATTGATGGGTCAGCAGTTACGCCAGAGTGGTCTGGGGGTTCTGCGCCATCAGCGGGTAACGCATCATCTATTGATGCTTATGTATTTACAATTATTAAAACAGCAAGCGCTACGTTTACTGTTTTAGCTAGCCAGACTCAGTACGCATAATGCCTTTGCTATCTACACTTGGTGCAGGGTCTTCTAAGGGGTTTAACCCCGGCAGAATACCGCTTGAGGTTACCGGCGGAACCATTACTACTTCTGGCTTGTACACCTATCACACTTTTTCGTCCACTTCTAACTTAGTTGTATCTGGCGGAACGCTAGAAGATATTCATTACATGATTGTTGGTGGCGGCGGAGGCGGCGGTGGTGCTTTTCCGATATACGGCTGTGGAGGAGGAGCAGGAGCAGGGGCTTATCGTTTATCAACATCGTCTGGAACATCTATTTCTGAAGGTTCTTACACTGTAACTGTAGGCGGTGGTGGTGCAGGAGGCGCTGGATCAGAAGGACAGCGTGGTGGTAATGGTGGAGATAGCACATTTAACAGCATTACCTCTAATGGTGGCGCTGGTGCTGGATCTGCTGACGGGAGTCTGGGATGGACTATGCCCGGAACCAGTAACGGTAATGCTTCTGGTTCTGGCGCTGGCGGTGCTGGCGGAACTAATAGTGGAGGTGCTGGCGGAACTTATGGAAATCAAGGCGGATCAACTGGCGGAAACGGAACATCTAATGGTCAAACTGGCTGTGGCGGTGGTGGTGGCGCTGGTTCTAATGGCGGAAACGGTAGTGGCTATTCTGGAGGAAATGGTGGAACAGGCTCGCAAGAGTCTACTTGGGCGGGAGCAACAAGCACTGGCGATTCTAACTACTACGCAGGTGGCGGCGGAGGTGGTGCTACAGGAGCGGCGGGTCAAGGTGGCTTAGGTGGCGGAGGAGACGGGTCTGTTTCTCCATCGAATAACGGGAATGGTAATGGTATTGCTGGGACTGCAAACACCGGAGGCGGTGGAGGCGGCGGTGGAGCATGGTCTGGTGGGTCAACTCACACTGGTGGAAACGGCGGATCTGGCCTTGTAATTATTAGATATTTAACGGCTCAATTGGGGTAACAATGGCGCACTTTGCACAAATAGACGAAAACAATTTTGTTGTAAATGTCCTTGTTATTCCTGATGAGCAAGAAGATAGAGGGCAAGATTACCTTGCTGTTGATTGCGGTTTAGGAGGCACATGGGTGCAAACATCCTACAACAACAATATTCGCCACCGATATGCGGTCATCGGTGGAAAGTATGACGCTAATAGGGATGTTTTTCTTTATCCTCAACCATACCCAAGCTGGACGCTAGACAGTAATTATGATTGGCAACCGCCTGTTGCACACCCAGATGATGGCAATCTTTATGTCTGGAACGAAGCTCAACAACAATGGGATACGGAGTAATAAAACATGAGTAATGCTAGAACAATTGCAGACTTAGCCGCAGTTACAGCGACTGCTACAGAACTGAATGCTTTAGATGGCATTACATCTGATGTAACAGAATTAAATCTTTTAGACGGCGTTACAGCCACAACCGCAGAATTGAATTTTGTAGACGGTGTTACGTCAAACATCCAGACACAGCTAGATTCTAAAGTTGGCTCGACCCACACAGGCGACGTAGACATCACAGGCGAACTGCTGGTTGATAGTTACAACGAGACTTTTAAGAAGGTTTCTAGTGTTAGTGCTACTACTGGTTATCAGTTAACAAGTGCCGCTTACGCATCTAAAA
>Ga0208644_1002752_pt1 | contig 13893 bp, 19 predicted proteins | sample VirMetDEL_Nov_18_FD_184517 | JGI IMG/M metagenome (GOLD analysis project Ga0208644, IMG submission 184517) | Aqueous microbial communities from the Delaware River and Bay under freshwater to marine salinity gradient to study organic matter... | ecosystem: Environmental > Aquatic > Marine >... | reverse complement strand
AATAATTGATAAGGTAGCAGAGCTTGAGCCACAAACTTTGTCAATTGAAAATGTAAACAGATTAAGTGTTGAGCAAAGGTCAAGATTATTAGAAGCAGAAGGTACAGTTTATAGAAGTGTGGCTGATGTATCAGATTTTGTAAAAGAGCTTTCAACTACTGTATTAGGCAAGCGTCTTACAAAGTATTTTAGTGATAAGGGTATAATTAGTAGAAAATCATTAGACAGGTATTTAAATACCCCGATAGTTCAAAGTGAAGCTTTATTGCCTACTCAACAGCAAAGATTCTTGCAAAGGATGAATGCAGAGCGTGGAACAATAAACATACGTGCAGAAGAGCTATATCAAAATTTAATGAAAAACAAAGGTAACATATTAGCAAAATACGACCCACTTCTAACAGATACAGCAGGAGTCGATAGCGTAAGTGCTCTTGGGTACATGATAGTTGGTGAAAGATCAGACTTAAAAGGTATGATACAACAACAAGTAAACCTAGAACAAACTTTAACTTGGATGCTTGATAACTTATTTGTTGCAAAAAGTGAAAAAGTACCGTCAAAGTATAGCTTAGAAGATAAAGTTAGTGGTGCTAATAATGCTTATAAAACAGGCATATTTAACAGTCATGGGCAGATGTATATTCAACAAGAACTGCGCAAAATTTCTGAACAAATAATGGTTGACCCATCTAAGCTATGGAGTTTGTTTAGTGGTGTTGTTCGTAATATAAACGAAGCTATACAGCTGCCCTATGATAGGGCAAGAAGCGTTGTATTGCTAGATTCTAATGGTAAACCAAGGGTTCTGTCTAAAGAAATAGTTAACCCTAATTATAACAGTGCTAATGTCCCACCAATAAATAGTAGGTCTATGAATGACATGCACGCAACTATTATGATTTCGTCATATCTAGTTGCTGAAAACAATCGTGTAAGTTCAAAAGCATTAAATGACGTGTTGCAGTTTGAGTTTCCAGATGGAGCTGTGAAAAACGTTTTACCAGATGCCAATATTACGCAATCAATGTTCGAAAATAGTGTAAAGGATGCTATTAACATTTTATTTTATCCAAAAACAGACGATGAAATCTACAGTCTGTTAACTGAATCAGTTAAGTTGCAAAGCCAGATTGATATTGTAGAACGTTTAGAAAAGTATTTAGGCTATGAGACAGCAATAAATATGCAAAAACTAGACAAGGCTATAATCAGGGAAGTTAAGGCAGAATCTAAATTGTATGATGTAAAAATACAAAAAGATTTAAGAGATGCAAAAAGAGTTTCGCGACAAAAAGTAAGAAGAGAACTTTCTGAGCGCAGACAGTTTTTAAATGCACAATACAAGAAAAAAAGAGACGCAGTAAAAGAGGAGTTAGATCAGGAGTTTTTAGAAAAAGAAAATAAATTGGAAACAGAAAAGTCTGAGGCAATAGACAATCTTTCTAAAGCAGAAAAAACCAACAAACGACTTTTAAACTTGCGTAAGATTAGAGATAAGCAAATAAAAGCACTACATAACCGTCTTGGTAAAAGTTCTGCTAATTCACTGAAGCAGGTTCGAGAAGTAAGAGCGGAGTTTAATAGGCGTAAAGGTTTATTAGAAAAAGAGCTTGGGCGTGGCTACACTAAAAGTAAAAGACTGAAAGACATAGAAAAGAAGTTTGATCAAGATGTACAAAATCTTAAAGACAAACTAGATAAAAAGTTACAAGCTAGACTTGAAGGTGATTTAAAGGTTTTAAAAGAAAGGGGTAATAAACAATTAAAAAAGTTGAAGCAAGACTTGTTAGAAGAACAAGAAAAAGAATTAGATAATATACTATCTTCAGCTATTGGTGAGAACCAACTTAAAATGATTGAAGTACAACTGTCGATGTTACAGACACCATTAGAAAAACTTCAATACATGAAACGAATGACCGAAACATACGATGCTTCTTTTGATGATATAATCGATGCATTAGAAGAAAACATTGTTGATGTAGAAGATTTAGACATAGTAGTGCAGGCTGTAAAAGATGCAGCAGAAGTTGTTATGCGCAACAATGACATTAGTTATAGTTTAAGCGAAAGCAGCTTAGAAGCATTGGAAAATATGGTTGATACTTTGTTTCGTGGTGAAGAAGGTATGGCAAGAGCATTGTTTGGCGCAGATGATTATGAAACAATGCGTAAAAAATTGCTAGAAACGCCTAATCAACAAGTTCGAAAAAATATTGCACAAGCAATGCGAGCTGAAGGCGGTAAGTTGCTACCAATTGTAAACAAAATCATAGACGTATTTAACCAAACTTTTTACACTACAATTCTAGGATACAGTCCAGCATCGCATGGGCGTAACATACTGTCTGGTCCAAATATAATATATCAAACTACTGGTGTCATATTTACACCAGAACTTGCCACAAAGGGATGGGATGTCGTTAGGTATGGCAGTAACATTGGAAGCGAAGGCTATGGTAAAATAGCTGTACGCACACCAGATGGAAGGGTCTATACAAATGCTGATATATATGAGGGCATACAAAAAGTAGGAGTTCGAAACCAGTTTTCTTACATTCAATCTAAGGGTGGCAAAGAGAATATGTTTGTGAAAGAAGTTCAGAGCAGATATAAAGGTGAATTTAATAAGCGCGGATTTCAAAAGATTACGAAAACAATGCGAGACGCATCTACTTTGGCTTTAGCAGCACAGACAAAAGAAGACTTTGTGTTTAGAAGTGCAGCTGCTCTTAAGGCTTTACAGGAAGGTAGGTCATTTGATGAAGCTATGCAACTAGCACGTCGTTCAATGTTTGACTATTCTGACATACCAGAAGATGTTCAGCGTATGATGAATGCAGTGTTTGTGTTTTCATCATTTATAACACAAGCTGCAAAAGAAGTGTTTTTTGCAATGCATGACCCAACAAAGTTAATAAAACTGGCTAAAGCGGTAGACCTTACAAAGTCTACTGAAACAGTTTTACAAACTTTAAATGGTGGTGTGGAGTTCCCTTATGACATGTATTATCCAGAGTATGCGCAAAACCGTATAAAAATGCCAACGGGTGTATATGGTGACAAAGTCACTTTTGCAATGGCTTACAGCAATCCTATAGTTGATAGTGTTAATTTGCTTGTTGGCACAGGTATGTCATTGTTTCCCCTTGTTGAAACAAAGGATTTAAATACATTTGAACCTGCAATACAACTTTTAAACCCTCTTTTAAAGGAAGTGTTACAACCAAAAAGTATTGATAAATACACACCTACAAATGCCATGCCAGAGTTAATCTTTTATTTGGAATTAGCTGGTAACAAAACACCATCAGAAATAGCAACAGCACTAGAAGGTATGGCAGGTGGACGAATTGTACCTACTGCACGTCCTAAAGGCGCAAAGGGTGTTCGCAACGGTTATGTTTATCCACTATCAGAAGAACAACAGTATCAGTTGTATCATCGCTCATTATACACGGTGTTAAATACATTAGGCATGACTAGTAGATTGAGGTCTATAGCTAGAGTCGTTTCTCCAGAAGGAAGTACCCTTGGTGGAGATTCTAGTGGACTACTTATACTAGGACAGATTACTGGTGCATATACTCTTTCACAAGTTGATACAGAAGACAAACAACAATTGGAAGCTTTAAAGCGCAGGGAAGCTTATCTACGTGCTATAATCAACGGCGAGGAAGGCATGACAGAAGCTGCTATTTATCGTGATCAAGAACTTTTATATAAACCATCGGAGGAACAATGAACATTAGACATATAGACCATCCAAGTATTAACGATACAAACGTTGCATCGGTAGACCAAAATTTTGATGCTGCTAAATTTCATAAACATACATTATCAATCCCTGAACAAATCGACACATCTGGTAAGTTCCTTGGTCGTATTGAATCAATCATAGTGCGTTGTACAGGTCTGGGTGGTAGCAATACCAGTCTTACCCTTAAAGGAACTTGGGATGCTGCTGGTGACCACGTATGGTTTCCAGATACAGCAGGTGCCATTGCATTAGGTGTAACTACAACTACAACAGGTAGTGCTGCATATGAGTTTAAGCTGCCAGTTCAATCGTATTTTGACAATCCAGATGTATACTTGTTCTTTAAAATAAATGGTTCTGGAAACATAACGATTGACTACTCGCAGATTGTTTGGAGTGAATAATGCCCGTTGCCAGTCCATTTGAGCCGGCTGGTGGTGGTGAAGTCAATCTGGAGTATGAGGACATCTCGGCACAGACGGACGGATCCACCCAAAGTTTCACAGTAAGCAGTGACTACAAATCTGGTTCATTACAGGTATATTGGAATGGACTTCTTCAACTGTTCACGGACATTGGGGAGTCTTCTGTTACTAATTTTACAACTTCATTTACGCCAGCGAGTAATGACTCCTTGGTCGTAATATATATACTTCGATAGGAGCCAACAATGGCAGTTCAAATTTCCAAGGAACAAATTAAAAATAATGCAGTTGACCAATCCAAACTGGATGGGACAGCAAACTTCTCTTTCTCAGGACAGGTTCGTTACACAGGTTCTGATACCAATGCTAACGCTCTTGCTACCCGTTCTTATGTCGACTCAGTAGCTGCTGGTCTTGACCCTAAGGATTCATGTAAGGTTGCTACGACAGCAAACATTACATTGAGTGGAACACAAACGATTGACGGTGTATCAATTTCTGCTGGTGATCGTGTACTTGTTAAAAACCAATCTACTGCATCTGAAAATGGTATCTACCGTTGTGCTGCAAGTACGTGGCAACGTGCAAACGACATGTTAGCTGGTACTGATGCTGCTGGTTCTTCAATGTTCATCGAACAAGGTTCTGAAAATGGAGACAAAGGTTTTGTTTGTACATCAAACAAAGGTGCCGATGTTGTTGGAACGAATGACTTAACGTTCAGCCAGTACACTGGGGTTTCGACCATTGAAGCTGGAGCCGCAATGAGCAAGACAGGTGACCGTCTTGATGTTGAGGTAGACGGTTCATCTATCGAAGTTTCATCGGATGCTTTACGTGTCAAGGCTCTGGGTATTACAGACGGCATGTTGGCTGGGTCCATTTCGAACTCGAAGCTCAGCAACTCCACTATCAGTGGTATTGCTCTTGGTGGTAGTTTGCAAGGATTGACAGCATCTTCAACAGGTGGTTTGAGTCTTAGTGGTACGTACAATGGTTCTGCTGCTGTTTCTGCTTCTATCAACTTAGATGGTTCTAGTTTGGCTACAGGTTCTAACGGGCTTAAAGTTAATACTGGTGGCATTGCTACTTTGATGCTTGCAGATGATGCTGTTACTTCAGCAAAGATTGCAGATGGTGCCGTTGTAACAGCTGCTCTTGCAGGAACTTCAGTAACTGCTGACAAGCTTGCTGACAATGCTGTTACCACAGCAAAGATTTCTGATTCATCCGTAACCGCTGCCAAACTTGCTGGTTCTATTCCTGCCGACAAACTTGTTTTGGGTAATGGTGTTGAGAACTCTGGTGGTTCTTTGATTGTATCTCTTGACGGTGGTACTTTAGCTCTTGGTGCTGGTGGTTTAAGTGTTGCTGCTGGTGGAATCGGTGCAACCCAATTGGCATCAAATGCTGTTACCACAGCAAAGATTGCTTCTGGAGCAGTTGAAACTGCCAAGATTGCTGATGATGCTGTTACAGCAGCAAAGATTGCTGATGCAGCTATTAACAGTGATCGCCTAGATAACAATGCTGTAACTACAGCAAAGATTGCTGATGCAAATGTTACTGCTGCCAAGTTAAACTTCATGGCATCATACGAAACATTGTCTGCTGGCGATGGTTCTGCTACTACATTTGATGCATCTGCTGCTGCTGATGCTACCATGCTTGGTGGTGCTATTGTATTCCGAAACGGTTTGGCAATGGGACTTGTTGAGTCTTCTCCATCTGGACAAGACCAATACACATTGTCAGCTACTGGCGGTAGTGGTGGTGCTTTACGTGTAACCTTTGGTTCTGCTCCAAACAATGGCGACCAAATTACTGTAATGTATTTCTCGTTGTAAGTTGTTTATGGGTGGGGGCATATGTCCTCACCCTATTTTTTGTGATAGGATGTAGATATGGAAGATTCAGTGTTGCAGTTGATTATGTCTGGTGGTGCCAACGTTGCGTTTGGTATTTTCTTGTATACACAAAACCGTGAGTTGCAAAAGCGAGCAGACGAGCGAGAAATCAAAGCAGAGCAGAAGATAGAAGCACTTCGTGAACGATACGATGCTGTTATCTCTGACTATCAAACCAAAGAAGAAGTCGTTAGAGAAACTATTCTAAAAGAAATGGCAGACCTTGATAAGCGTATGTCATTGGTAGAGCAAAGCATTACCAACTTGAGTACAATAGTTTCAGAAATAAAAGCAGCACTAATACGAGTACACGATGCCACGTAAAGCTAGTCCAAGAAAGGGAAAACGTTTTGTCAAGGTTGTCAAGAATAAGAAGACTGGTCGAACTCGAAAGGTCTCCTATGGGCAGGCAGGCAAGTCGAAGAGTGGCAAGGATCGTATACAACCGGGGACAAAGAAAGGAGACTCCTATTGCGCACGCAGTGCAGGAATCAAGAAACGACTGTCTCCCAAGAAACGCAATAACCCAAACAGCCCCAACAACTTATCACGCAAGAAATGGAAATGTCGTGGTAAAAAATCCATGCGTTAACGTACATCTTCAGGTATACTTGTACGTATGAGTAAAGACGCATGCTATCATTCGGTCAAGAGCCGATACAAGGTTTTCCCATCTGCCCGTGCATCACAGGCTATTGCCAAGTGTCGCAAGAAGAAGGGTCAAGTACGTAAGACATCTAAGGGTGCAGCCTTGAAGCGATGGGGCAAAGAGAAATGGAAGGACCAGTCTGGAAAGGCTTGTGGTACTAAAAGAAAAGGCACTCCCTATTGCAGACCATCCAAACGTGTTAGTTCTAAAACACCACGCACTCGTTCTGAAATGAGCAAGAGCCAGTATCGCTCCAAAGTATCACAGAAGAGTAGAGTTGGTCGTGGTAGAAAAGTAACCCCATTAAGAAGGAAAAAGAAATGAATCAAGACTTACTTGCGCTCACTCCAGAACTTGTATTGTTTGTAAAGAAACTAGTTATGCACAGTCGTGGTGGGTTAACAAAGGATGAACGTCAAGAGTTGGCAGCCGATTTAATCCAACTGTTGTACAAGGTGCTCAAAGAACTTGTTGACATGGATGATGTTGAAAGTTAAGTTTAGACGACACCAAATCACTACTGGGGTTCAGGGCAGGTCAGCCTCTGGATCCCTTTTTATTTTCCGTCGCCACCTAGCTTCAACCATTTTCATTTCATGCATCGACGTGATGGCTTCAAACATTAGCTGTGTGGGGCTTCTCTTTTCTTTAAATGCGATGACCGTGACAATCACAATCAGGTTGCTCATCCGTGGCTCATAGGCTCCATTGAGGTATTTGTTTATGGTGTTGACATGCAGTCCTGCTTGGTCAGCCATATACGTTGTGCTGATTGAGTTGCGGTGCATTGCTTTGTTTAGCCATTTACCAAACCCTTTAATCATAACCACCACCACAAACAGAAAAGGGCAGGGAACCACCCCTACCCAAACCTACCATGCACGAAGCATGTAGGCTACTATAACTCATTTATCCGCTTCTATCAATACAGCAAAGTGTAAGAACGCTTTCTCCCACTCTGTTGGGTACAAGTAAATACACATTCGCATGAGGTACGCTACTGAAGGAACCTGTTTGCCTTGTAGCCATTTGGCAACCGTGTCACGATGGCAACCAATAGCAGTTGCCAGTGCAGACTTGTTAACAGTAGATAACGTTTCTTTAAGTTGTATTGAAAACATACAACCTCCATATTAATTTTTGACAGTGTTGTGTAGTTTCTCTAAGTATGACATTGTTGAACGTGAGACTTTGTACTTGTCTCTTAGCTTCTTGGGGTCATTACCTCTGGCAACCCAGTGGCATACCTCTTCATAGTTCGGTAGCTTCTCACTGAACCATGGCTTGTCATCATCGTCGTATTTAGAAGCAGACCTGTTGCCTTCCATACTGTCTACTGCTTTGTTGCCGTCATCGTCAATGTCAGTCACAATGTCTAGTAGAGCTGCTACAGCATAACGTTTGGCATAGGTGATAGCAGAACCAAGTGCCTGCATATCATTGCGTTGTACGATAAGGTTGTACGTGCTGGAGATGGACTGTCCAGTCTCAGCATGAATAAGCGATGAGGTCATCGTGTTATTCTCACCCAGTTGGTGTACGATAACCAGACCAGCATCGGCTAGTGGTTTGCGAATGGCTTTCTGTATGTCAGTCAAGCTGGCGTACTTTGATTTGAATCGGGGGTTAACGGCTGACATGATGACAGCACCGCTGTTCTTTTGAAACTGAAGTATTGCTTGGTATATTGTACTATTATTCTGCATGGTTTTCTCCTAATGCTCCATCCATCCAGTCCATAAGTGCACCGACAGATAGGTTTTCGTGGTATTTCATTTCGGTTTTAAGGTATAAAGTTACATCCAAATAAGGTATGTCATTGACATCATTTGAAATGTATAGAATGTGGTGGTGTCCACGTTGTGAATAGAATGGGTGCATCCATCCACGCTCACCGTTAAAGTTTGGTGGTGTGGTTTCTGGACAGTGCAACCATCCAAGTCGCTCCAGTTCAGAACGGTATTTGTCCATGCTGATTTGTAGCTGTCGCCACTGCTCAGTATATGGGACAACATCTTTGTCGTCTGCTTGTTCGCTGTACCATTCTTCAATCATTTCATTCAGAGGACTCAATGAATCAATCGCAACCAGTATGGTATGTGCTTTTTGCAGGGTTGATTTTGTTGCATTGTCAACGACCTTATCGATGACATATTGTAGTTGTTCTAAGAAGAACATGGTTTACTCCGTGGTTGGTGGTAGGTTAAAATATACAGTCATCGGGACCGATGTTTGTATGTGAATGATTATAGTGTTTTCTCTGTGGTTTGTCAATAGGTTTTGTCATTGGAATAGGATTTTCATCAGGTACGTATCGACCATCAATCATATCCTGAGCGACCTTTGCCCATGGGTTAATCCTTCCTTCCTTTTCTCGTTCAGCTTGTACACGGCGCATGCGCTCGTAATGCTGTGGTTGTCGTTGTTGCATGAGTAACACTGGCTGCCTTCCATCTGACATGTGCCAGTTTGTGAGTGTTATACGTGCATCGTTCATCATGCGAGTTTGTAGTGCTTCCCACGTACCCATTACTGGATACTTTTGACTTGCCCCTTCACAGGTGCAACGTGCTACACAGTTGTGTATCCTTTGCTTCTTTTCTTTGATGACAATGAAGTGTGCGCTCACCTCACGTATTCCCTCACGTTGCAAGCAGTCATCACAGAAGTGGTATTCTTTGATGGACACACCAGTGCCACCAAGTTCACGAATAACATCCTTGACCTCTTCAAGAACATGTCCCAATGTGGGTGGGTATTGGTGCTTCTTCATGCAGATGTTTAGGATTGCTTTGTGCAGGTGTACGTCTTTGACCTTCTCCAGTCCATGTTCCCAAACTGAGAATGACTGCTGCTTCCAATCATCTTTCTTGTTGAACGTTGCTGCAAACATATCGAGTGCAATGTTTATCATGTGTGGATTAGCCATGGTTACCTCCAACAATGTTACCGTTTTCGTCAAATGATGGAATCGCCATGGATGGACGCTGAACGGACTGTGGCAGTGCAGGTAGGGGTTTCTGTTGCGCCAGTGCATAGTTTGCGTCCAGCTTTCTTGTAGACACCACCACGGCTGGATTGACCATGCCTTTGCTTCTAAGGTAGACAGCACGGTAGTGGTCACTTGAAAACAACCAGTCGAACACAGCCTTGGCTTTGTCAGTCGCTCCAGTTCTAATCACCTTGGCTAGTGTACCAAGGTCAATGCTGCTAACTATGTTAACCTCACCCCCATGGTCCTCGTACAGCTTCATCCAATACCCGAACAGACCTATCAGTTCTTCATTGGTTTTACAGTAGCTCCACAGTTTTGGTTTTATTGACGGGTCAACTGGAATAGGCATGTCATTGACAACCAGTACATAACCATCACCAATACTATCACTATTAGAGTTGTTAATAGAATTATTATTTTTATTATCAACAGCTATATTAGTACTATTAGTACTATTAGTACTATTAGTGCAAGATTCGTGCCAAAGCTTGTATATCTCCTCTGATGTCTCTATAACAGCGACACGTCCCTTGTCGTAGACAATCTCAGTACCCAACTTGTTTGGTGCAGTGTATAGCATACTCGACAGGTTGACCATAGTCTTTTGTCTAGAGGATATAAGTGTAAGTAAAATCATTTGATACTCCATGTGCTTCCAGTTGCAGTCAGGTTCCAACAGAGCGGTACGCCGTCCAGTGTTACAATATATTGAAAATAGTTTTGTGAAAACATATTGGCTAGGTATTCATCCAGTATTCGAATGCTGTCATCAATGATAAACATGGTGCTTACGACAACACCGTCTTCCATTCTTGGAGTCCCAACCTCTATTTGCAACGTTGTGTATTTCATAGCTCACCTACCAAATACTCAACTGTGGATACGTTGAACTCACCATCCATCACATCTAAAAACACCTTCATAGAACCATCACAGGGGATTCTGAACGTGCCAGCGTAGTGGTAATACTCATTGACGCTCCCTGTCTCGATGACCTGTGGGCAGTTGTCACAGCATACAGACTGGCTATCATCTGATACCTCATGGCACTCATACGGGCTGTCAATGATAGAGAGACAATCCAAAGCACATACTGGGCAGTAGTTCCATGTCTCACCGTTGTTGTCAATCTCAGTGTAGTAGTAGCCGTTGCCATTCTGAGGATTGAAATACAGTGGCATCGTTTTGTCGTTGGGGTTGTTGGAAATGAAGACGTGAACGTCAAGTAGTTTTTTGAATACACTCATTTGGTGTGCTCCGTTGGTTGGTTGGTTATTGTTCATGGTAGGCTCCTTAGTCATAGCTCACCCCCCTGTTCTACAATCTGTAGGTCATCTATGAATGTGTGTTCCATTACAATGGTTTCCAATGTGGTGGCATTCACAGGATACCACCGCTGGACACCAGACTCATACGTTACAATAAGTATTTTTTGATACGTGATTATGGGTGGTTGAGTTGGTGTAAGTTTATCATTTGAAATCATATTTCGAATTGCGTCTATTTCTAGACCAGTTATTCTGTGCGCTCTATGAGCATCGAACTGGAGTGCGAAATAAACAGCCATGTCGATAAGTTTGTTACGACCGGGGACAGTTCGTTTTGTTTCCCAGAAACATACCGACCGCTGGTTTGTTCTGAGTTCAGTAGAAAATTCTTTTTGAGTAAATGAAAGTTCCTTGCGGGCTTTTCTAAATTGTTCTGGATTGAAGTGTGTCATTGTGTGCTCCCGTATTTCTTATCAATTTTAACGAGTGTACAGTCTAGGCAGTCGCATGATACAGGTTCTGGCATGCAGAACTCATTGTCAAACAGTTCGTTTATATGGAATCCGTCGGGTGGTTCATCATTCATTACACAGTCGATGTCATAGTCGAGTGAACGTGTCATCGAATAGATGTCATCAAGTTCATCAACCAGTCTGTCAAGCTGTTTCCGAAGGACGTCTATCCTGTCTTGTACAACATCAATACGGTGTTCGTATGATGCACTGACCTTTTCTAGTTGTTCCAATGTTTCTTTGGCTTCTGGTATGGTATGCTTGAGCATCGCTGGCTCCTCCTCGCAGGCTGGGCACCCATCAACTGGGTGATAGTGAATGTTGTGGCGTGTGCAGTATTCGTTGTATGAATCATAGTCATCAGGTAAGTTGGACATGGTTGTCTCCTTTGGTAGGTTAAGGTGTTTTTATTGTGGTTGCGTAAGCTGAGGTTTCAGTGTCCTCGACTTCAATCCAATCTGAGGAAATGGTTTTGCTGCATTCCATACAGATTAGTTTGTTGGGTTTCCTTGGATGAAGCCAGCGGTTACCCGCTCCACACATGCAATCGTTTATATATTTGTAGCCTTTGCGAATAACTACTCGCTCTGGGTATGCGTAGCGTCTAATGTGGTTGTACTTTTCGTTCTTCATTCTATGCTCCTTTGTGGTTGGTAGGTTGTATACAGTTGAACTGTATATACTATATTACCCTATATAAAAGTATATGTCAAGGGTAATTGAAAAATAAATAAAAATAAATACAACACTACAACTCACTCCAATGTCAAAAGTCACTCCAATGTCGGGGCATCCCCCCCCCTTTGCTTTGTGGGGGTTGGGGGGTGCAACCTCCCCTGATATGGGATGCATTGTGATTATTGCTGGATGCGTGGGATGGTGCGAGTATTGGGGTTTATAAACAACTGTTTGAACGGAAGAACAAATACATATTTGTTATGTAGTGAGCACCTTTTGAAGATTGGCGTTCCGAATCAACCCGGTGTTTTGGTATAAATGTAATCATATGTAACTATATACAAAAAAATATAGACAAAACAATACACATCTGATACAATATATGTAGATACACGGTGTATCTAACCTACCACGGAGCAAAAATGAACTTTGAAAAATATATAATTGATAATCAGATTGAATCAATACGGGTAAGCATGAACCGCGGACCGATACACGGTAACACCGAGGAGAAAAAACCATATGAGTTTTACACTAGAACTACAAGCGGGGCGCGCCGTTCTATTCTGTCAACGTCGGTTAAGTGGTCAAAGAATAAAGGCTTTGAAGATTACGGAGTGACGGGCTTGTATCTTGCCCCGGCTACAATGGTGGAGGGCTTGACTACTTGCCGCTGGCGTGGCAAGTGTGAAAAAGGCTGCATTGGTTATACTGGTTTTCTCGGTATGTTTCAACAAGAATCAATGGAAAAACGCACACTTGCATTGTATCATCATACAAAAAAGTATCTGGTTGATATGTTGCGTGAGTTGTATTTGCAATGTTTCAAGGCTTCAATCGACAATAAACAATTGTTTTGTCGTTTGAATGGAACTAGTGATATCCCGTTTTATCGGGTTTTGAATATGGATGCTATTGTCAATGATTTTAACGGGTTGGCGGGCTTCTATGACTATACGAAATGCCCCCGCAATTTCAATAAGTGGGATAATTACCATTTGACATACAGTTGGAGCGAAAAAACTTGGTATAACTTGCCGCCTAGGGGACACCGTGGTTTTGATAGAATGGCTATGGTTGTAACGAAGAAGACAAAAAAGCGTCTTCTTGAGATGTTGCCGTCTTGGTTTTGTGATGGTGATGAGCATGATATGCGGTCGCTAGATAAACGGCGTTATGTTTTGCTACAAGTTAAGAACGTAACAGCGAAAGGGCGGGGCGGTGTTGATGCTGATTTTGTGATGGGCTTTGATGATGTCCTTGAAGCTGTGGCGATGGAACAAAACGAAGTGATGAGCGATTATTTTCTGAGTCTGCGGGGTGTAAAATGAACGGGGATAGAATGGATATAGCTATAGTCTGTATGTGGTTTGTGTGTTTGTTTCTGTTCTGTGTTGCCTACTTTCCGTATCTGTTGGGGGTGTATTATGGGACGGTTTGAGTTTTGGATTCTGATAGTTTTGGTGTGTCAGTGTTTGAAGTGTTGACAAAAAAATGTGGGTGTGGTTTTGTACTGCACTCACAGCACCACCAAAACGAAACACCGAAACATTTGCGTGTTTTGCAGCACTATCATTAGGCGGGCTTGGCTTGGGGAAACTGGCTGGTAATTAAAAGAACCCCCGTGGTTGAACAAGGAAGCACCATGGTTGGTGTAATATGAAATCTCCAGTATGGGATGGTAGGGGATGCAAAC